>Ga0213863_10003278_pt1 | contig 11196 bp, 10 predicted proteins | sample PICome_8_FD_160128 | JGI IMG/M metagenome (GOLD analysis project Ga0213863, IMG submission 160128) | Coastal seawater microbial communities near Pivers Island, North Carolina, United States - PICO497 | ecosystem: Environmental > Aquatic > Marine > Coastal | place: USA: North Carolina... | reverse complement strand
TCTTTTGGTGCCATTATGTGTAAAGACTTCGTACTTTCCAAACAAGCTCGACTTTTTCACATCAATGACTGCTACAATACTTTGTGATCCAACACGAGATGCAGCATCAGGAATAAGCTGCTCATCCTCTACAGCCGCTGTACTAATACAAATTTTTTCTACGCCTAAACCAACGATTTGATCAACTTGACTAGCTTTCGTAATTCCACCACCATAAGACAGCGGCATGCGACACTCATTGGCAATATTAGCTATCAGTTTATAGTTTGGCTCGCGACGGTAAGCAGTCGCATCAATATCTAAAATTACTAATTCATCCACAAGCTTTTCATTAAAAATTCGTACAGCATTTATTGGGTCTCCAACATACTTAGGATTTTTAAACTTCACTGTTTTTACCAAACCATTATTTTGTATCAGCAAACAAGGTATTAATCGTGGATGTAGCATTAGCAGAGTTTCGCAAAATTTACCAGTAACTGTATACCAAGCTCGTGGCTTTTTTCTGGATGGAACTGTGTTGCATATACGTTATCTGAAGCAATAGCACTAGTAAAATTATTGCCATAATCTGTTTTACCAAGAATATCGGACGGTTCATTTGTCTCCATGTAAAATGAATGTAAAAAGTAATATCGTGGATCCTTAATGCCTTTGAATAATTTGGTTGATTTGACTATTTCCACTTTATTCCAACCCATGTGTGGTAACTTTGTCTTGTGTAATATCTTGTTTGTATCAAATCGCTTCACTTGGGCGTCTATCCAGCTCAGCCCAGGCAACTCTCCTTCTTCACTCGAATGTGCCATAATTTGCATTCCAACGCATACACCAAGCACCGGCACCTTCTCATTTTTCACCTTATCATTTAGCGTTTCAATCATACCTGACTGATGTAATTTGCGCATCGCCCAGTCAAATGATCCAACACCAGGCAATATAATTTTTGTCGCCCTTGACAAGGATTCTGCAGAATTTACAGATTGCACAGGTATTCCACTCCTTCGAAAAATGTTCTTGAAAGCAAAGACATTCCCCGCACCATAATCAACAATCGAAATCATCGCTTACCACCAACTTCTAAACCGAGCATTTTCATCACTTTTGCACCCAATCTATATAAATCTTCCTGGTTTTTAAAATCTTTATGGCTTCTCTTTGGGAGTCGCATGTATTCCATAATTTCGGATACTGAGACATCTAATTTATTTGCAACAAACTCTATTTCTTGATCAATGGTAGTCTTATCATAAGATGGTTGTCTTAGAGCAACTAGAGCTTCATCACGGCTCATTTGCTCTGTAACAATAAGGCTAGAAAATTGGACCTTTCTAACATCATATCCAAAACGCTCAGGTAACCAAAAACTTTCATAAAATTTGGTAAACCTACTTTCAAAGTGTTTATGAGGATACGGTTGCCATCCAAAACGTTCCATCAATAATTTTTTTGCATCCTCTTTAAAATATGGTATTAAATTTAGTGGACGATAAACCTTTATACCTTTAAAATATGGCAGCCAAATTTTGTGCCATAAAATCGATGTAATAGGAAAACTATTGAGTGAATCTTCACCAAATTGGCTATGAATATCTCGAAGTTGACGTGAGTCAGATTGATAGTACATCCATTCCAATGGATTCCTTATACACTCTGTTGAAAGATTTGCACCAGTGAGAATATGCTGAATGTTATGTTCTCGCGCAAATTTGTACATAGTTGCAAAAAACGAGTGATCTTGAGGAGTGTCAATATGTGGCACCCCAGATCTAAAATATGCTTTTTGAAGGTCCTTCATTTCTTCCCAGTTTATCACTTCAGTAAACAAGTCAAGACCAAGTCCATCTACAATTCTTTGAATGTTATTTACTGCTATTTGTGAATTCCAGCCTGCATCTACATGAAAAACTAGTGGTCGTAAGCCCATTATTTCTTTTGCAGCGTATACAAGATACGAACTATCTATTCCTCCACTCATTCCAATAATACAGTCAAAATCTTTTCCCTTACCTTCCCTTATGATTTTTTGTGATAGTGATTTAAGCAAATTTTCTGCTTCCGTCCCAACAGGCCATCTAGGCCTCGTATTATTATAGAAGTCACTACAATGGTCACACATTCCATTTTCATCAAATGAGATTTTACGATCTGTTGTATCCATTACACAATTATTGCAACGCCTTAATTCTTCCATTTTCTTATACCTATTTTGATTATCTGATAAAAACCACAAAGACGCATGAAAACCAATATGCATCTTTAGCCATTCAAAATACGCGAATTGTTTCAATCCACAAATTCCTCACAAATCTAATTTACTTTGCATACATATTAAATGGTCTCTCATAATTATTCATAGTTATAAATTATCAAAACTGTGATAATTCAGGCGGGAAATTGGCATCATAGGTAAAATAAAAAATATAACCTGATATCTCCACCATCTTATATATAATTTTCTTTTACTTTAAAATTTTGTGGCTTCAGTAAACTCATTTTCATTAAATTTGCACTCCAAACGTTCGTTTGTAATACTGTGGAATTTTTTCATCCTAAATCTATTACATCTTATTATAGATACTTTTGACTTTATAGTCGTCCCGTTGCTTGGTTTGCCGACGTGATATTGAGTAAATTAAGCACGCTAGTATAGAATGTACTATCAGGATATCAGGCCTATACAACAATAGATTTAGAATACTCGAGGCAAGTAAAGTATCTAAAAGAAGAAAATCTAAATAAACTTTTTGTCCTGGGTTCAAAATTTTAACCCTGTTTAAAAAATAATACGAAAAAATAATTAGTAATGTAACACCTAATATGACACCTAAATAACCACCAAGTATGTAAAAATCTGATAAACTTGAACTACCGCTCGAGTTCACCATCGTTTCAGGTAACCCATTTACATAATGAGTGTGATATTTGGAAAATGAGCCATAACTTTGCACTCCTTTAAACGAAAGTTCATTATCAAAATAAATGTACTTATGTAAATTAATGTATTGTGTGAAAATTCTTTTAAAGATGCTGAATAACAAAAAGGAATAATTATCCGCTAAGATAGAAACTATTTCAGCATTTTTGTTAACAGCTAATCTATCCCTAATTAAGGTAAAGAGTGGCAATAGCGAAAGTAGTAATCCTGAAATAATAACTCTTGGCAGAGTAATTAAATTCTTTTGATGATAAAGTGCTGTAAATAGAAACAATATCATTAAACCTTCAAAAAACACTCCTCGAGAGTGCCTGACAAAAGATTCTACAATTAAATATAATAAAAAGAACATTACTAAATGTTTATTATTTTTACCGGATCTAAAATAAAAATCATAGATTAATAAAAATAATATTGGCAGGATAGTCATATGAAAAGTGTTTATTATGCCTGTCAATTTAAATGGCAAAGCTGGTGGCTTGCTTCCCATTATAGATATGCCTAGTAACCAGGCAATAAAAATACTAATTACCGCAAATATACACCATGTGAAGATAATTACTCCACGATTGAATAGATCATTCTTTATTATTAATTTATAATAATTTGAATACAAATTTTTTCGAAAAAACATTTCTAAAAATGAAATGACAAAAAGGATAAGTAAGTGAACAATTAATATAAAAATATCATATTGTTTATCAAAAAATTGAAGATAAAATATATACGTTATCATATTCCCTAATATGGCGTATATTAGTAAAAATCCATACGTCGATCTTACAAAGTACAGGACCGGTGCACTCAAAAAGAAAAGTACTGCAATCAAAATATCTTTACTGAAAACCCATGCACTTATTATTAATTCAGTTAGAATAATTACAATTAGCAAAGTGCTTCCTCATATGCTAACAAGTGATGTTTAACAATTTTTTCAATACTAAACGCATCAACAGCAGTGAATTTAGCTTCTTTGGATATTTCCTCAATTTTATATTTGCCAACATACAAATCTTCTAAAATGTTACGAATTGCTTTGCCATCCTTATTATCTATAATAAATCCGTTTTTTTCATTTTTTATATGATTTTTCACAGATCCAACAAGTGTCGATAATACAATGCGACCCGATGCTAATCCCTCCCAAACAGCTGTAGGTGACGCTTCGCGTTCACTTAACGACAATATTATATCAGATTGCGAAATAAGTTCCGACGTATCTGATATATGACCAACAAACAATACTTCAACATTTTTTGCCTGGAGTGACGCAATTTCTTGTTGAATAGGAATAATATAACTTTTTTGACTACTCAGTACCGAACCAGCTAGGCAAATTTGATAATTTACTTTTGATTGACTGAGTTCTCTGACTATATTCGGTAAACAATGAAGTCCTTTAGCAGGATTTAATCCACCAATCATTGTAATTCTAAGGAGCGTTGCAAACTTATCTATAGTAGAAATTTCAAAATATTTTTTTGTTACAGGTGCCTCAATGCTGGTCTTAGCATTTGTCTTAGAAAGGAAGCTGTAGTAATCAAATACTCCAGAACCCGCATAGATGTAATTGGGTTTAATAATTTGTCTCGTAAGATTGAAGGCTATTTTTACTATAGGATTAAGATAAGTATTGTTTAAGTGCCAAATTACCTTCGTTTTAGATAACCAGGCAGCTATAGCCACTTTAAACTGTGAAGGACTATTTACGTGAATCAGATCTGGAGAATGATGTTGAATCACTCGACGTAAAAGTATCACCTCTTTTGGGAAACGCCATATATATCTAAGCAGTATATTGCGTTCTAGTGATAACCTTGTAATATCTAAACATTCATATTTTACATTTTTATCTTTAGCGTACTGTTGAAATTTTTGAGAGTTTAACACAGGCATTATAACTATAGTATCCAACCCATGTTTTCGCAAACCTCTAGCAACATTCACAATTCGTTTTTCAGGCCCACCTAACCGACCCTCTTCATCGATATTCATGATTTTCATTTTATCTTTCCAACATTATGGTGTGGGTGTATCCGGGTCGTTACAAAATATTTTTCATTACCTGTAAACTTTTTTACTACTCGAGCTGGGCTACCTGCATATAACACACACTCCTCGTGCGCTGTTCGAGTGACTGTACTATTCATAGCAATAAAACAGTTATTTTTAACAACCGAACCTGGAACAAAACAACATCTTGAACCTACATAACAAAAGTCACCGATCACTATACTAGCGAATTGATCTAAATCGTCTGGTGTTACGCCATGTGTATAAAACTGAGATCCGCGGCCAGCTATAATTGTATTTTCTCCAATAAATATGGAGCCCGAACAATCATAGTAGGATAAGCGCTGCAACGCACTGTTTTTTTTCAATACAAAAGTGCCTAACCATGCGCCAGATATCCAATTAAAACTTTTCACACGACAACCGTCGCATAATTTTAATACCTTTAATCTACCAATATAATTAAAATTCCCTACATATATATTATCTCCAAACGTAATCTCCGAAGCAGACACAATACTTAAACCAATGTATGAGTTTTTTGAAATTTTAACACCAATCAACCAACCCAAAAAATAGCGCCGAATGCGCCAAGGTAAGATAAATAATAGCAATTGTAGTGTTTCTTTAATCATCTATCATCTTTGCAATTATTTGCTCCCATTTGAGATGATCTTCGATCTCTCTCTGGAAAATTTTGCCGTAATCAGCTTTACATATTAATATATCAGTCAATATCCTCATAGTTTTAATTCGCTCTACAGTTTGAAAGTTTGCCTGCAGATATTTCTTAAGTGGAAGAAACACTTGATTGTTAAGAATTAACTTGCAACCACAAGCTCCAGCTTGAATTACATTATTTTTTATACCTGTACCAAACTCTATTTGTGAGATGTAATATTCTATGTTGTTTAATAGATCACAAGGATCAGATACACCATCAATAATATCAATATTGCTCGGGATGTTTTTGTAATCTGTTAATAGAATATTAGCTCCACGTCCTGCAATAATATATCGTTCACTCTTATGCCTATCTGCTAGCTTAATAAATATTTCCAATAAAAAGATTGCAAACTCCTTATTCATTGGTGCTCGAATATTTGCAAAGAAGCCAAACTTATAATCTCTGTCTTGATGTTTATTATAAAAATCTATCGGCGAATAGCCATTAGGAAGAACGTGGACGCGGTCGTTTTTACATTGAAAACGGAGTGCTTTTTTGTCATCTTTTGATACGACATAAATTATATCAAAATTACGATATGCTACTAACTCAAAAACAAAATAATATAACGCTAAAAAAGAATATTTAAGCCGATAGGCTATCGAATATCTGATACGTGATTGTCTAAATGCTGCCAAACTATTACAATCTACGACATTAACGATGTTTGTTTTAGCGTCGACAATTTGGATACAATTTGCAATTAGGCCTTGCTCACAAATAAATAAATCGTAGCTGTTATTCTCACAAAATAATTTTTGCAATAAGCTTTTTAATTTCTTTATATCGTAACGATAAAATCTCCAACGTGAATATACCTCACTTTCTTTTACACAAACAAAGTTAACATTAGGTAATTTTTTAATTAGATCAGAATTTTCTTCAATATCTTCATCTGGAACAATTATTACAAGGTCTACTTTATGTTTTCTTTGCAACTCAACTAATTGAAAATAAATCCTGAGTGTCGCACCGTTTTCATAAACTGGATAGCACGGATAACATGAAACAAATAGAATTCTTTTCATTATTTCAATCTTTCATGATAATTCATATCAGACTTTGAATCTATTTGATTTCTGGCTCTAGTTGGGTTTTCTAATATTTTACTTAGTCCGATAACCTTTAATAACTCTATAATTTCAACACGATTTCTAAAGTAACGTTCAACTTGAACCTCCCTTTCATCAAATTCATACACAAGGTTCATTCCAACGAAAACACCACGCTCGTCAACTCTTAATCTTTGAATTCGAAAATCTCTGGTGAGCACGCATAATTTTTTATAATTTCGTTTACCAACAAATATTACATTTCCAATCAGGCTGAAATAGCCTATGTATCTTTGCTTAATGCGAGTTTTACTTATTAACGCTTGACCATGGTACTTAAATAAAAAATTTGAAGAAATAAGAATATTATTTTGAAGATATAAAAATAACTTTATTAATGGAGAGGTTACTACATCTTCCAAATATCGAACAGTCAGAGACGTGTCTAGTTCAACGTATGGAGTATCTACTAAAACTATTCCTTCGTAACAACTCTTATTTAAATGATCTATCACTTTTAATTTGGCGTTATTCGGTACAGAAACAATAATTAGGTCAAATGCATTTGCATCAAGATCATCTAATTCATAAATACATATAACTTGTCGGTTTTGATCAACAAAAAATCCGGGTTGTTGTGCGTAGAGCTTAATATCAGTATAATATAGCTTACATACTGGTAAAATATCAGACCGTACGCGTGAGCCGGCCCCAACAATTGCAATTTTTTCAATATTCATTTTCATTCATTAAATAAGATATGCCTAGTATTAGACTAAGAAGTGTTGGATTTCCAACCATTGGGAAGTCAGTAGCAGACGTGCCTAAGAATTTAATCTTACGATTAAATTTTAGATCAAAACAGTCCTGTAAAGCATCAACTCCTCGCCCTATGGTGCCAGTATTATGGTTTGAGTCTTCTAATGTTGAATATGATAACTTAATGCCAGATAAATCTTGCATTCGAATATGGTTAAAGTCGAGGTCTAATTGTAGATCATGAACAAAATGATTATAATATAAAGTATTAGAACTCCATCCAAACTTTCTATTACAAATACACAAAAATGTTGCGACAATACTTTTAAAATATAACAATCCATATTGTCTTAGCATTTTGAATTTATGAATTTTAAGCAATTTTAATTGCGAATATAATGACTGGTAACCATATACCTGCTTAAACCAGTACATAAGGGGACTTGTATACTTTGCAGGATTTAATATCTCACACATAACATGCAGACTAGGTACATTTACTTTTTCTTGAGCCAAGAATTTCTTCTTACCATATATAATTATCCTTTTAGGTAGGCTCTCTTCCAACATATTTTTGACATATGCATTCTGAATACTACCCAAACAAAAAAGAATATTTGCTTTAGACGAAGTAAGATCAAAAAGGCCTTTGTCGTAGGTAAGTATTTTCTCTTTTACACATAAGGTCGCTTTAGAAGATTTAATTCCTTGAGATTGCAAAATTGCATCGTAATCATGGTATTTTCGACAGAAACTTAAAAAATCAAACCTATTAGTTTCAAGCTCTCTTCTATTGCACTTAGGAAACCCTAGTTCTCTAATATCTTCATAAATATCAAGAACGTCTGTATATCTTATGTTTTTAAAATGACTATTGGTATTATTTAAAATTTTTTCATAATTCAATTTACAAGGAAGCCAAATCTTAGCACCCCATAACTTTAAGTTACCCCAACGTTGAATACTACTCAAATATTGTGATGAGGTGCCTGAGTCTACATTTGCCAAATCGCCTTCTCTAATATCAAGAATTGTAACGTTGTGACCTTGTCTTGATAAATACAGGCTCAAATAAAAAGATATTACTCCACAGCCAACGATATAATAATTATTATGAGCCATGATAATAATTTTCAAATCTACGCTTAACATGATCATTAAAAATAATGTTCAATCGAAATCTTCGCATAAATAATAGCATTATTTCCACTTTCTCTTATAATAAATGTCCCAGGTGAACATCAGCCTGTTGAAAAGCAACGTTATTATAATCTGACAATGCATCAAAACCATTACTATGCTTATGTGTAGCGGTTAGGTCTCGTTTCAAGTTTGTAAATTCCATAACTGTAATATCTTCTCAAGAAAATGCTTTTCCAAAAAAATGTATCCTTCACAAATATATTGGTAGTATTATCATTCGGTAAAAGCAAATTATGTAAGTATGCTGTTCCTACTATTTAAAAGCTTTAAGTGAATAGTTCACTTGTCATTTAATTTCCAAATTAAATATAAAAAATCAATGGCTGCAACAACTATTAGAAAATTAAGCATATCAGCTATTCCCAATTTATAGCTTGAGCAATAGTAATAACTCAATCCTGTAATTAACAATAGAAAAAATGAATGAATAATGTATTCGCTACTAAAAAATGCCTTAATTTGTAATCTACTTAAATTTACGATACGCGGAAGCAGTAAAATAGAAATTAAAATGTATAAAATTGCTTCATCATATGATGTTATATACTTTTCACCAAATAATAGAATAATGACAGTCTCACCAAATATAATAAATAAACCTAGAATAAGCGCATTAATCGATATCAGAATATATAATGCCTGTTTTCCATGACTTTCTACCATAGTATTATTTATGGTCATAGCCCGTATCACAGGAGATACTGCATTAGGCACTTTAAGTAGTAAGTCTGAGAATGTCATAGCAATTCTGTGATCTGCAATTACAGAAACCGAAGTATGCGCAAATGGTACAATTAAGATGGCTTTAAATAAACTATAATTCACAAGATCCGATAATAAAGTACAAAAGATTTCTCTCTTTTCACGACTTGGAATAATTTTTATATCAGGTAACTTTTCAATTAATAAAAACAAGCTGAAATAAATAATACTTGTTATAGCAGGTAATATTGCATTTATACTCAACAATTGAACAAGGCTACTTTCGGAGGTAACAAATAAAAAAACACATATAATGTAAAACAAACTTACACCAACTGACACCACCGCTAAACGAAAAAACTTATCTGCAGCCATTAAAACCTTTTGAAGCAAAACCAACATCACCGTAGTATATGCGATTAATAAGCGTAAGATTTCGACCCAGTAATCAGCTGGCTTTATAAAACTAAAAACGAGGTTCACAAAAATACAAAGAACAAATAAAGCAAATGCTATATTTAAAAATTTTAATTTATTATTTATCAATTCTTCAAATCGCAATTCAATTGGAACAAGCAAAGGTGATATAAGTACTGGAATTAAAGAAATAGCTACAATTTCTGATGCGAATGCACCGCGCATTGTCTTATCAAGTACCTGTGCAAAGATTATAGCCCCAATCATTGCAACCGCCAAATTGATCAGCATATGAACAATAGTAATATTTATATTTTTTATCATCTAAATTTATAATACATAAATTTTATTAAAAATACTAAAAATGTGCTTAACTTAAATACTGTTAATTTGTTTGGAAAAAATATCTTACAGTAGCTAATGGCATCGAAATATTGCAATTTATAACTTAACGCCAGATTTCGTTTTTCTGTTGAGTATGACACAAGATGATTAACTGATTGTTCAGCGCTATAGTAATTTTTGTACCCGCTTCGTTTAATCATTTTACTTAAATAATCTTCAGTAAAATAAAATTTTAAATTTTCATCATAAATTTTATTTTCTATAGTTTGCGTTTTAATGAACACGCATGAGTCCTGCAACACGTCAACCACTTTGGAATGCAGTTGATCCAAAGTTGCAATCTTTTTTTTTCGTTTCAGACTAAATGATGAAATAAGGTTTTCAAAAGTATACTCTTTCTTAGCAATTAAATCGAGTGACCCATCTGGCCTAATACTTTTTGGGGCGACTTGTCCAATATTACTATCTGCCTCAAAAACAGATATAATACTTGAAACAGTATTCTTGTCATAGAGAAAAACATCATTGCTAATTAAACCAACTATATCAAAATAATTGTATATTCTTTTATAAACCTTGTTATATGCAGTCGTAAAATTTTCATTTATGTCATTCCTAACCATTTCAATTTGCGTCATGTACTTTCCTAAAACATTTAGAGATACATCAGTAGAACCATTTTCAATTACGAAAATTTTTGGCTTACAATCTTGTTTTAACGCTCCATCAATACATTCAGCTATGATATCTTTGCCGTTATAATTTAAAATTATCAAAGCAACTTTCATTTTATCTCTATTTCTAGTTTTGATAAAATTTGACTTTCATCTAGGTTTTTATCTCGATATTCAATGCAGTTTTTACTCATTTGATCTATGAGTGTATCATCCTTGCACCACATTTCTAATCTTTTGACGAATTCATCATCATTTCTAACAATCGTGCCAAGACGTTCATTTAACAATTCTTTGACTCTTCCTACATTATAAGAGAGAACCGGAGTGCCTAAAGCAATAGATTCCGTCATTCGATTAGGTAGC
>Ga0213863_10003272_pt1 | contig 11208 bp, 11 predicted proteins | sample PICome_8_FD_160128 | JGI IMG/M metagenome (GOLD analysis project Ga0213863, IMG submission 160128) | Coastal seawater microbial communities near Pivers Island, North Carolina, United States - PICO497 | ecosystem: Environmental > Aquatic > Marine > Coastal | place: USA: North Carolina... | reverse complement strand
GAAGGGCTTTTTCTTATTTTCGTCGATAAAGTCACAAACGAAATCGGTACAGACCTGAGGCCCGTATTCCCCTGAAGTGAAATCTTTTTCTTTTCCGTTGAATTCAAGCATCGGGTTGACGAAGCGTCGGTCGATTCGTTTTCCATTTTCATTGGAACGTCCACCTCGTGTATGCTGCCAGAGGCAGGATTTTTCGAAGCCGAAATGCTGGGGCGAGTCCGGTTGATTCCCAAGTTGCCACTTGCCGGCGATTGCAGTTGCATAGCCGGCTTCCTTGAGTTGGTGGGCGAAGGTGATCTGCCCACGGTCCAGCATCCCGAATTTGACATAATTTCGAACATTGTATTGTCCGGTCATGATCTTTGCACGGGAAGGGGTGCAGATTGGATTGGAGAAACAGTTGGTAAAACGTACGCCTCCTTTGGCTAACATGTCGAGGTTGGGTGACTTGCAGGATTCGCTTCCGTTGGAGGACAAGGCTTCATAGCCCATATCGTCCGCCATGATCAGGATTATGTTGGGTCGTTTTTCTTGGGCAAAAACTAGGGCATTAACCAAAAAGCTGAAAATAAGGAATAGATTGAACATGTGATTCATAATTAAGGAACTATGTTCAAAAACAATGAATCCGAAAGCAAAGCGAATATTTGTGCCAGAATCTATTTCTTAAATAAAGGCTAGAAGCAAAAGGATAAAAAATTTTATAACAAGTATGAATGAAGCCAAAGAAATTATGTCTTCTGTGCAGTTCTGCTTTACTAATAATTTAGGTCGAAGTCGCCCAGTCATTGTAGAACTCAAAACCGGAGCTATACAAATTCGGATTTAATTTGATCTACCCACTTTATAATTCTTTTCTCCGATTCTGAGTCTTGATTATCGTAATCTAGGGCCAAGCCTAAAAATTCCTCCCCTTCCAAGGCCACGGATTCTTCAAATTCATATCCCTCAGTAGGCCATTTCCCAACTAGTTTTCCACCGTTTTCCATGAAAGGTCGGGCAAGCAAGCCTACCGCATCCAAGTAATTACAACTGTATCCCATTTGATCCCCAACTCCAAAAAAAGCACCGGTTATGTTATCAAATCTCAACTTTTGATATTCATTAAACAACATGTCCCAGTCTTCTTGTAATTCACCAACATTCCAAGTGGGGCAGCCCACCATGATATTTTTGTAATCTGCTATTGGGCTGAGCCCACTTTTTGCAATGTCAAACGAATCAATCTCATGACCCATTTTTTCTAATCCTTTTTTGATCTCCATTGCTGCAATCGATGTCATTTCCGTCGAGCTACCCCAAAACATTCCTATTTTTGCCATTTTATTTTAAAAATAATTAAATTGTTTAATACAAATATTGAGAATGAGACTCATTCTCAATAAAAATCAAATTATTAATTCGAAAATTACAAACTTTTGCCTCGAAAACATATTGAAGGGACAGAAATCACCCCAAGGTTTCGAGGGGTTAAGATGAGAAAGTACCCAAAAGACATAAGAAGAGGCCACTCCTATTTTTACTGATTCGAATCGATTTTTGATTGTAACCAAGCTCGGGCTCTTTGACGAGTTGGGCTTGCCCGGTGGGCCCAGAGATCGGTGTGGCGATGGATGACGGGACCGTCGGGAATGTCGAAAATCTTTTCTACTACCACTGGTAGAAAAGTGAATTCACCCAGATTAGTATATCCCTTTAAAAACCCGTTTGCCCCCCCACAGACTAGAGTGGGGCGGCCTTTTAATCGGGCAAGTCGCTCGAGAGCCGAGGCACGGTCACTTTCTGGGTAGCCCCATTTCTTATGGCCATCGAAATGATCGTGGGCGATCATGCCTTTCCAAAAAGCGGCAATTTCATCATCTGCTAAGCCAATATAGCTACAGGCGATAGCACCCCGGGAAAATCCGCAGATGAAGAGGTTTTCCAGATCACCTCCAAATTCCTTGCAGATGCGAGGCAAGTTTACCTTGCAGTAATCGATGGTGGCTAGAAGGTCGCCCCACCAGGTTACGGTATTTTCTTTCTTACCTTTTTGGATGTAGGGCATGGTTACCCAAATGAATCCTTCGCCTCCACTCAGACCATACCCAAAGTTTGCATCCTTGACTTCTCCGCTTCCTTTGCCCGCTGGAAACTGATTTCCGGTGTACTCGACCAAAACGGGGTAGCGTTTTGCTTTTTGCCAGTTAGTCGGAAGGTAGAGGGTGTGATAGACCTGCGTCCCCACGTACTCAGGTGCGACCTGCCTCACCCTTTTACCGGGTGCCGGGTCTTCCTCAGTCATTGCAGGTGTTATCAAATCGCTGCTTAATGAAGTCTTCGAATCATTGGATAGGCAGAAAGGTGAAAACCACAAAAATGCTGCGATCATAAACTGAGCTCTCATCTAGCTTATCAGGGCTTTATTCAGTTGTTTTTGCCGCCCAGCGAATGGCCTCAATTATATGCTGCCTGCCAAAGGGGGTCTCTAATGATCGCACATCGTGTCCTAATTCAGTGTAGAAAAACCTACCATTGAGAGTATTGGTCCACGCGATTGGATGGTCCTTGCCCATTGGTTTACCTCCTCGATCCTGAAAGAACTTACGCACAGGTTCGTAACTGGATTCATCCACACGCAGCAAAACCTGAAAGCCCGGTTTGCCGGTTACGCTTTCCGTGTGATTCGTCCAGTCCGCCTTGTATGGGAATTTCATCCCATGCCCTTTGACGGTCGGATGATTTTTGGCCTTCGGGTCAACAAGAACTTTCGCTTCTAAGAATTCCGAATCACTATCGAAGTCACACCCTCCCAATTCACTTAGCCATGCCCATTCCGTTTGACGAACCAATGCCGCATGCAGGGCAACAATTCCACCACCTTTATTGTACCATTCTTCGATAATTTTTCTCTGTTTTTGATCCAGGATTTTGGTGAGCTGATTGGAATTGTTTAGAATGAGTACCTGATAGCGGGATAAAATAGTTGTTATATCTTTGGCACTTTCAGTTACATCGACCTGCATCTTTAGTTCATCAGATAAACGCGAGAGCCAGCCATTGATAGCGGCTGTTTCGGGATGCCTATACCAACCGGTTCCTCCAAAAACCAGGACTTTCCCAATACTTGTGGGAGTACGGTCATGAATTTTATGGTCATGGGCAAGTGATGAATTTATCGAGAATACCAGTCCCGTAATAACCCAAAAGTTTAAGTAAATTCGTTTCATAATAAGTGTTTAAGACTCGAATGAGTCTCTAAAATAAAATGTCAAGATTTAGCCAAAGCGACCACAATTTCCTGCTTGGACTTAACCACCCCACCGGGTTGTTCCAAGGTAATCACAAAAGCGACAGGTTTATTAATGGCTAACGCATTACGAATTGGAATGATTTGCTTACCATCATTTTGGGTGATATCAAACACACCACCATCCACGGGCAGTTCATCGCGTTCCGGATCCACAATCCATAGTTGGTATTGGTTTTTGGTCGGATCATTTACCGCAAGATTCTCCAGGGACATGTAGCCTTCCTGCTTTTCATCATTCCATATCACTTCTCCGCTGAGACCATTGTATGGATCGCTTGCTGACGCAAATTCGAGTCTTTGGGTTTCCGATTCGTCCTGAATGAGAGATTCAAATTTTTGGAGCAAGGGAAGTTTCTCAGTCAGCTTTGCGATCTGGGTATTTAAATCATCAATTTTTCCTGACTCACTTGCTAATTCACCTTTCAATTTTTTATTAAGTTTGGCCAACTCTTGTTTAGCGGATTCCAAATCAGTAATGGTTTTTTCCTTGTTTGAAAGTTCCGCCTTCGCCTGTGCCAATTCAGCTGAAACATCTTGGGTAACATCATCGGTGGGCAGATTAAAGAAAACTACGAGGCATGCCGCAGCTGCCCAGCCGAGCCAGGGAAGGATTGATATGATTTGTCCAGTAGCTGATTGGTTTGCTTTTATGGTGGCTGAAAATGCCGGTATTGTATCTTCAAGCCGGGTAACCAATGAACTGGAAAGAGCACAATCTTCAGTATGGTTAAGTTCCAATTCCGTAGCCAAAAGGTCGAAGTCTATCGTTTGGTCCATCGCACCTTCCTGGGCAAGTGCTTCCCATTCAGTCACCTCTTCGGGGCTCAGGTCACCCAAAGCTCTTCCTGCATCCAGCTCTTCGTAACGACTTACAGACTTAGAGCTCATTTATCGGCTCCTTTCAGGTCGGAGAATTCACGGACTAATTTTCTGGCCTCGATTAATCCGCGGCGTAATTTCGTTTTGACCGTTCCTACCGGGATATCGGTATGTTTGGAAATTTCATCGTGGCTCATTCCCTTTTCAAAATGGAGAGAGAATAATTCAAGTGTGTCCTCAGGTAATTTGCGGAGTGCTTCCCATAAGTCAGCCCGATCGATTGATCCCATGGAAAAGGATGAGCTGGTCACTTTTTCGGGTAAACCATCCAGTGTGGACAGGGTGAGTAGGCGACTTTGTTTTCTCTGCCAGTCAATCGAACGACGGCGGGCAATCATGCCAATGAAGGTGGATTCCTTAGATACTTTTGAATCAAATCGATCAGCAAATTTCCAAATTTCCGTAAAAATATCCTGACAGGTTTCTTCGGCCTCCGTTCGCTGATCAATTCTTCGGCAAACAATGCTCCAAACCAAAGGTCCATATGCATCAATACATTTCCTCATCGCTTCCTCATCTCCCTTGGCAATCCTTGGTAAAAGCAGTGTTCTTGATTGGCCGAGATTTTCTGTTGGAGGCATTATGCTTAGAGCCAATTCGAAAGACCGAATGTTTGAAAATAAAATGAAATTCCGGAAGTGCATTTTGAGGAGTTCTCAAAAGATGAAGATAGCTTCTTAACCCATCAACTAAAATAAGAAAGCCCATTAAATTTTTACCAATTAAGCCAAGCTTTTTTCCATAGGGTTCTTAAAACAGCTGTGATTTATAAAGAATATAATAAATGAGCTTTGATAGAGGCGGACCTTCATAGAAGAAGGCCCACCTAGGAATTGGGAGTTAAATTAATTTGCAGATGCGAGCACCTGGTCGAAAGCATGACGCATGATCCATGCCTGTGAGGTTGGGCAGTGCTCGGCCTTCGCCTTGTGCATGGCAGTTTTAATTGTATTAGTGGCACTCGAGCAAACGGATGATGAGCATTGTCCCAGGACCTCGCTACCTGCTTTCATGTAAAGTGCAGCTGTTTGCACATGATGTCCTGAATTGAACATGGGTACACCTTTGTGGATTGCCTGCTTAAGGATGTGGTTTGTGCTGCTTGTCTTTTTGTGTGCATCTTTCATCACGTTAGGGATAAGGACACTGTCGATGACATGAATGATACCGTTGGATGTTTTGATATCCGCTTTCACCACTTTGGCATTATTAATAAATAGATCTTTGTCTTTGACAGATAATTTTAGGTAACCACCGCTGACTGGCTCGGCACTTTCAAGTTTCTTGGCTTTCTTGGCTTTTACCTTTCCGGAAACGACATGATAGGTGAGCAACATTTGCAATTTGTCTTTGTTTTCAGGTTTAAGAAGGTTCTTTAAAGTTTCGGGCCAAAAATTTGCAAACGCCTCATCAGTTGGTGCGAACACGGTAAAAGGACCTTCACCTTTAAGAGTATCAACTAAGCCAGCTTTTTGAACAGCAGTGACAAGAGTCTTAAAACTTCCTGCTTCAACTGCGGTATCGACAATGTCTTTTTTGGGAGCACCCACCAACAGGGATGTTATCGTTACGAGTGAGATTATGGATGTGATTACTTTTTTCATGTGTTTTAATTTAGGTTAAAATTTATGTGTCTAATTTGTGACAACACATGAGTATTCGTTGGTTTTTTGAAATTGGATTCAAAAAAGTGAATTTTTTTAAGAATCCTCAAAAAAAGTCTACAAATCTTTTAAATAGGTTGAGCTAGTGGATTCCAGATCCTCTCCCAAAGCCAGGGCAATTGGCTCCAGTCACGAATAGCCTGAAGTCTAGTCGGTTTGGTAGGAATATTTTTTGCCCCCTCAAGCTCTGCGACTCGGAATTGAAAAACATAGTTTGGCTCGGAGCCCATCCTCAAATCGGTCATGGCAATGGATTCATTATTTTCAGACATCGCAAAATAACCGTGGGTAAACTGTTCCAGTTTGGCAACCGGAGGATGTTCATCCATTCCCTTCATGAGTGACAGGTTTCTGGGATAGAAATTCACTGATAGCGGTGCATCACCATCGAATAGAGAATAATAGGCTTCAAAATACTGGTCATTATGAATCCCCACCGTTCGCCAAAGCAGAGTGGTAAAAGGAGCGGGCGAGGATATGAATTGAGAATAGGGCACACCCTGTTCATTCAATTTATCTGCCATTTTTCCATTGATGTATACACTGACCCCGAGAGCCCAAATCAAGTAGGCAAGACTGAGGCATAATCCAATAAAATTAAGCCTGTGATTTTTTAGAAACAGGGGAGCTGATACCCCAATCAAGATCGGAAGGGTAAAGAGGGGATCAATAATAAAAAGTGCGGGGACGGCATGCGGGGTTGTATCCAAGGGCCAAAAGATCTGAGTCCCATAAATGGTGAACAAATCCAAAAGAACACTTCCATTGAGGACAACAAAGGTAAGGAGCATCCAGTTATTAAATAAGGGCTTGGTGTCTCTATGAACTTTGGTGATTAACCAAGCAAAAACAGGGGACAGGGCAGTGAGGAGAAAAAGAGAATGACTAAATCCCCGGTGATATACAAAGTCATCCACCGGACTTCCAAGCGGTATGAACACATCAAGATCCGGTAAGGTTCCAAGGATTGCCCCCCAAGCAAGAGCTTTCCTGCCGACCTTTTTACCGAGTATGGCTTCCCCGCAAGCAGCCCCAAAGGTTAACTGAGTCAGTGAATCCATGATTTCAGCAAATGCAGGTAAGTTCGTGGTGATTTAAAAACAAGAATCCTTTGGAATATGGAAGGATACTTCTATTTAGATGAATCCATTGAGTACCCCAGGTCGAAACGACTGGATGGTTGGTTCCGAAATTTCTTGAGGGCCGGGTTGTAGGTGAAGACCTTAATCTTGTTCTCGGTTGACTCGAAAACCATGTAGCGCAGCCAGGATTCTCCTCCGTTGTGCAGGTTTTGATAGTCGCTCAGTACCTGATGAACCTGATTGCCGTGATCACCCCTGGAGGTCAGGACTGCCTCTCCACTTGCATGCCCACACAGAACCATGAAGATATTTTTGTGTTTGCTGACCAATTTTTCCCAGATTGCTTCCCCTGCGTTTCCCTTGATTTTATATCCTAATTTTTCGAACCTTTTCCCATTCGCTCTCATGTAGGCATGAGTCAGAACGATGACGCGATGGTCGGGATGTTCGGTAACCACTTTGTTTGCCCAATCCAAAACTTCATCGCGTGGTTTGCATTCCAGCGACACGATCAGGAACTTCATTCCGGCGGCATTGAAATGATACCACGAATTATCATGGCGTTGAGGATCGAAGGTTCCTCCGAATTCCTTGGTCTTGGCAAATTTCTCGCGTGGAAAATATTTATTGAAGTGAGTGATCCGGTTCACGGCGATGTCTCCCCCGTATTTGTTATTGGACTTTTGGAAACCCATATCGTGGTTTCCCAGACAAAGGCAGTAGGGCACATGACCATCCAGAATAGACATTGCCTCCTTTGCGATTGCCCATTCTTCGGGTGCGTCCGCCTGCACGATGTCTCCCTCATGCACCAGAAAAGCGATATTAAGCCGCTTTTGGTTGTCCCGCATCCATTGGGTTTGATCAAAAAAGTAACGGCGCAAATCTCCGTTTCCCCACTTCTTGGATAATTTCAGCCTCGTATCACAATAGAATTGTGTGTCTGGCAAGACCGCGAGGGTGAAGGGTTTTCTTTCCCTCTGCTTCTCCTTTTTGGCAGGATCTTTTTCAACTGCTAAAGATAGTTGGTCGAGAGGAGCGAGTAAGATAAGAAGTGCAAAAAAGATTTTCATTGGGAATTAGTTTTGGGGGCAGGAGAGTTAGAAATCAACAAACAGTTCTTCATCGTACACCGCAACTAAATCATCAAAGAATCCTCTCTTTGAAGTTAGGAAAGGCTCACCTTTTTATTGTTGGTAAAATTTATACCAGAAGCTTCATTCCGAAGCTTAATCGAGGATATGCATCCGCTTACCCCAGGCATATGAGTTTTGGTTTATCCCCAGATGGAATGGACCGTGGCGTTGGCGTCGGCAAAACGGTCGACTCCGACTCCGGAATCCTGGAGCATGGTGGTCCAGAGGTTGGCCAGTGGAGTGTTTTTATTTGGGGCGAACCGGTGCTGACCGTGGGCAAGTCCTTTAAAGCCGCCTCCGGTGAGCAGGCAGGGTACATTGGTGTTTCGGTGAGCCGTACGTAAGCCCCCACCGCAATAAACCAGGCTGTTGTCGAAGAGAGTTCCTCCGTTGGGATCCATGGGGTCCTTGGCGGATCGCAACTGGTCAATAAAATCGGAGTACAATTCCATCCATTTGCGGGTGCGTCGAAGATTCAGTTCATGAAGGGAGGAATTGCTTCCGTAATGAGAAAGTGTGTGAGGCGTGGAGGAAATATCCATGCTTTTGAGAAGGCCGGCATCAGGCATGCGGTAGGTGACCACTCGAGTGGAATCAGTTTTCCAGGCAGCGAGAATGAGTTGCTGCATGGTACGAATTGCCTTTTCACCGTGGGAACCGCTGACCAAAACCTGTTGATCATCGGGAGCTTTCATTTGCGTCTTTGGATAGGGAACATCCAGCCATTCTTCCTCACGGCTAATGGTTAGCTCGATATCTCGGATGCTCGTGGTGTATTCTTCGAGTTTCTCCCTGTCCTCCCGATCGAGGATTCGTTTGGTGGAACTGCTCTCGAATTCGAGGATGTCAAATATGCTCTTTCGTTGTTTGAGGGTATTGAGGACTTCTTCCTTGGAAACATTACCTCCGAATAAGCGCCGATAAACTTCCAAGGGAGAATCAAGTCCAGTCAGCGGGCTACCATCCTCCCGATAGGATATCGCCACACCACCGTGTCCATTTCCGGTGTCACTTTTTGGACAATTAAGCTGCAGGCTCTGATAGCGGGTATCCTTTCCCAAATGAGCAGCCGCAACCTGATCACAGGATACACTGTTGTGCCGTGCTTTTCCCGGAAAACCGATCACGTTGGCACAGGTAAGAACTGCTTCACTTCCTTCATGCGGTTGTTTGTTTTGCATGTTGGAGAAGTTGGATACCAAGGTCGTGTGACGGAGGTTTTTCTTAATCGGGTCCCAGCCGGGTGGCAAAGAAATGTCAGTCAGTGAGCCGGAATCTTCCGGATAAAAGTGTTTTTCCATGTGACCATGGCCCATGGACATCCACAGCAGTCTTTTCGGTGTGTTAACGGCCAGGGTGCTATTCGTGGAAGCTTGGAGCGCAGTTGGTAGGAGACTGCCAAGAAAGGGGAGGGTGATCGCCTTGGCTCCGTTACGGAGAAAGGACCTGCGGTTCGAACTGGTAGAGAGGTTCATCGTGTTACTTGGATGTTAGTGATTATAATATGTCTCTGAAATTAAATTCTTATCAATTCTTATTTGATTATGACTTTGAGAAGGGTTCGCTGAGGACGATTTTTTTGATCATGTCACGGACTGGATATTTTTCTTTCTCCAGTTCGTTCAGGGCTTTTTCGATGATCGGACGATCGGTGAAACTGACGTCCCGACCAAGGGCATAACATAAAAGCCCCTCAAAAAGGGAGGCGGCCACCTGTCTTTCCTGTTTCATGAGGGCGGCTTTTAGTCCATGTACATCCTTGAATTTTTCTCCATTGGGTAGTTCCCCACTGGCATCCACAGGGTAAAGCTTTCTTTTCGCACTCGGGTTGGCTAGCTGCCGAAAATGCTCAACATCGGTAACCAATTCTTGATCCCGCCACATACCGACCGCATCGAAGTTTTCCAATCCCAAGCCGATGAAGTCAAATCGGGCATGGCAGGAAGCACATTGGGCCTTTTGTTGGTGAAGCTCCACGAGATCACGGACGCTGGGTAAGGGCTCTGCGGTGGATGCGATCAACTCAGGAACATTCGGAGGGGGAGGGGGAGGCGGATCATTAAGCAGAATCTCTTTCACAAGGGATCCCCGAATGACAGGTGATGTGCGACTGCCCATTGTTCCCGATGAAAGGAAGGCCGCCTGAGTGATCAGCCCACCTCTTGGGGAAACGGGCGGGATGGATACTTTCTGAAATCCATCTCCATCGTAGTGTTTGGACAAACCATATTTATTAGCGAGCACCCCGTTCACCACAACGAAATCGGAATCGATCAGGTTCGACGAACTTAGGTTCTCATGCACAAGAACTTTAAAGAACTCAACGGGCTCCTGTTTTGAGGAATGAATCATTCCGTCCGTGCGATGCAAAAATAGTTTCGAATCAAGGCCAAGCGAATCAAAACGTTTCAAATGGGTCCACTGTGCCATAAAGCCCTTAAAGAAATTTTTCGCTTTCGGGCTCTTCAGCATTCGCTCGATCTGCTTTTCTATAACTTGCGGTTTCTGCAGGTCGCCTGTTTCGGTAAGCCGGTTCAGTTCTTGGTCTGGGGGGCTGCTCCAAAGGAAGTATGAAAGGCGATTGGCCAGGCTGTAGGCGTCGAGTGCTTTTGATTTCCCCTTTACTTGCCCTTTGTTGACTACCTGATTTGGAAAAGCCCTTTTGCTTGCTGCGTTACTCAGCTCGGTTGGTTGTTTTTGAATGTCATCCGGTTCGCATAGATAAAGAAAGCGAGTGGATGTCAGGATCATCGCCAGGGGATTAATGATTGCTTCACGAAACCCGAGTCCGGACTTTCGATGTTGTTGGTAGTATGCAAATAGCTTCTCCAGGTACTCATTGGGGATGGTTCGGTTACGATAAGCAACTTTGCCAAACTCAGCTAAGAAATTCTTTGCCGACGAGTCGAGCTCTTCGTTGGATGCCGATGTCACTTGATATTTCTCAATCAGGTTTTCAAACGGTGATTTGGGTCCGTAGAACGGGCCTTCAACTTCCATCCATTTGGTAAAGATTGTATCCTTCGGCGCACTTGGTTCGATCGGTTTATAGTGGTGGTAGAACTGTTCAAACCCGGGTCCGCCCCGTTTGTCTTCGAGTGCAAAGACATGTTTGCGGGATTGGTGCCAGTGTTTCGGACGAAAGTCGGGTGCGA
>Ga0213863_10003270_pt1 | contig 11209 bp, 9 predicted proteins | sample PICome_8_FD_160128 | JGI IMG/M metagenome (GOLD analysis project Ga0213863, IMG submission 160128) | Coastal seawater microbial communities near Pivers Island, North Carolina, United States - PICO497 | ecosystem: Environmental > Aquatic > Marine > Coastal | place: USA: North Carolina | collected... | reverse complement strand
GTCACGGCCGGGCGCTGCTGTTTTTTTTTTGCTGGCAGAGGTCTCAGTGAGCGCTCGATTTTGCTCGGCAACCTGTGCAATCGCCTCGAGCGTATTGAGTCGCGAGAACTCCTCGCCCGATGGCATCTGAAGCACATATCCGGCTTTCAGCCGATTGATATTCGCGTCAATGAATGCTTCAGGATTCAATCGCTGGATCGCAAGCATCATTTCTTGTACTGAAACGGACCGACTCGGGCGCGCAGCAAGCGCAATTTCCCAAAGCGTGTCCCCTGCCTGAGTCATTTCTCCAAGGGCTGACGGCGCTGAGCCTTTTGATCCCGATGCTCGGCCTGATTGGCCACTCTCAACCTGAGAGACCCTTGGCGCTACGAATCCTGGCGCCATCAATACCGGCGGATCCAGAAAGACCGTGTACTCGCGGATCATTCGCCCCTTGGGCCACAGGACTTCAACAACAAAATTCAAAAAGGGCTCAACAATGGGATCATCAGTTGTCAGGACTACGCTCGCGCCACCAGCGCTCGGTTCCACGCGCAGCGCAATATCATCCAGCGTGTAAGACCATTGGACCCCAAGTTCCTCAAACACAATCTTGGGCGCCAAACCGACTCTGATTTCTTCGCTCGATAAGTCTCGAAGATTGGTTATGTCGATGGTTGCCGCGAGCGGCTGATTCAAAGCAGAGCTCAATGACAAACGACCGAGGCCAACGGCCCAAGATAGACTTGGGTAAGCCAACAAAAGGCCCAGAAGAGTCGCCAATACAGATCCTTGCAACTGCCTAACTAAAACATTTTTCAAGCTTCTGCCTCCGATGGCGTGTACGGAAAAACTAAGTTCTCACTTCGATCTTATCCTAGATAAACACCAGAAACGATCACGGATTCAGCCGTCATTAAAATCCGAGCGCTCAATTAAAGCTTCTGCAATCTGAAGACTGTTGAGCGCTGCGCCCTTACGTATATTGTCCGAAACAATCCAAAGATGAAGCCCTAAGGGATTCATTACGTCATTCCGAACTCGACCCACAAAAACAGGATCTTGTCCTGCAGCATCCGAAACAGCGGTCGGATAGCCGCCTCGCCCGTGGGTATCAATCACCTCAACGCCGGGCGCACTTCTCAGCAAATTTCGAACGGCATCCGCATCGAGTGGGGTTTTCGTTTCGACATAAACGGCTTCTGAATGGCCATAAAACGCTGGGATACGAACACAGGTTGGACTCACTTGTAGACTTTCGTTTTCAAAGATTTTGTGGGTTTCCCAAATCATTTTCATTTCTTCTTTGGTAAATCCATTGTCCTGAAAATCGTCAATATGGGGCACTGCATTAAAGGCAATTTGCTTTCCAAAAACCTCCGGCTCGATGTCTTGCGCATTCAATAGCCTTGCCGACTGCCCAGCCAACTCCTCAATTCCTGATTTTCCGGCCCCAGAAACAGCCTGGTAAGTCGCCACATTGATTCGCGTCAGGCCTGCCGCATCCATAATGGGCTTGAGCGCGACCAGCATCTGAATCGTCGAACAGTTTGGATTGGCAATAATATTACGCGCTTTATAGTTATCGAGAGCGTGGAGATTCACCTCAGGAATGATGAGCGGAATGTCCTGATCGCGCCGAAAATGAGAGGTGTTATCAATCACGACGCATCCGGCAGCGACCGCTCTGGGCGCGTATTCTGCCGACACATCACCGCCTGCTGAAAACAAGGCAATATCGACGCCCTTAAAATCAAAACTTCCTAAGTCTTTGACGGTTAGGCTTTTATCTTTGAAGGGGATGCGGGTCCCCGCTGATCGCTCGCTGGCCAGCAACGTCAACTCACCAACCGGAAAGTCTCTGCTCGCCAATAACTCGATCATGACCTCACCCACAGCTCCGGTGGCGCCAACGATAGCAATATTTTTCACGTGCCTCTCTCCTATATTTTGGTGTCCGACCGACTTCATCGTCTCGGCCCCACCGTTCGATCAACCACACCGCCATCAGGCTGCTTCGGCGCTTTAGACGATATCTAACTCAGGCCCGAAGCGCCCGAGGCACCTCGCCAACCAGTCAGAATCTAAAAAAAGTCGCTTAAAGCCGCCCAGTCTGCCCTCTCTGCCTCAGGACATGATCCATCACAACCAGAGCTAGCATGGCCTCAGCGATCGGTGTCGCGCGCACGCCTACACAGGGGTCGTGGCGCCCCTTGGTCACTATTTCAGTCTCGACACCCGAAGTTGTGATCGTTCGCGCAGGTTGAGTAATACTTGAGGTTGGCTTCAACGCTAGGCTCACCAAGAGATCTTGCCCAGAACTTATGCCACCCAGGATTCCACCTGCGTGGTTTGACGCAAAACCGTCAGCAAAAATCTCATCTCTATGCTCAGAGCCTCGCTGCTCTACCACATCAAATCCATCACCGATCTCAACGCCCTTCACTGCATTGATGCTCATCATGGCGGCTGCAATATCAGCATCTAATCGATGAAAAACGGGCTCACCCAATCCAGGCATGACACCCTCGGCCACCACATTGACCCTCGCACCAACTGAGTCTCCATCCCGGCGGAGCTGATCAATGAGCGCCGCCATGTCGTTAACAACCGTAGCATCTGGGCTAAAAAATGGATTCTCATTGACAACAGACCAGTCAAAATCTTTGATTTGCAGATCCCCCATTTGAGCGAGGTATCCTCTTATTTGTATGCCGAACTCCACATTGAGGTACTTCTTAGCAATGGCTCCCGCAGCGACCCGCATCGCCGTTTCTCTCGCGGAAGAGCGCCCACCACCCCGATAGTCGCGGACGCCATATTTTTTCTCATAGGTAAAGTCGGCATGTGCGGGCCGATAAAGGTCTTTGATCGCACTATAATCTTTAGATTTCTGATCTTGGTTTTCAATCATGAGGCCGATGCTTGTTCCAGTCGTGACCCCCTCAAAAACACCGGAGAGAATTTTGACTTGATCGGCTTCTTTTCTCTGAGTCGCATATTTGGAGCTGCCGGGCCGCCTGCGATCCAAATCACCCTGCAAATCAGACTCACAAAGCGGGAGCCCCGGTGGGCATCCGTCAACCACACACCCCAAGGCAGGACCATGGCTTTCACCAAAAGTCGTCACCCGAAACATTTCTCCAATGCTACTTCCTGGCATGCTGTCTTGCCTCAAAATCAGTTATTATAGACCAACACCGCCAAGGATCCTCAGGATTTTGCGTCGAGGGTAATCGTCATCAAGGAGAAAAGCATGGAGCAGGCCTTTAAAAGCATTTTGGAGCAAATTGGAGAGGACCCCTCGCGGGAGGGATTGCTTGACACTCCAAGTCGTGCCTCCAAAGCCATGGCTTTTCTGACTAAGGGTTACGGCGAGACACTCGAGGACATTGTCAATGATGCCCTCTTTCCCTCAGACACCAGCGAGATGATCATTGTACAAGACATCGAACTCTACTCCATGTGTGAACATCACATGCTGCCCTTCATTGGCAAATGCCATGTCGCTTACATTCCAACCGGACGTGTTGTCGGTCTCAGTAAGGTCGCAAGAATCGTAGATATGTATGCTCGGCGCTTGCAGATTCAAGAGAACCTCACGTTAGAAATTGCGGAAGCCATCCAGGCCGTTACTGGCGCCGCCGGAGCAGGCGTTATTATTGAAGCGCAGCATATGTGCATGATGATGCGGGGTGTCGAGAAGCAAAACTCGATGATGAAGACTTCGATGATGCTGGGACAATTTCAGAAGGATCAAAGCACGCGCATGGAATTTTTGTCTATTCTCCAGCTTCAGCGCTAACCTCAATTTTGATTGCGGGCTGGCATTTGCAAAACCAGATCCATCCGCGGATCTGTCCAGCCCTCAATTGGCACCAGCGATCCCATCCCATGCGCGGTATACTGACAACCACCGGCTGAATTTTGGAAAAGGGCTGCCATCGTTTCGGCGATTCTTTGTGTTTCACGCAGGCGCACCTCAGGAGAAGATCCTGAATCAAAATCACTGATTGTGACCGCGACTGACCTTACATTTTTCCCACCACACCAAGTCTCAAGCCCTTTCTGAAGACCTGCAAGGTCATCTTGAGCCTCGCTCAATTCAAACCTCACAAAACCTTGCCGCGCGAAACCCATTTCTATGCGTCCAGCCCAGTTGATTTGATCTGGCTTATACCACTCGACCCTATAATGCACGGGCTTGTTTGAGCGCTTAGACATATAAACCAACCAATAGTTCGAAGATCGGCGGTGCTGCCCCACCCAATAGTATTGCGACTGTTCGAGCCCATACAATTTTGGCTCACCAAAAACAGCATTTGCCCATTCATTACTACTCCCACAATCTCGACCCTGGCAAACAAACCGAGTCGTGTAGTCTGTCTGAGCGGCGGCTTGTAGCGCTGCAATGGCTTCTTCTAAGGAGACGCGGGGCGCAGTGCTAAAGGTTTCGTAGTGCCGAACCCCTTGCACTGAAAGCTCTGACTTTGGATCCAAAGCGTTGCTGATCTTTTTAAGCCTGCCAAGTAAAATTTTATGGCGCGCAGCACGATCCTCAGTGACGGCCTCAAATCTTTCCGCCTCAAGATCTAGTTCGATCGATTGCGCTGGCGTCCAAAAAAAGGAGAGGCAAAACCATACTCCGATAAACGGCCACTGCTTCAGATTTCTCCGCAGGACTACGCTCATCACAATTTCCACTCTACTTCGAAGTTCATCTGTTTCGCTCCATCCCATGCTTCATCCCAAGATCCATTAAGAGCATAAACGCCTGCCGTCTCAGGATAAACCCGCGAGCCGGTCAAGATAAAGACCACCTCTGCCAAAACCGGTTGATGAAAGACCCAGAAAACCGATTTCCTAACACTGAAAAGTTGCTTCACTAAGGCCGCAGCATCGGCTTGGGGTATCAACGCATGGGATACCGGTAGTAGCGGCAACTGGAGTCGTTCAGCGACAAGACCCGCTGACTCTCGTGCCCGCAGCAATGGACTTGATAGGATTCCGGGTGCTTGAATGCTGAGTCCGGCCAAATCTTCGGCAACCTCAAAAACAGCTAGTCTGCCACGCTCGGTCAAGGGCCGCTCAGCATCGGCATACCCTAATGCAGCCTCTCCATGCCGCATCAAGAGGATCTGGGTTGATGGCGCGGCCAGACTTTGGACTGGATGCGCCACTATTGCGTGGTTAAATCCAGCAGTAGCTGATTCAATCGCTGCACATAACTTGCAGGATCTGAGAGCTGGCTTCCCTCTGCGAGCAAAGCCTGATCAAACAGAACTCGCGTTAAATTCTTAAAGCGGTCCATATCCTGCTCTTCATCCAAACGAAGTACCAGCGGATGGGTCGCATTAATCTCGAATATTCGTTTTGACTCAGGGACAGACTGCCCTGCTTGTTCCAAAATTCTCCTCATCTGCATTCCCATCTCATCCTCTTCCACAACAAGGCAGGCTGGAGATTCGGTAAGCCTTTGGCTAACTTTCACAGAGGTAACCGAATCATCGAGTTCTTCTTTGATTCGCTCCAAAAGCCCTGCCATGGCTTGCTCGGACTTTTCAGACTCAGCTTTCGCAGCTTCATCATCGGGCTCAAGATTCAGACTCCCCTTGGCGACATCCTGCAGCGCCTTGCCATCAAATTCCACGAGGTGCCCGACGAGCCATTCGTCGATGCGATCCGAGAGTAAAAGCACTTCGATGCCCTTATCTCGGAACACCTCTAAATGAGGGCTTCTAGAGGCAGTTTGGTGATTATCTGCTGCAACATAGTAAATCTTGTCTTGCTCGGGCTTCATCCGATCGACATATTCTTTCAGTGATTGATTTTGCGCCTCATCCCCATTGTGGGTCGTCGCGAACCGCAGTAATCCTGCAATTTTTTCTTTATTCGCAAAGTCTTCAGCAGGCCCTTCTTTGAGAACTTGACCAAACTCATCCCAAAAGTTCTGGTAGGCGTCGGCATCCTTTTTGGCCAATTTCTCAAGGGTATCGAGTGCGCGTTTGGTCAGTGCAGATTTCATCGATTCGATCGCAGGATCCTTTTGGAGAATCTCGCGAGAAACGTTCAGTGACAGGTCATTTGAATCAACAACCCCTTTGATGAAACGCAGATAAAGAGGGAGAAACTGCTCGGCTTCGTCCATGATAAATACCCGCTGGACGTACAACTTTAGACCTTTTGGAGCTTCCCTGTTCCAAAGATCAAAGGGCGCCTTAGCGGGCACAAAGATAAGACTTGTGTAATCGAGCTTACCTTCAACCCGGTTATGACTCCAGGTCAGCGCGTCCTGAAAGTCGTGTGCAACATGCTTATAAAATTCTTGGTACTCTTCATCTTTTACGTCGGATCGGGAACGTGTCCAAAGTGCCGTAGCGCTATTAACAACCTCCTCACTCGGGGCATCGTCTTCGCCCTCGCCGGGTTTTAACACTGATACTGGAACCGAGACATGGTCAGCGTATTTTTTGATCACGTTTTGCAGACGCCAGTAGTCTAAAAATTCCTCATGGCCAGTGCCCAAATGTAGGGTGATCCGCGTGCCTCGATCTGCTTTTTCGATCGTTTCAATTTCGTAATCCGCCTCTCCCGCAGAGGTCCACTGGACGCCGGCCTCAGGCGGGTCGCCAGCACGACGGGTTGCTACAACCACACGCTTAGCGACAATAAAGGCGGAATAGAATCCAACCCCAAACTGGCCAATTAATTGAGAGTCCTTTTTTTGATCGCCGCTGAGCCCAGCTAAAAACTCGGCAGTGCCCGATTTTGCGATTGTCCCAAGATGACTAATCACGTCGTCGCGATTCATCCCGATCCCGTTGTCGCTGATCACCAAAGTCTTTTCATCCGCGTCGGCGTGCACCTTAATTTGGTAATCACCGCCCTCGGCAATAAGCGCATCGTCCGTTAGACTTTGAAAGCGCAGTTTATCGATTGCATCTGAGGCATTAGAGATCAACTCCCTGAGAAAAATCTCTTTGTTTGAATATAAAGAGTGAATCATCAGCTGCAGTAATTGCTTTGCTTCGGTTTGAAATCCTAGCGTTTCTTTTTCGCTGGTCTGTGACATCGCGCCCCTCCTAGTGCTGATTCGTCGCGTCTTCATGGCGACTGTAAACCTTCATGCCCCCTGAGATGGGGTCCACTTCTATTTTTTCAAGCCTGCAACCAAAACGTCCATAAAAAAAGCGGCTAACCGCCGCTTTTTTACTTGCCGCTTCTCGAAAATTAGTTCCAACCGGTAATTTCCTTCAAAGCATCTCCAATTGCAGCTAAGCTTTTGACCGTCGAAACGCCGGCAGCATTCAAAGCTGCAAACTTATCGTCTGCAGTGCCTTTGCCGCCTGCAATGATCGCTCCGGCATGCCCCATTCTCTTTCCAGGTGGCGCTGTCACGCCGGCGATATAGCTGACCACAGGCTTGGTCACATTAGACTTGATAAAGTCAGCAGCTTCTTCTTCAGCATTACCGCCAATTTCTCCGACCATCACAATCGCCTCGGTCCCCGGATCATTCTCAAAAAGCTCAAGAATATCGATGAAATTACTCCCGGGAATGGGATCACCGCCGATACCTACGCAAGTGCTTTGGCCAAACCCTAAGTCTGTTGTCTGCTTCACGGCCTCATAGGTCAACGTTCCAGACCTCGAAACGATTCCCACCTTGCCTGGCAGGTGGATATCCCCGGGCATGATTCCTATTTTGCACTCTCCGGGAGTGATCACGCCTGGACAATTTGGACCAATCAGTCGAACACCCATTTCATCCACTCGGACCTTCACCGCAAGCATATCCAATGTCGGCAGTCCTTCCGTGATGCACACGATGAGTTTTATGCCTGCTGCCGCCGCCTCTAAGATCCCATCTTTAGCGAATGGGGCCGGCACATAAATCACAGACGCATCAGCACCGGTTTCGGCAACAGCATCGGCGACCGTGTCAAACACTGGCAGACCTAAGTGTGATTGACCGCCCTTTCCTGGCGTAATGCCACCCACCATCTGAGTGCCATAAGCCAACGCTTGCTCTGAGTGCAAAGTTCCTTGAGCACCGGTAAACCCCTGGCAGATCACCTTCGTATTTTGATCGACTAAAACGCTCATGATGCACCTCCCGCTGCCTTTACAACTTGTTCCACCGCATCCGTCAAACTGGTCGCAGCGATAATTTCAACATCACTGTCAGCCAACGTCTTAACGCCCACCGCGGCATTATTACCCTCAAAACGAACGACCACTGGCACATTCACGCCAACTTCCTTAACAGCGCCGATGATGCCCTCGGCGATGATATCGCAGCGCACAATTCCTCCGAAGATATTGATCAACACTGCCTTAACCGCTGTGTCCGAGAGGATTATTTTAAATGCCTCACTGACAGCCTCCTTGGTCGCGCCGCCACCAACGTCCAAAAAGTTAGCAGGCTGGCCGCCGAACAATTTCACGAGATCCATCGTACCCATCGCCAAACCCGCCCCATTGACCATGCAGCCAATATTGCCCTCAAGCGCGACGTAATTCAGTCCAAACTCTGCTGCTTGCGCCTCACGTTCATCTTCTTGGGTCGGATCATTCATTGCCGCCAAAGCTTTCTGTCGAAAAAGGGCATTGCCATCGATCGAAACCTTCGCATCCAAGCAATGAATATCGCCGCTCTCGGTCACCACCAGCGGATTAATCTCGAGCAATGACAAATCTTTTTCAGCGAACATTTTTGAGAGTGCCACGAAAACTTGAGCGAACTGATTGACCTGCTTGCCTTCTAAGCCAAGCTTGAAAGCCAACTCCCGACCCTGAAAGGCCTGACCGCCAAGTGCAGGATCAACCACAGCTTTAAGAATTTTGTCCGGAGTTTCTTCTGCGACCTTTTCGATCTCAACGCCACCCTCAGTAGACGCCATAAACACAATACGACGGCTTGAGCGGTCAATCACAGCGCCCAGATAGAGCTCTCGCGCTATATCTGTGCAGGTTTCAACAAAGATTTTAGAGACAGGCTGTCCGTGCTCATCCGTCTGAAATGTGACCAGACGAGTCCCCATCAAGCTGTCCGCAAACGCCTTAATCTCGGAGAGATCGGAGAATAATTTGACTCCGCCCGCCTTGCCACGACCGCCGGCATGAACCTGGGCTTTGACTACCCAACGATCGCCGCCGATGTCCTTGGCTGCAGCAACGGCCTCGTCGCCTGATTCAACGGCGATGCCTTGCGAGACGGGAAGACCGTACTCCGCAAAAAGCTGCTTTGCCTGATACTCATGAAGATTCATATCCTAGTTTCCTTTGTCTTTTTACGTTTAAAGATTGTTATCTAACTTTGATCAACTTTTGCTTGCGCTTTTCCCATCGCATCGAATTTGAAGCACATGCCCCCTCAATCCGGCCGTTTATCCTGTCCGCCTTGTCAGGGAAGACGATCTTTGCTGCAAGGACCGATTTCCTTGCGATCGTTTACAAACGCTCTCCTATCAATTTCCAACACTTTCATCAGCGCCGTTTGCGATTCGCAATATGAATGGCATGGCCCGAAACTGCAAGTGCAGCCTCATGCAATCCCTCTGATAGGGTTGGATGGGCGAACATTGTTAACCCGATATCTTCTGCTGAAGCACCAAATTCCATCGCAATCACCGCTTCGGCGATAAGCTCAGATGCGTGTGCGCCTATCATATGGACCCCAAGGACTCGATCGCTTACAGCATCGGCAATTACCTTAACCAGACCAACCGTTTCTTGACTGGCCATCCCACGCCCACTGGCGGCCATCGGAAAGACACCCGCCTTAAACTCCGTACCCTCTTTCGACAGATCATCCTCGGTTTTCCCAACCCACGCAATTTCCGGGTGTGTATAGATCACCATCGGTACGGTGTCATAATTCACTTGAGGTTTTTTACCTTTGATTCGCTCAGCGACCATGACCCCTTCTTCCATTCCCTTGTGTGCCAACATTGCGCCGCGTACAGCATCTCCTACTGCGAACACCCCCGGGATTCCGGTCTGGCAATGCTCATCAACCTTAATAAAACCTCTTTCATCAAGACTGATGCCGGAAGCATCTTCCAACAAATCTGTGGTTTGGGGACGTCTTCCTACGGCGACCACAACACGATCAAAAGTCTCCGTCTGCAGGCCCTCAGCGTCTTCATAACTGATAACGACCTCGCCATCCTCATTTTGACTGCCCACCACCTTGGCGCCAAGCCGAATATCCAATCCTTGCCGTTTGTATTGTTTCAACGCTTCTTTCGCCACTTGCGAGTCGGCTCCCGGCAAGAATGCATCCATAGCCTCGAGCAAAACCACTTCGGATCCTAAGCGGCTCCAAACACTGCCAAGCTCAAGGCCAATCACGCCAGCACCGATGATGCCAAGACGCCTCGGGACTTCATCAAACGCTAGGGCGCCCGTAGAATCGACAATACATTGATCGTCTCGCTGACAGGCATCGATTTCGATCGGGCTCGATCCCGGCGCTAAAATGATGTTCTCTGCTTGGATGACTACCGGGCTGCCCGAATCTGAGGACACCGTAAGCTGTTTATCGGCTCCCAAAGTCGCATGACCAGCCATCACAGCCACACCATTAGATTTAAGCAGTGACGAGACCCCTTGCGTCAGGGAGGCCACCACTGACCGCTTGTGCTTTTGCATCTGAGCGATATCCATCGCCACACTTTTGGCTTTGATGCCGATGGTTGAAAATTCGGACTGTGCTTGCTGATATTTGTGCGAAGCATCAAGCAATGCCTTCGAGGGAATACAGCCCACGTTCAAACAGGTTCCACCCGGCTGAAGCACACCTTGATCATCGAGCCACTGATCGATGCACAAGGTGCTCAATCCGAGCTGAGCCGCCCTGATCGCCGCGTGATATCCCGCCGGGCCTGCCCCAACAACTGCAACATCATACTTTTCACCCATAATCTTTCTCCATTACCCGTCGACACACCATTGACAACGCGCCTCGAGAAACCTCGTGCCAGTGTCTTTGAGAGGCCAAATCGCTTAGATGTCGAGCAAAATTCTCGCCGGTTCTTCCAAAAATTCTTTAACCGTGACCAAAAAACGAACCGCTTCTTGACCATCGATCAACCGATGATCATAGGAAAGCGCCAAATACATCATAGGCCTGATCACGACCTCACCATCGACAGCAACTGGGCGTTCTTGAATTCAAGAACGCCCAGTTGCTGTCGATGGTGAGGTCGTGATCAGGCCTATG
>Ga0213863_10003265_pt1 | contig 11214 bp, 7 predicted proteins | sample PICome_8_FD_160128 | JGI IMG/M metagenome (GOLD analysis project Ga0213863, IMG submission 160128) | Coastal seawater microbial communities near Pivers Island, North Carolina, United States - PICO497 | ecosystem: Environmental > Aquatic > Marine > Coastal | place: USA: North Carolina | collected... | reverse complement strand
TCAGGAAGCTGGAGCAGTAAAAAACAATAAAATTAAAAAAGGTGCTACCTCAGATTTTATGGAAATTGAACGTCAACGTGGAATTTCTGTTGCTACTTCTGTATTAGCTTTCATATACAAAGACAAGAAGATAAATATTTTAGACACTCCTGGTCACAAAGACTTTGCTGAAGATACTTTTAGAACTTTAACAGCTGTTGATAGTGTTATTGTAGTTATAGATGTTGCAAAAGGAGTTGAGGAGCAAACAGAAAAATTAGTTGAAGTTTGTAGAATGCGAAATATTCCAATGCTAGTTTTTATCAATAAATTAGATAGAGAAGGAAAAGATGCTTTTGATTTATTAGATGAAGTAGAACAAAAATTAGGTTTACGAGTAACACCTATGAGTTTTCCTATTGGAATGGGATATGATTTTAAAGGAATTTACAATATTTACGATAAAAGATTAAATATTTTTTCAGGAGATAACAAACAAAATATCTCTGCAGGAATTGAATTTAATGATTTAAAAAATCCTGAACTAGATAAAGTTGTGGGTGATGAAGCAGCTGAAACACTTCGAGATGAATTAGAACTAATTTATGAGGTTTATCCAAAGTTTGATAATGTTGAATATCTAGAAGGTAAATTACAGCCAGTATTTTTTGGTTCTGCTTTAAATAATTTTGGAGTTAAAGAATTGTTAGATGCTTTTATTGAAATAGCGCCAAAACCACAACCTAAGAAAGCTGAAGAAAGATTAGTTGATTCTAAAGAAGAAAAGCTAACAGGATTTGTTTTTAAGATTCACGCAAATATGGATCCAAAACACAGAGATCGTTTAGCATTTATAAAAATAGTCTCTGGTACATTTAAAAGAAACGCACCCTATTTACATGTTAGAAATGGTAAAAAAGTAAAATTTTCAAGCCCAAATACTTTTTTCGCTGAAAAAAAAGAAATTGTTGATGAATCATTTCCTGGAGATATTGTTGGATTACATGATACTGGAAATTTTAAAATTGGTGATACCCTAACCGAAGGAGAACTATTAAACTTTAAAGGAATTCCGAGTTTTTCACCGGAACATTTTAGATATGTAAATAATGCAGACCCAATGAAGTCTAAGCAGCTCTTTAAAGGGTTAGACCAATTGATGGATGAAGGTGTTGCCCAATTATTTACTTTAGATATGAATGGTAGAAAAATAATTGGAACCGTAGGAGCTCTTCAATATGAGGTGATACAGTATCGATTAGAACACGAGTACGGTGCAAAATGCTCCTACGAAAACATAAATGTTCACAAAGCTTGTTGGGTAGAAGCTGAAGATCCAAAAAATGAGGAGTTTAAAGAATTTAAAAGAGTTAAACAGCGTTATTTAGCAAAAGATAAACAAGGACAATTGGTTTTTTTAGCTGACTCAGCATTTACAATCCAAATGACGCAAAGTAAGTATCTAACTGTTAAACTTCATTTTACGAGTGAGTTTCAATAAAAATAACATGAAAAAAGTACTTTTTATTTTAATTAGCATTTTGAGTTTTCAAATGTATTCTCAAACTGAAAACTCAGAAACTACATTCACTTTTAAAAAACTAAATAATTCTATTAGGTTAAATCATATTTTAGTAAACATGCCCACAGACAAGGTAAGCTATGATTTAGCTCCTAAAATGAGTTTAGTAGGTTTAAATTACAATGTTCCTCTCACAGACTGGCTATATACTGGTGCTGGAATGCACGCTGCCGTTACTGGAGACCAAGGAGGATTATTTACTTTAGGGGTAAATTTAGGAGTAAATACTAAAATTTTTAAGAGTCTTTATTTTGATGCGAATATTCATTTTGGCGGTGGTGGCGGATACAGGAGTCTTGTTAATGGTGGTGGAATAGTTTATCCAAACATTGGTCTTCAATTTAAAAAGAAAGACTATTCATTTGGAGTTCAATATGGTCAAGTAAATTTTTTCACAGGGCTTATAAATAATAACAATGTTTCTTTTTTTATTGAAATTCCAAGTATTGTAAGATATAAAAGTTATAAAGAAGCTAAAAAAGAGTTTAAAATAAATAGTTCGTTCACAAAAAACACTGATACAAATCCAGCTGTAAAAACAGTACAACAACTTACTTTTGATTTTTTCTTTCCTTTCGGAGATTCTAGAAAAGATGCTACACAAAATTACGAACAATTGGATAATACACTCTCTGTTTTAGGTTTTGAATATCAACGTTATCTTTCAGAAGATACTTTTATTTATGCTCACACAGATGCCATGTACAAGGGTCTAGTTGCTGGATTTATGGATTTATTTTTTGGTGTTGGTAAAAACTTTAAAATAAGTAGAACAATTGATTTCTTTGGGAAATTTGGGATAGGAGCTGCTGGGGGTAGAATTTATCCAGAGAATGGTTTAACTATGTACCCAAACATTGGTGCGGATATTAAAATTTCAAATCATATAGGACTTAGTACTCATGGTGGATATCATCGATCTATTGGTGGTACTTTTGAGGCCTATACAGCTGGTTTTAGCATTAAATATTTTGGATTAAATGGTGGAACTTCTGATCCATTTTCTGAAGAAAAAGTTAGATCTATCAAAACTCAAGGTATTCAGGTTGGTGTTCAAAATCAAACTTACTTTGATGTAGCTAAATTTGGAATACCAGATAGTGATTTACAACTTATAGCTATAAAAGTATTTTATGATTTAACCAAACAATTATATCTTTCAGGAGAGGCTTCTTTTGCTTATGAAGGAGAATCTGGAGGATATGCTCATGGAATGTTTGGTTTAGGAGTAAAAAGTAATCGTTTTTTAAATAGAAAATTTTCTACCTTTTTAGAGATTGGTTTTGGTGTTGCAGGTGGAGGAAGAGTAGATTCTGGAGAAGGTATATTGGTTAGGCCAACTGCAGGTCTAAATTATCACATCAATGAGGATTTCACATTAAACATAGCTGGAGGTCAAATAGTTTCCCCTTATGGAAATGTAAACTCATCAAATATAAATATTGGCTTGACTTATGGTTTATCGATTTTAAATTCAAAAAAATAACATAGCTAATAGTATTAATAACATCAATTGAAAAATAAAAATTAAATTATAAATTATGAATAACGGAATCTACGCAAAATTCAAAACTCCTAAAGGAGAGATTTTAGTGAATTTAGAATATGAAAAAACTCCAGGTACAGTAGGAAACTTTGTTGCCTTAGCTGAAGGAAATCTTGAAAATAGTGCCAAAGAACAGGGCACTCCTTACTATGATGGTTTAAAATTTCATAGGGTAATTCCAGATTTCATGATACAAGGGGGTTGCCCATCTGGAACGGGTACAGGTGGTCCAGGATATAAATTTGATGATGAAATTCATCCAGACCTAAAACATGATGGTCCAGGAAAGTTGTCTATGGCTAATTCTGGTCCAGCTACTAATGGATCTCAATTTTTTATTACGCACATAGAAACTCCTTGGTTAGATGGAAAACATACCGTTTTCGGAAATGTTGTAGAAGGTCAGAATATTGTAGATGCCGTAACACAAGGTGATGAAATGACTTTACAAATTGTTCGCATAGGAAGTGAAGCAAAGGCATTTAATGCTGTGAAGCATTTAGAACTTTTGAAGGAGCTAGAGCTAAACGAGAAGAGGAAGAAAAGAAGAAACAACAAGAAATTCTTGATGCTGTAGCCAAAGGATATGATGAAACCAATAGTGGTTTACGCTATAAAATTTTACAGACAGGTGAAGGGAAAAAAGCAACCAAAGGTGCAAATGTTTCAGTTCACTATAAAGGACAACTACTAGACGGAACTGTCTTTGACTCCTCTTATAAACGCAAACAACCCATAGACTTTTCTGTTGGAGTTGGTCAAGTAATCGCTGGATGGGACGAAGGAATTCTATTATTAAGTGTTGGTGACAAAGCCCGTTTTGTTATTCCATCTAACTTAGCATATGGAGAAAGTGGAGCTGGAGGAGTTATCCCACCAAATGCTACTTTAATTTTTGATGTTGAATTAATGGATGTCAAATAAATTATAAAATTCCTAAACAAAAAAAGTTCTTGAAAATTCAAGAACTTTTTTTTATAGTTATTTAAAAGAAAAATATATTTTTTGTTAAAATTGTAACAAAAAGTTGGAATAAACTATCTTATAGATAAAACATGAAATTATTGTGTAAGTTTAATAAAAAAACAAAACCTATACTAATGAAATATTTTTTCTACCTAATCGGAATATTTTTACTAACCTCCTGTAATAATTCTAAAAACTCACAGGAATTTATAAATAGTACCAAAGGAAAGTATCTTTTTAATTCAAATGAAACATTAGAAGTTTATTTTATTGAGGATATTTTAAAAATAGCTTGGAGAGGTAAAAATATGACACCTGTAAAAGCAAACGATAGTTCATTTTATGTGAAAGAAATGAATGAAAAATTAATTTTCATTTCGTTACCTGAAATACATATAGAACTTGCAGAAAAAAGAGAACACAAGGGAGAAAAATTTTATTTTAAAAAACTAGCTCAAGGAGAAAAAACAGCATTTGAATACTTTAAAAATAAAGAATTTGAAAACTCTTTAAATGCTTATATTTTAATTCAAGAGAAAGATTCATTAGATCCAGTTATTAGCCAAAGCAGACTAAATAGAATGGGCTACGAATATCTAAGAGCTAATAAATTTTTAGAAGCTAGAGAATTATTTAAAATAAACATAGCTTTATATCCTAATAAATCCAATGTATACGATAGTATGGGAGATGCTTTTAAAAAAGAAAAAGATACTTTAAAAGCTATTGAATATTATAAAAAATCTTTGGCTATTAATCCGGAAAATAGGAATTCACTAAGGAATTTAAAAAAACTTGAAAAAAGTACCAAAAAGTAAAAGTCCTAAACTAGCTTATAGCCATATAAGAAGATAAAATATTTACTATCTTTATTAAAAACAATATCCAATATGAAAACTGCTCAAGAATGGTTTAAAGAATATGCTGTTAGTCATCAAAATTCAACTAATCAGATAATTCATTACGTATGTGTACCACTAATTTTTTTCAGTGTCATTGGTTTATTAATGAGTATTCCATCTTCTATCATAGAGAATACATTAGAGTTGTATAATCCTTTATTAGAAAATTGGGCCATTTTTACCTCAATTTTTATTCTAATATTTTATATACGACTCGGGTTTTGGTATTTTGTTCAATTGCTATTCTTTATTTCTTTAGCAATTATTGGTAACTTTTGGCTGGGCACCATTTTTAACTTGTTGTACGCATCTTTAATTATATTTATTACAGCTTGGATCGGGCAATTTTACGGCCATCATATAGAAGGAAAAAAACCATCTTTCGCAAAAGATCTTCAATTTCTTTTAATAGGTCCTCTATGGGTTGTTCAAAAAATATCATCAAATAAATAAGAAGTGAAAGAAGAAACATCATTTGAAGACTTTATTAAAGTTGATATCAGAATAGGAACTATTACAGAGGTAAAAGAATTTCCAAAAGCAAAAAAACCAGCTTATCAAATATTGATTGATTTTGGCAGTATTGGTGTAAAAAAATCTAGTGCTCAAATTACAGAATTGTACACAAAAGAAAAATTATTAGGTAAACAAGTAATGGCAGTTATAAACTTTAACCCTAGACAAATTGCAAACTTTATGAGCGAATGTTTAATCCTAGGGGTATACAATAAAGAGGGACATGTAGTTCTTTTACAAGCATCACAGCCAATTAAAAACGGAGAACAGATTCGATAAGATTAACTATCTATTTTTTCGGATTATTTAATATTACAAGTGCTCCAATTACTCCTGGAATCCAACCACATAGCGTTAACAAAAATATAATAATAAAAGATCCGCACCCTTTATCAATAATAGATAGAGGTGGAAAAAGTATTGCTAATAATACACGAAAAAAACTCATAAAACCCTAAAATATGTTATTAATATGACGTGAGATTTTATATTTTGTTACAATAAATTCATGACTAACAAAAAAGTCATCAAATTTTACACTAAAAAATCATGACTTTTAAATTATTTACATTTTATCACCAAAGAAAATTGCGTTCATTAATAATTTATTGGTACCATACCAAAAAGCTCTAAAATTAGTATTGTCAGTAAAAACAACAACTCTTCCCCTACCCATTCTTTGAACTTTAAAAGGAACTGTATTTTTTATAGCTTTTGCATTTTCCTTTGAAATATAACCACTTAATAAGGGGTTATTTGTATACTGAATCGGATTGTTGTAACTCTTTTTATCTGCCTTCATAAAGAGAGTTGTATTTCTAAACAAGGCTATTTTATCATTCTTATAACCAAAATTAATGGGGTGAGAACGATCTACATTTGCCTCAAAAATAGCACCCCCAATAACTTGAGCTCCATTTTTCAAAGATTTTGCTTCAAAAGAAACATCTTTAACAGTATCAATATTTGAAGTTACAAATTCAAAATTTATAAATTTATTAGATTTCAACCATTTTACTGCACTTCGGTAACCTATTAAAGTACCTCCATCACGAACCCATTTTTGAAGTTTTTCAATTGATCTTTTATCTAAACCTCTACTGTTAGGAGCTATTATAACTGTGTATTTACTTATATCTATACGATTAAAATAAATCATGTCTAATTTAGTAACATGCATATCATAACGTTGATCAAATAAATGCCATATTTCTCCTGGATCACTCACATTTACTCCATTACCAACCAACATTGCTACTTTTGGTAATGAAATATTTTTAAAGTTATTACTTCCCAAATCTATACCATCATTTAAGCCTGTTGACACGGCATTAATCTCTAAATGACTCTCATTAGCAACTGTTTTTAAGAAGTCGTATAATTCTTGACTATCTAACTTTTGGTTTTGAACAGGTATTTGAATGGTTCCATAATCATATGAATTACCTCCATTATTGAAGTTTTTCATAGATACTTTTGCTCGTAACCCTTTTTGCAAAATTGCATTCAACGCTTTGGGTGTATAATATTCATTCCAAGGCATCAGATAACCAACATTACTCTTTTTACTAACACTACCCTCGTTTATTTTTAATGTTTTAATTTCTGGCCCAGCATTATTTAAAGAAATATTTTCGGCATAATCTACACCAAATGAGTGATTAAATGTCCATGCTGAAACATCGTAAAATAAACTATCTTTAAAGCTAGTCCTTACATCAAACATTGCCTTTACCAATTTTTGATTTTTTTGATTCATTGGGACAACATAACTATACCCTTTTCTAAACTTTTTACCATCTGCTCTAAAATCTGACTTCACTTCATGTATGGTGATTTGATGTCTTTTTAGAACCTCAGCTAGATGATAACTTTTGGCAGCATCTTTATGATCTCCAAAAACAATAGCTTTGGCTTTAGATGATTCATTCCTTGCTTTTTTGTAAAAATCTTGTTGATATTTTAATATTTTTACACGCATATTTTTTGCAGCTTGAAGGGTAGACATCGCAGCTGTATATTGATTTCTAATTGTAAATGGAAACGTTAAAATACCATTAGATGTTTCTTGTGCATGACCTCTAGAACTTCCTTGTTCAAATAGAATACCAATACTCCCATTAATATCTGGAAATGTAGACCCCTTTCCGTAATAGAAATCATCATAACTCTCTTCAGAATAATACTGTGAACCTATCTTGTCCAATGCTTTTGCATGATAGGTACCAATCTCTTTAGTTAAATCTTGATTTAATTGCGGTGTTAAAGGGTGTGTTCTACTAGGAATACCTGGCTGAAAAAAGAAAGTTGAATTGGATCCCATTTCATGATGATCTGTTAATATATTGGGTAACCATTTGTGAAATGATGCTATTCTAGCTCTAGATTCTGGTAACTGAACTGGTAACCAATCTCTATTCATATCAAACCAATAGTGATTTGTTCTACCTCTTGGCCAAACCTCAAAATACTCTCTATCATTTGAATCTGGATTAATATTTTTACTCTTATTGGTGTTGGCCCAATAAGCAAAACGTTGTAATCCATCTGGATTAAAGGAAGGATCAAATAAAATTACTGTATTATTCAATAAATCTTCAGTAGCTGAGCTTGTTGAAGCCGCTAGATAATATGCTACAGCCAAAGCAGCATTTGAACCACTAGGCTCATTTCCATGGATAGAAAAACCCTGATAAACTATGATAGGGTCATTGGTTACATCCAGTGAAGAGTCATTGGTACCTTCTATATGCCTTTTTCTTATATTGTCTATACGGGAGTGATTATTAGGAGAGGTAATCGTTAACAATAATAAGGGTCTTCCTTCAAAAGTTCTCCCTCTATCTTCAAGAGTAACACGATCAGATGATTTGGCTAACACCTTCATGTACTCAACAAGTTTATCATGAGTTACATGCCACTCTCCTACCTCATGGCCAATAATATCTTTTGGAGTAGGAATATTATCATTATAATTTTGATCAGAGGGAATGTAATAATTTAGATTTAATTCTTGAGAGTTTATTGAAAAAGTAATTGATAAAAATAAAAAGGTAAGAACTATATTTTTCATTAGTATTTAGATTTGATTTTAACAAAGATATTAAAAACAAATCTTACATTTTTTTGGAACAAAACTCTTATTTTTGATAAATATTATATGCTACACTAATAATAAATTGTGCTTGGGTAAACTTACATAAAATGCTAGATAAAAATAAAAATGACATTCCTGGACTGTTTCCAAAAGATCAAAATGTTCAAGTGTAGGATATGATAGCTCAAAATAAATTAGAAGAAATTGGAAATAAATTGTCTGGGTCACTTGTATATGATGATTTACACAAGGCTCTTTATGCTACAGATGCATCTGTATACAGAAAAATACCTTTAGCTGTTGCCTATCCAAAAGATGAAAAAGATCTTCAAATTTTAATTGAATTTGCTACATCTAATCACTTGACATTAATTCCAAGAACAGCAGGGACATCATTGGCTGGCCAATGTGTTGGTGAAGGAATCATAGTTGATGTTTCTAAACATTTTACAAATATTTTAGCCTTTGATGAACTTAATAAAACGATTACTGTTGAACCAGGAGTAGTTAGAGACGAACTCAATTTATTCTTAAAACCTTTTGGGCTCTTTTTTGGACCGAATACTTCTACATCTAATAGATGTATGATTGGAGGAATGGTTGGTAATAATTCTTCTGGAAGTACCTCTATTAGATATGGAGTAACTAGAGACAAAGTTTTACAGATAGATGGAGTTTTGAGTGATGGATCTTTTGTTAGTTTTAAAGAGTTAACCTCTAAAGAATTTAAATTAAAAACCCAAATCAAATCTTTGGAGGGTAGCATTTATGCTTCTATATACAATGAACTTTCACAAGAACAAGTTCAACAAGAAATTAAAGATCAGTTTCCAAAACCTAGTATTCATAGAAGAAATACAGGTTATGCAGTTGATGAATTACTTGACTCAGATTTGTTTGGTGGTAAAGATAGTACCATAAATATGGGAAAACTTTTATCTGGTAGTGAGGGTACTTTAGTTTTTTCTACAGCTATCACGCTACAATTAGATACTGTACAACCTAAAGAAAGTGTAATTATTGCCTCTCATTTTAATAGTATTAAGGAAAGTCTAAAAGCTACAGTTTTAGCCATGAACCACGAGTTATATACTTGTGAATTAATGGACAAAGTAATCTTAGATTGTACCAAAAACAACCGTGAGCAAGCTAAGAATCGATTTTTTATTCAAGGAGATCCTGAGGCAATTTTAATGTTTGAAGTTTCAGGTAATTCAAAAGAGGAAGCACAAATAAAAGCTGATGAATTAATTTCTGACCTAATCAACAACAATTTTGGATATCATCACCCTAAAGTAGTTGGTGAAGATATTAAACGCATGTTTAATCTTAGAAAAGCTGGGCTGGGTTTACTTGGAAATATTATTGGTGATAAAAAAGCGGTAGCTTGTATAGAAGACACTGCTGTTGATTTAAAAGATCTTCCAAATTATATTGATGAATTCACTAAAATTATGGATAAGTATCAACAAAAGGCTGTTTATTATGCACATGCTGGAGCTGGTGAATTACATCTTCGTCCTATATTAAACCTAAAAAAATCTGAAGATGTTTCTTTATTTAGAAAAATAACTACTGAAACTGCTCAATTAGTAAAAAAATACCAAGGATCATTTAGTGGTGAACACGGTGATGGAATAGTACGTGCAGAATTTATTCCATTGATGATAGGAGAAACAAACTATCAATTACTCAGACGCATCAAAAAATCATTTGACCCAAACAATGTTTTTAACAAGGGTAAAATTACAGATGCTTTTCCAATGGACAAGAGTCTTCGTTATAGTATTGACAGAAACGAACCTGAAATAAAAACTATTCAAGACTTCTCTGATAATCAAGGAATTTTGAAATTAGCTGAAAAATGTAATGGTTCTGGAGACTGTAGAAAACCTGCCTCTGCTGGTGGTGCTATGTGTCCGAGTTACCGCGCAACCAAAGATGAAAAAGATACTACGAGGGCAAGAGCAAATACATTGCGTGAATTTTTAACAAATTCAAAAAAATCAAACAAATTTAATCATCAAGAACTTAAGAAAGTTTTTGATCTCTGTTTAAGTTGCAAAGCTTGTGCTTCAGAATGCCCAAGCAATGTTGATGTAGCTGCACTTAAAAGTGAATTTTTATATCAGTATCAAGAAGAGAATGGTTATTCTTTCAGAAATTCAATGTTCGCAAATAATGTAAAATACAATAAAATTGGAAGTTTATTTCCAAGCTTAACTAATTTATTGTTAAATACTTATGTAACAAAATCTATTATGGGTATTTCAATAAAAAGAAGTGTACCTAAACTAACACCCAAAACCTTAAAATCTTGGTATAAGAAACAAACTCATTCTAGCAGTAAAAAAATTATATATGTTTTCTGTGATGAATTTACCAATTTCTATGATACAGAAATTGGAAAAGATACCATTATTGTTTTAAAAAGACTTGGCTATAATCCAACCTTTATAAAGCATCAAGAAAGTGGACGTAGTTTTATTTCCAAAGGGTTTTTAAAAGAAGCAAAAGATGTAGCAAACAAAAATGTATCAATCTTCAAAGAATTAATTACAGATATAACACCTCTTATAGGTATTGAACCCTCAGCAATATTAACTTTCAGAGATGAATATATTAG
>Ga0213863_10003262_pt1 | contig 11218 bp, 9 predicted proteins | sample PICome_8_FD_160128 | JGI IMG/M metagenome (GOLD analysis project Ga0213863, IMG submission 160128) | Coastal seawater microbial communities near Pivers Island, North Carolina, United States - PICO497 | ecosystem: Environmental > Aquatic > Marine > Coastal | place: USA: North Carolina | collected... | reverse complement strand
GCCGTGTCGTTCCTTTTACTGATTTCTGATTTTTGTTTAGCGAGGATAGCACTAAACGAGGCGCGCAAGGTCAAAGCTGCCTGGATATTACCAACTCCCTGCCTCGCCATGGATGCCAAGGCACTCAATAGTTCTTGGCTGGCATCACTGAGGGCTACCTGATCTGATCCAATCATGAGGGGCAAGCTCACACAACGGGACAACACGGTCGGTAACAACAATTCAGGAGCATCGCTTACCAACAATAGCAGGCATTGAGGAGGTGGTTCCTCCAAGGTTTTTAAAAATGCATTTTCTGCCCCCACACCCATGCGGTCAGCATGCAGAATCACTCCCACCTTCCACTTCCCGGGTGCCGATGCCACATGAAATGACTTTTCCAAATCCCGCATATCATCCACGGTAATTCGACGTGATTTTGACCTTGGCCGCACTACCCTGACGAGGTCTCCTTCGAGCTCATCAAGGTTTTTTGGCTCGGGGGCTTCAAGCTCACCAAACAAATTAGCGCCTCCTCCACCTTGTTCCCCGGGGTTGACCATCTGAATGACCCTTGCCACCAAAGCCTCCTTGCCACTACCTGCAGGACCTGTAATGAGAAAAGCATGTGCCAGCCTACCACGCTCATGTGCTGCCTCGAGTAAATCAAACGCTTTTTCTGCTAAGTAGGCCACACACTCATCCTGCAAATCCTGAAGATTTCGGCAACCTGAAAAAATAATATAGCTCAAAACAACACACAAATCAGGTGATTAGCACCGTTCTCAGTGGACATGGCCTCTCGGATCATTCATGTATTGTCCTGTTGTCATGATAGCTACCCACAGAACCAATCTTATGAAAAATACACTCATAGCCGGCCTCATGCTGGCAATAACTGCCTCTCTCTCCCATGCTGCCGGGGATGAATGGATGACCGACTTTGAGGCAGCCAAGAAAAAGGCCGCAGCAGAAAATAAATCGCTATTGGTAGACTTTACCGGATCAGACTGGTGTGGTTGGTGCATTAAACTCGTCGACGAGGTATTTAAGCATGATGCTTTCAAGGAGGGTGTTGCAGACAAGTTTGTCCTGGTGGAGCTCGATTACCCCCGTGATAAATCAAAGCTCAGCGAGGAAACTCAAAAACAAAACGAAGAGCTGAAAGCCAAGTACTCGATCCGGGGATACCCCACCATCCTCTTACTTGATTCAGATGGTCGGCCATTCGCCCAGACAGGTTATCAGGCAGGAGGGCCGGAAAAATATCTGGCTCACCTCGATAGCTTGCTCGCCATCAAAACAAAACGCGATGAGGCATTTAGCGCAGCTGAAAAACTTGAGGGTAAAGACAAAGCCGAAGCCCTTGTTGCCACTCTTAAGATGCTTCCCGAGGGTCAGCTGAGCCATTATAGTGAAACCACCCAACAAATTGCAGCACTTGATCCTGAGGATGAGAGCGGATTCATTGCGGCCCAAAAACGCAAGGAAGCGGAAAGTAATCTGCAAAGTGAATACATGGCTGCCATGCAATCGGGCAAAAACGATGAAGCCATGGCCTTGATCGATCAATTCATCGCTGACTACAAGATCACCGGAACAGAAAAACAATCCGCGCTCGGTATGAAAATGAATCCCCTGCTCGCAAGCAAGCAGTTTGACGAGGCAGCCGAACTACTCGATGAAATTGTCGCCATTGCTCCGGAAAGCAGGATTGGAAAATTTGCCAGTGACTTCAAACCTAAGCTCGAAGAGATGAAGCAAGAAGCTGCCAAGCCCAATAAAAATCCTGCTCATGGGCAGCCCGGGCATGTGTGTGATGAGCATGACTAAGCGGGAGCTCTTTTTTAGCTAGCTCCCCAGACCCGGGCAAACTCCGCGATGGCATCGGCAAAACGAATTGATGTCCCAAGCGCCGGAGCCAAGCGTAATTGGTGATTGCCCAGCTCATGAGTGAACTGCTGTGGTTTGACATTTGCAGCAATACCTAGATCTGCGGGAATATCCCATCCCCCATGCTGGCCGTCATTGAGCAAATAAGGCACCACAATAACCTGTTTGTGTTTAGCTACCTGCTGCCAGTCAGCCACCACAGGAGCTTCCTCAAGCCATAGATCGGCAACCTGCCCCCATGATTCTCTTGCACGTAGCTCGCCGAGGTGGTGTAAAAGAGTCTGTTTTGAACATGGGTTTTTACCTGAGCCATGGCCGACTACCAGAAGGCTGGTTTCATCCTTGCCCCATTCACCCAACAAGGCCTGGGCTGCTTCTTGAAGCAACTCCCCCATCATGGGATGACTCCCCACTGGCGGGGTAATATGACAATTTCCCCAAGCGGCTTGCAAAGCCAACTTTGCCGGAATGACCTTACGGGTAAAATAGCCTTCTGCTAGAAAGTCAGGAACAATCATGATCTCCCGATGCTCAAGACCATCGAGACAATCATCAATGAAAGGGCTCTCCTTGAGAAAAGCACACCGAACATCGGCAAAACAACCTGTCTGAGCGAGAATTTCAGTGTGCCTGCGCACGGAAGCCGATGAATCAGGATGCTTGGAGGAACCATGCCCTAGAATGAGCAATGTTGATTCTGTCGGTTTACTCACGATAGGAGGCCAAGATCAAATTTGAAAATCCGGGGCATCGGAATCAAGGTGAAGCCCACACTCGTATTTCTCTCCGGCAAACCTTGAGCTCTCAGCAGAGCCCCCGTCTGTAACCGGAGAAGTCGAATGCCAGTCTCCCATGGTTTCGTAACCTTGTGCCTCAAGCGGATGCTTGGGCAGGTTATTGTCATAGAAGTACGCCGCTATTTGAGCATCCGCCCAATCCAGAATAGGGTAGACTTTCATCGTGCTTTTTTGCTGCTCGGCAAATTGACGATGGGCTCGCGTACTGGAGTGAGAACGACGCAGGCCGCTGATCCAGATATCCGCACCGAAGTCCTTGAGTGCCCTGTTCATGGGCTCAATCTTATTGATCAGGCTATACTGTGAATTACCTTTATCTCCCTGCTCCCATAGCTTGCCGTAAAGAGCCTCTTGCCGGGCAGCCGTCAACTTGGGCTGATATACTTTAACTTCCAGGCCAAAAGCATCAATGAGCTGCTCCGCATATTGGTAGGTTTCAGCAAACAAATAGCCGGTATCAATCCATATGATTGGAATATGCGGGGCGTGCTTACGCGCCAGATCAAGCATGACAGCGGCCTGCAGACCAAAACTGCTGCTCAGTAAGAGACGTGACCCATACTGCTCATAGAGCCAGATCATACGCTCTGGCGCAGACATCTCACTGAAGGTGGCATTCACCTTCTCAACATCTGAAGCACTTTGGATCGGGTTGTTCATCGTAATCATGATGTTTTCACTTCCTCCACATTATCGTGGAAATTATTGCCTGCAGTCGTCTCCTTGACGTATCCGGCCCGGATGACAAAGTCGCCAAAACGCTCTCCTTCTTCACGGCTCTTGGCATAGTCCTTGATAATCGGAGCCAGCAGCTCCTTGATCTCGCCACTGGGCACTGACTGACGGTAAAGCTTATTGAGACGCTGCCCTGCAAATCCGCCACCCAGATAGACATTATATTTGCCTGGTGCCTTACCCACAAAGCCAATCTCTGCGAGGTAGGGGCGTCCACATCCATTCGGACAGCCCGTCATACGTATGGTAATGGCGTCATGACGCAAGCCGGCCTCCTCAATCACCTCTTCGAGCTCAGTAATGAGGTCAGGCAGATAGCGCTCTGCTTCAGCGAGAGACAGTCCACAGGTGGGGAGAGCGACACAGGCAATGGAGTTGAGCCTGAGTGCTGAAAGGTCCCTGCTGTTGAGAATACGGTGCTCTTCAAGGAGGGCCTCGATCGCAGGTTTTTGATCCTTGCTGACATTGGCAATCACCAGATTCTGGTTTGCTGTCATACGGAACTCTCCCTGATGCATTTTGGCAATCGTGGCCAAACCGGTCTTGATTGCTGCAGATGGAGTGTCACGAACACGACCACCAGGGATGAAAAGGGTGTAGTGATGCTTGCCTTTGTCATCTTCCACCCAACCAAAGCGGTCACCATTATATTCAAACTTGAAGTCACGAGCAGGCTCCAGCTTGTAGCCCAGATACTCTTCGAGTTTATCCAGGAACCCATCAGCGGTCATGCGCTCTACGGTGTATTTGAGGCGGGCTTGCCTACGGTCTGTACGATCTCCGAAGTCACGCTGAACAAGCATGACTTTTTCAGCAACGTCGACAGCCTTTTCCGGAGTTACAAAGCCGATGAGGTCTGCAGTCCTGGGGAAGGTTTCTAATTTGCCGTGCGTCATCCCCATGCCACCACCCACGGTAACGTTATAGCCAAGGATCTTGCCGTCCTCGACAATGGCGATAAAAGCAAGACATTGTGCGTAAATATCAGTGTCGTTCGCGGGAGGAACAGCGACGTTGATCTTGAACTTACGTGGCAGGTAAGTCTTACCGTAGAGAGGTTCTACTTCCTCCTCACTGGTAACCACCTTCTCTTCATCGAGGAATATTTCATGATATGCACGACTACTTGGCAGAAGATGTTCACTGATGTTTCGTGAAAGCTCAACAGCCTCTGCGTGGACATCACTCAGGTGAGGGTTGGCATTACAGATGACATTGCGGTTCACGTCACCACATGCTGCAATGCAATCCATCGCTGCTTTGTTCATCCCCTGAATAGTAGCCTTGAGGTTGTTCTTGATAACTCCATGCAACTGCCATGTTTGGCGGGTGGTGATCTTGAGCGTGCCATTGGCGTATTCATCGGCCAGACGATCCATTGCCAGCCACTGCTCAGGCGTGGAAACCCCACCAGGGAGGCGAACACGGATCAGGAAACTAAAGGCCTTTTCCAGCTTCTTTAAGCGGCGCTCCTTACGAACATCACGGTCATCCTGCAAATACATGCCATGGAACTTGCTTAATTGCTGACTGTCCGCGGTGATTGCTCCCGTGCTGGTATCGGCAATCTCCTCGGCGAGTGTGCCACGTAAATAGTTACTGTTGATTTTCAGCGGCTCATTGGCCGACAACTTTTTCTCTTTGCTCATAATGATAATCTAAATGGGGCTTACGATAGCCTCTGGTTAAATGGGCTGGTTATTGGCTAATAGACGTCTCTTTGGTAACGTTTTTCTTTTTTTAGTGCCGCAACATAATCTTCCGCTTCCGCCGCACTCATCCCACCCCCATTAGCTACAATATCGAGAAGTGTCTGATGCACATCCTTAGCCATGCGTGAGGCATCCCCGCAAACATAGAAATGGGCGCCCTTTTCGAGCCAGGCCCAGACATCTGCAGCGTGTTCGGACAACTTGTCTTGGACATAGACCTTTTCAGGCTGGTCTCTGGAAAAGGCAACATCAAGCCTGCTCAAATGCCCGTTCTTGAGATAATCCTGCCACTCAAGCTGGTAGAGAAAATCCTCATTATAATGCTGATCCCCAAAGAACAACCAGCTCTCCCCGGAAGTCTCTTCAGCAGCGCGCTGCTCCACGAAAGCACGAAACGGCGCAATGCCCGTGCCGGGCCCCACCATAATCACAGGAGTATTGCTATCCTCCGGCAGGCGGAAGTTTTTATTAATGTGAGTGTATACAGATACCTTGCTACCTTTAGGTGCATCATCCGCGAGGCAAGTAGAGGCAACTCCCTTGCGCTGTTTACCATGAGTCTCATACCTGACAGCGGCAACAGTCAAATGCACTTCTCCCGGGTGAACTTTGAAGCTCGAAGCAATCGAATACAAACGCACCGGCAGTTTTCGCAGAATATCAACGAACTGCTGCGCAACCAATTCCTTGGCTGGAAACGATTCGAGCAAATCAACAATCTGACGACCATGGCTCCACTCGATAAATTTCTCTTTGGAATCAGGCGACAATAAATCTGCCAACTCCTCGGAGCCACTGATCTCCTGCCAGGCAGTTGCGACTTTGCGCGACAAACCTGTGATATCGAGCTGATTTGTCAGGGCGTTGACCAGTGATAATTCCCCTACTCCTTTAAGATCGACCACTGCATCACCATCAAGCCCGCCGGCAGCAAGCAGCTCTGCAACGACATCCTCGGCATTGCGTGGAACCACGGCAAGCACGTCTCCGGGCTCATATTGCAAGCCTGAACCATCGAGGGACAATTCTATGTGATAGGTTTCTTTGGCGGAGCGTGATCCGCTGAGCAGCAGGTTTTCAATCACCTCTGCAGGATAGGGATTCTTTTTACCATACTCGGTCTGCTTGACCTCACCACTCGGAACCGGATGGGACACCGCGGAACTACTGCCAAATTCAGTCCATACAAGCTGGTTCCAAGCTGAAAAAGATTCATCATAATCAACATCACAATCCACCCGTGCAACAACTCGCTGAGCACCGAGCTTTTCGAGACGGGCATCCACATCCTTACCGGTTTGGCAAAATAAGTCGTAACTGGTATCACCTAGAGCACATACTGAGAAAGCGGTATCCTTAAGCGCTACCTCAGCGCTCATGAGTTCTTTGTAAAAAGGCTCTGCTGTCTCAGGCGGCTCGCCATCGCCCCATGTGCTAACCACTACCAGGAGCTTGGCACAGCCCTCCAAGTCGGCAAGGCTGGCATCGGCCATGTTGAGCAAGCGGGGCTTGTAGCCTTTTTGCTTGGCTTGCTTGGAAAGCTGACTGGCCAATTCCTCGCAATTACCTGATTCGGTTCCATAGAGAACCGTGAGTGCTTCAGCGGATCCAGTGGCAGAAAACTGACCGCTGACAAAGCTGCCCAACCAGCTTAGCTGGTCCGCATTGAGTCCACCCAATACAGCATCAAGCTGTTTTCTCTGCCCCTCATCGAGTGGCGCATCATTTGGTATATCGATCATATTCAAAAGTCTTAAACCTTAGTTTGTTGATAAGGTTACTATGGTTCATGAGTAAAGATGCCCCCTGATTCCTTGAGATGCAAGAGAAATAAACGGAAAATCAGGCCAGCTCCTCCAAAATCGCAGTCACTAATCCTTCAATATTGTGGTCCTGAGCTTCTACAATGCGATCCTGGCCCAAGTCCTTGAGCTTGGCGGTAGTAATTGGACCAATGCTGGCCGCTACACAGCCTTCAGGCCATGGAAGACCCAGATCGTGAAAATACCTCGCCGTTGAGGAACTTGTAAAGGTGATCACATCAGCGCCCCCCTGTGCGAGACGCTCTGCGGCACCTGTAGGGTCATCGGTCTCAGGCTCAATGCGGTATGCAATACACTCGTCAACAATCGCATGCTGCTTGGCCAAGCCGTCGGCAAGTACGGGCCTTGCGTTTTCAGGCCGCACCCAAAGAACGGTCTGGCTATCGATGTCATAATCATTTTCAAATGCCTCCAGCGGACCTTCGGCAATATGGCGCTCAGGGACCAAATCCACGGCGAAATGATATGCCTCGATGGCCTTCTGGGTTCCGGGTCCAACTGCCGCAATACGCACTCCCCCCAGGCTACGCGCATCCTTGTAGAGCGCATAAAACGCATCAAAAAACCGTCGCACCCCATTGGTGCTACTAAACACAAGCCAGTCATAGGTGTGCACATTGGCTACGTGTTCGGCAAACTCACGTTTGTTCTCCGGATTACAGATCCGCAGCACGGGTAACTCGATGACATCAGCACCTAATTCACCGAGTCGATTCACCAGCTCGGGCGCCTGCTCCTGGCTGCGTGTAACCACAATACGCTTGCCCTTGAGAGGACGGTTTTCATACCAATCAATATTTTCCATTTCGTTTATAATGTTGCCAATGACTCCCACAGCGGGAGCCTTGAATTGTTCTTTCTCAGCGATATCAGCAATATCGGCCAATGTTCCGGTGATGGTTTTTTGTCGACCGGTGGTTGCCCACCTGGTCAGCGCTATCGGCGTCTCAGAGCTCGCTCCGTGTTCTACCAGCTTCGCTGTAATCTCACGAAGCCTCGCTACTCCCATCAGAAATATTTTCGTCCCTGGCGCCTTGGCCAGTTGCTCATAATCCAAGTCGCTGGAGGACTTGTCATTTGAATCGTGCCCGGAAAAAACGGTGAGTTGCGAGCCATAATTGCGGTGAGTTAGCGGGATACCCGCGTAGATAGGCCCCGCAAAAGCAGATGAAATGCCGGGAATAATTTCAAATTTCAAGCCTGCCGCAGCAAGTGCCGCTGCCTCCTCTCCACCTCGGCCAAAGATCATCGGATCCCCGCCCTTCAGCCTGACAACCACCTTCCCCTTGCTTACTTTCTCGACTAACAAGTCATTAATTTGATCCTGGGGAACTTTGTGATCAGATGCGCGCTTGCCAACATCGATTTTTTCACACTCAGGCTTCACCCAGGTAAGCAGCTCACTACTACTCAGGGCATCGTAAACAAGCACATCGGCCTGCTCGATACATTGGCGTGCTTTCAAGGTTACCAAACCAGGATCCCCTGGTCCCGCCCCTGCCAGATAACATATGCCACTCATTCCAGACTCTTGAAAAGTTTCCTTGCCACTTTCTCAGCTTTCTTCGCCCTTCCCTTCACCTCGGCCTCGACCGGATCGGCGTTGCTGTGCTCATCAAAGACCCGTGCTTTCATGTGCAGGGTTTTACCATCCAGCCATGAATTGACCCCAACAGGCGTGTGGCATCCCGCATCGAGCAAACGTAGAAACTCGCGTTCAGCCCTGAGTAGGAGCATCGATTCATGATGATTAATTTTATCGATACAGGTCTGGGCATCGGCATCACCCTTGCGGATCTCAAATCCCACAATGCCCTGCCCTGCAGCAGGCATGAATTCATCAGCCGATAGGGCAAAAGCATGCAAACCACCTTCCAACTCAGCATCAAGATCGTAACCCAGCCTCAGCAAGCCTGCCTCAGCAAGCATGATGGCATCCAGCTCATCATGATCACGTAACTTCTGTAAGCGCGTTGGCACATTACCCCGGATATCTACAAGTTCGATGTCGGGACGCAACCACTGCAACTGCCTCTGCCTGCGCACACTACTTGTCGCTACCGTAGCACCCTCTCTCAACGCATCCAAACTTGTCGCCTCCCGGCAAACCAGAACATCCCGGGAAGGAGCCCGCTCAAGTGCCCCCGCCACGATGAAGTGCTCTGCAAGCACGGTGGGAACATCCTTCATGCTATGCACTGCGAGATCAATTTCACCGTTTTCAAGGGCTATTTCCAGCTCCTTGGTGAACACACCCTTGTCGAGCTCTCCCTCAGACTTGGCCACCTCTGAGAGAGGGACATCTGTCCGTCTGTCTCCAGTGGTCGTGATAATCTTGCGAACGATCTCACGCTGAGGAAACGCAGCCTGCAAAGCCTGCTCAGTCATCTCCGCCTGGGCGAGTGCGAGGGCGCTGCCACGGGTTCCAACGAAAAGTGGTTTCATGATGCTTGGTTGATCTCCTCTGCAATCATTTGCTCACAGAGTTCGACCTGTTTGGCTCTGGACTCCCTGGCTTCGCTCGCAAGTTGCTGGAGTGTATCTATATCGTAGAGGTATACTTCCTCGATCTCACCAGCTTGTGTTTCAATATCGCGCGGCACTGCAATATCAATCAAAAACAGGGGGCGAAACTTGCGCTTTCTCCGAACTGCCTCGATCTGTGCAGCATGCAGTACCGGCTCGGAAGCCCCGGTAGAGGAGACCACCACATCCACATTGACCAGAGTCTCCTCCCACGCATCAAAAGCAACAACATCGCCCTCCAACTCATCAGCCAAGGATTTGGCTCGCTCGATCGACCTGTTGGTCACGGTCAACTTACTTGCGCCACGAGAAATCATGCTCTGGGCAACGAGTCTACTGGTTTCCCCCGCACCAATGACCATGACGTGGCTCCCATCAAGTTTACCAAAAATTTTCTCAGCAAGGTCAACTGCCACATTGCCAACAGAAGTCGCCCCCACCTGAATACGCGTATTCGTGCGAATGCGTTTTCCCACAGCAAAAGACTTTTGGAATAAGCGATTGAGAACACCTTTGGTGGCCCCAGCCTCCAGGGCTTTTTTGTAGGCGTGTTTGACTTGCCCGAAAATTTCGGTCTCCCCCAACACCATGGAATCAAGCCCGCACACCAGGGCAAAGAGGTGATGTTTAGCATCATCTCCACATTTTTGATACAGATGCGTCATGTCCTCTTTTGTATGCCCCCTGGACAAATGTCCCTGTAATATCTCCAATCCCGTTTGCCGATCTTCAGCTGCAACGTAGATTTCAGTACGGTTACATGTGGATATAACCACCCCCTCAGCTATCGTCGACAACCCGGTAAGCTCTTTGGCCTTGGCTCCCAGCTCTTGCTCAGGCACGGCAAAATGCTCCCTCACTTCAACAGGTGCGGTTTCATGATTAAGTCCCATGCATATCAATTCCATTTAATTAATTAACGGGAAAATCATTAGAGACAGCACGAAGAGCACGACCGCTGCTATTGCCAACTTTCGTGGCGGCATACCGCGCCGCCACTCCACAAGTAAAAGAATTGCGTAGGCCAGCCATTGCCCCAGAGCAACGTAGAGATGTTTGTTTGCTACCCCTGTTTTTTCCATCACCAAGCCACACACAAGACCCAAGGTAAGCAAAGCAAAGCCAAATAAGAGCAGCCGCTTGACGACCTTGCTCAGCTCACGAACCGGCGGGAGGTTGGCAAACAAACCCGTCGTCATGTGTGCTTCTTTCAACTGCCTGTTCAGCACAACAAACATGACACCCGCGACAGCGGCCAAGCCCAATGCTCCGTATGCCAGGACCGAAAAAGCAGCGTGAGACTCCCTCCATCCATCGACCACGGTTTTGCGCTCCGGACTGGTGTCGAGCAGCCCCGGCATTAAAGCCATCGCCAACAGAAAACATACCAGCGGGGCAGTAAAAACACCCAAAAGAGACAAACGGTAGACCGAGCCGATCACCATATAGAACATGGTTAAGGACCAGGCGGAGAAAATGAGCACCTCGCCAGTGTCCCCTAGAGGACAACTGGCACGCATTTCGCCTCGAATGCTCAACACTGTAAGCTGCGCAATGAAACAAAGCAGCATCCACAGCACCGTCCAACGTGACCTGTGACCACGGTGCACAAAGCTCGCTCCCTGCACAGCTGCCACAGCTGCCAGAATTACGGCTAAAATAAGCATCCACCTATCCACAACGACCTGTCTCTTGCACAGATACCTTACGAATTTCAAGCCGATATCTTATCGATATTTTTCGTTCCTACCCT
>Ga0213863_10003257_pt1 | contig 11226 bp, 10 predicted proteins | sample PICome_8_FD_160128 | JGI IMG/M metagenome (GOLD analysis project Ga0213863, IMG submission 160128) | Coastal seawater microbial communities near Pivers Island, North Carolina, United States - PICO497 | ecosystem: Environmental > Aquatic > Marine > Coastal | place: USA: North Carolina... | reverse complement strand
CATCTCGACCTTTTGTACCAGGCACTGTCCAATCAAACCTATCTTTGTGGTGACGAATATACCATTGCCGATATGGCTAACTATGCCTGGTATGGGGCCTTGGTGTTGCACAATATTTATGAGGCTGCCGAGTTTCTTGAAGTCTCGAGCTATGAGCACGTTGTTCGCTGGGCAACCGCCATCGAGGCGAGACCCGCCGTCGCCCGGGGCCGACGTGTCAATCGGGCTTGGGGGCCAGAGGAGGAGCGGGTGCCAGAGCGACATTCCTCAGCGGATTTCAAATAATGAGAACGGACTGTGCATGAGCGTTTAATCGTCTGTTCAGGTTCAAAAGACTTGGATAATTATGCTGCTATTGCTCTTAGCGCTGTTTTTCTTTTGGCTGGTGCTCCGTGACGTTAGATCGAAGCATCCCCTATCGGAAGATGCCGTTACTTTTAACCGGATCTACCGCCTGATCTTAATCTCGCTCGGTTTGCTGTGTCTTTGGTTTCCCTTTGAGCAGTGGCGGTTCAACCAGTTTTTGACCGAGAAGGCGACCCTGCTGGGTGAGGGCGAAGCGATCAATATCCACTGCGACTCTGCCATCGATGCGATATTTGAAGACGGTGTTGGGCGGGCGGGCACGGCCTATATCGAAGCGCGCCAAATCATCTTTCACTATTCGTGGTGTGAGAACCTGAAAAATTACCTGAACGATCCTGGTGGCTTGCTATCCCGCAGAGAAAAATTCAGCCTGCATGTTTTTACGCATGAGGTGATGCACATTCGCGGCGAGCTCGACGAACAGAAAACAGACTGCCAAGCGGTCCAACGCGATTACCAGGCAGCGCTGCTTTTGGGTGTGCCGGAGAGCCTGGCTCAGGACATCGCAGTCGATTTTTACCGCAATCAATACCCCAAACATCCTTACTACTCATCGCTCTGTTATCCTGGCGGACCACTGGATGAAGGGCTCAGCGATTCGACTTGGCAATTTTTATAAAGTGGGTGTTTCCCGCAAAGGTTCCGCGGCCCTGTTACTTTGGCCCAGAATAACGAGTGTCAGGCGCCTCGAGGGCCTCTTTAGAGGCTCCTGATAAAAGATTTCGGTTAGCCTTCGCCGCCAGTTTCTTCAAAAATATAGTCTTCGAGCTCATCGATCGTCATCGACTGTTTTTGGACTACGTATTTGAATAAATCCCCCGCGGTGATCACCGCAACTGCTTTGTTACGATCCACGACCGGCAAGTGGTGAAAATTTTTCTGACTCATGATGTCCATACAGGTGTCGGTGAGGGTCTCTTCTCGGACATACATCACGTCTTTGGTCATGACGTCTCTGACAGCAATCTCTTTTGGGGATTTCTCGTTCAATAGGACTTTTCGAGCATAATCGCGTTCGGTAATAATTCCCGCAACGGCGGTGCCCTCATCAATGACGACGAGGGCTGCCACATCTTTAGCGACCATCATTTCGATGGCGTCCAGCACTGTTTTCTCTGCCTCTATTGAAAATACGGTTCTTCCCTTTTGATCTAGAACATCTTTGACTGTGCTCATGAACGATCTCCTTTATTGTTATTAAAAGATTACGCGTCGTGCTCGTCAATTGACTCTAGGATGCAAATCACAGCAAATCAAGGGCGAGAGGCGGTTCTAGACGACCTCAAAGCTCGTGAAAATTAGAGCCTAGAATCTTATTGCGAGTAGCAACACCCTTCAAAGTGCTTTCGAGGTGTGCCAATGATCTAATTTGAAGTTTCTAAAGTGTCGTCTTTGGAGCTTGAGCATACTCTGACGTCAGTACGTTATCCTGAGCGGGCACGAACAAAGGCGGCAATCGACGCGACGGTATCGGCGGTGATCTCGGGCGCGACATGAAAAAATCCCATGTCGCCGGCGTGCGGGGTGCCGTGAACGGTTCTAGCGCTGGCAGGAACGCCAGCGGCCAGTAGATTACGATAATAGGCTAGGCCTTCATCTCTGAGCGGATCGAGCTCATTGACGGAAATCACATGGGGCGGCAAACCCTTCAGGTCCGTTTCCTTGGCGTGATAGGGCCACGCCAATGGATTCAATTGATTCAATCCCTCCGGATCGTAGGCTTTTACCATTGAGCGCATAACCGAACATCCCAGGAGGTAATCGTCGTTTTCAAACAAAGAGAGGAGCGTTTCTGACGGGTTTGCATAGCCGCCGTAGATGTACGGGCACATCGCATAGACCCCGTCGATGCTCGCAACCCACTGCTCGGCATTTGCTTTGAGCGTGGTCGCAATCGCGAGGTTGCCACCGCCGGATTCGCCGCTCAAAGTGAGGGAACTGATGTTTAACTGGGTTCGATTCTGATGAGCCCACTGAGTTGCTGCTGCGCAATCATTCAAACCAGCGGGGAAGGGGTGATTACCTAATTTTCCTCCACCGTTGCGGTATTCAACGCCGATGACGACCATACCCTGATTGGCTAGCGTATTGCGCCAAAACGTCGGTCCCGGGTCGGCTGCGGTCATGATCACCATGCCACCGCCATGGAGGTGAACGAGTCCTGGCAACGCGTCCGCAGCGTTTTTGGGCCGGTGAATATAAAGCGTGATCTCGTGGCCTTCGGAGCCGGTAATCGTTTGGCGGCTGACGTCAACGTGATCAAACTGTGGAATGGTAGCGAGTAGCGCAGGATGGCCTTCGGCCTGGGTTTGCTCAAAAGCCAAGCAGTAATCTAAACATTGTTCGTATGTCGCATCGGCCGGCAATGGCTCTAGTCCAGCGCCAAAACCGCCCATAAGCTTAACCTGCTCAGAGATTCTCGGGTCGGCTCGTATGTCTGTTTCGAATCGTCGATGATCATCGCCGAGTCTTCCGGGGAGCAGTGATTGATTGATCATAGTCAGTGGCCTAGCTTAAATATCAGTGTTTGAGACTATCACAGCTAAAGTTATAGAAAAAAAGGACCTAAACGGGTTTTTGCCGCCGTCAGGAAGTCTGCATTATTTGCTGAGGTTTGCTTTAATAAATCGATCGCTAGCTGTGGGGCGTCAATAGTGAGTTCTTGATCATTTGCAGTTGATCATTTGCAGTTGATCATTTGTTGTTGATCATTCCGAGATCTTTAACAGCCATAAAGCCCTCTCACGCCAGCATTCATTGCGCGCTAGCGTCTTCGGGTATGTTAGAGTTTGCGGGGTGTCCCAGTGGTTCGGCGAGCTGGCAGATCGCCAAACTGAGGCCTGGTTACCGGATCTGATATCAGGGATGGGGCACTTGAGCGCATTTTTGAACCGCTTTTATACGAAAAGTCCCAGGAGCGACCGATGAATCTTGAGCACATTATCTACGAGCAAAACGAAGCGGTTGTCACGATTACACTGAATCGCCCCGAGACATTGAATGCCTTAACACCGGCTATGCGTGAAGGACTCTACGAGGCGATTATGCAAGCCGATGGTGATAACAGCGTTCGTGCAATTGTGATCACCGGCGCAGGTCGAGGGTTTTGTTCTGGCGGCGATGTGAAGGCAATGAATGCAGCCAATCAGAACAAACAGAAGAACCCAGTCGAAGAAAAAATCGCACCGATTCGAGATCGTGCGGTGCTGGCTATGCGTGATGCGACAAAGCCGGTGATTGCTGCAGTTAATGGCGCAGCCGCTGGTGCCGGTATGAATATTGCGTTGGCCTGTGACATTCGGATCGCATCAACCGGCGCCAAGTTCGGTCAGACCTTTTCACGTCGGGGGCTACATCCGGACTGGGGTGGCACTTACTTTTTACCGCGATTAGTGGGAATGGCCAAGGCTTGCGAGTTAATTTGGTCGGGTAAAATGATTGAGGCCGAGGAAGCGCTTGAGCTTGGAATTGTCTCTTATCTCAGCAAGCCCGAAGAATTGATGAAGACTGCAATTGAAATGGCTAACGGCTTTGCCGAAGGTCCACCAATTGCGATCCGGTTGGCCAAACGTGCGCTCTACAAAAGCATGGATTCATCGCTCAGAGAAGCATTGGAATATGAGACGTATGCGCAGACGATTTGTAGCGGCAGTCAGGATGCCAAAGAGGGCATTGCTGCCTTTGTCGAAAAACGTGCCCCAGAATTTACCGGTGACTAGTTCTAATCGGCCATTTACCACTGCGTTGTGAGCACAACGCAGTGGGTCATCCTGAATACGCTCGGCGGCCAGATGGCACTCGAGTTTTCCGATCTTGTGGGTCGTTGTAGTAACCGAGTGAGCCCTCATGTCCAACCCATCTAATGTTTTAAAGACCAAGCCTTGGGGCGCCTTCTTCTATCGGGACTACCGCTTCTTGTGGGGTGCCTTGATTCTAGGATCTATGGCAGTTTGGATGAGAATTCTTGGCACCGCTCAGTGGCTGCTAGACGAAACGGGGTCCGCGTACTGGGTGGGCTTGATTGGAGTGGTCCAGCTCATTGTACAAATTCCAACAACGCTGTGGGCGGGCACACTCGCGGATCGGTGGGATCGAAAGCGCTTGATGACATTCTCTTATGGGGTCACGGGCATTACTTTGGTTGGATTGGGCGTGCTCAATGGCTATGAACTGTTAACGCCGGCTTTGGTCTATCTGGGTATTGCCATTCTGGCTGGAACGCAGATGTTGTCGGGCCCCGCGCGCTCTGCACTGTTGCCGATTATTGTTCCAAGTAAAGATCTGATGCTTGCGGTGTCAACGGATACTGCTTCTTCCAATTCGGCTGCAATCATTGGTCCGCTGTTGTTTGCCGTCGTTGCGTTGAGCGCTGGTCTCACGACTGTATTCTTGTTAGCAGGGGCTCTGGCGCTGATCGCCAGTGTGTTGCCTCATCGAATTCGCGCGGCCGGTAGCGCTGAGCAGGTCGATAACGCACCCAAACTCACCCAAACCCAACAAACGATCGAAGGGTTCCGATACGTCTCTAAGCATCCAATTCTGCCGGGCCTATTTTTGCTCGATGCGGGGATTACAACGGCCTCTTTTTATCGGGAAATATTACCCGTCCTCGCACTTGGCCTTTTTGCCGGCGGGGCCGGGGTCACAGGCTTTTTAGGGACCGCTAATTCAATTGGTGCAATCGCAGGCGCCTTCTTTGCCTTGGCACTGGTTGGTTTTCGAGCCAAAGGAATGTTGGTGCTTTATGCGTCGTTTGCCTACGGCTTTATATTGTTTGGATTCGGCATGGCCAATTCTTTATGGCTCGGTGTATTGATGATCGGCCTGTTGGGGGCAGCTGACGCTGTCACGGTCGCGGTCCGACAAACGACGATTATGTTGACCACGCCGGATGAAATGCGCGGTCGGGCGTTCGCATTGATGATATTAGCGGCACAAACCGCAAATAATGTTGGCACCATCTGGGTTGGATTTTGGGCTGGCACCATAGGGGCCGGCAATACCATGGTGATGGGTGGGTTTATCTCGATTGCCGCGACAGCTTTGATTTGGATATTCTGGAAGCCGATTCGTGAGTTTCGCTCAGAGGCCTAAACGCTGGTTGAACAATGAAGCAGTGTCGATTGCGCAACAAGGAAGATTCGCGTTGAGGCCATCAATCAGCGGCCCCAACAGGCGATGGAAAGGGTTATCCTTTTGGAAGTGCCCCAAGGGTTTCGACACATGCATGCGCTGCTTCTATCCCCTTAGTGACGAAGTGCGTCTTAAAGAACTCAGGTTGGCCATCACTGAGAAAATCTTGGGGCGTTAGTACTGCGGAAAATACGGGGACACCAGTTTCAAGTTGGACGGACATTAGACCGTTGATGACCGCGCTTGCAACAAATTCATGGCGGTAGATACCGCCATCGACCACAAGGCCGGCTGCGACAATACCAGCGTATTGTCCGCTATGAGCCACAATTTTTGCACGCAATGGAATCTCAAAAGCTCCAGGGACTTCGATCAGATCAACGGAGCGATGGTCAAGCAGTTTGTGCTCAGCCAAAAAGGCATCCCGGAGCTCATCGACGATGTCTCGATGCCAGCAAGATTGTATGAACGCGACCCTTGAACGGGAGGCGGTTTCGTTGAAGTTGGTTTTAAATGTTGTCATCTGTTGTTCGCCTTTTATGAACTGGGTTCAACAACAGGGCAAACGAGGCGAATGAGCAGGCTAGCACCTGGTCTCGAAGACCTCATTCTCATAACCAGACTTTAACTGTCGGCCCCGGAATCTAACCGGGTCTGCTGTCCTTCTATCCTGAGATGGGTAGAAGCGCCCGCGGGCTACGCTGATGCGATTACCGCCGGTGGGGACTTTCACCCCGCCCTGAGAATTGTCACTTAATGCGACGTGGGGGAGTATACGAAAGGCAGATTTTTTTGTATAGCGGTGTTCATGGATTGAATGCAGAGGTATTTGATGACAGAAATTGGTAGAAGACTCAATCTTGCTTGGTGCTGGCTTTGTGGGGTACTCAGCTGCCGGCGGTGATGATCAGATTGTTTCAGTTTTAGATTTACAATCGATGCAAAGACTGGCCTCTGGATAGGCTTTGAGCCGGGGCAGGGCAATGTCTTCAAAGCAGTTCAGGCAGCTACCATAATTTTGTTCCTCGAGACGAATCATCGCTTTTTGAACCTCAATCAATCGATTTTTTGTAACTATCCGGTTTGCTCTAAGGATGCTTTGGTTATGCATTTCATCCATGCGACTGAGTCTGGACGCGTTTTCCTTCAATGGGGTGGGCTGAGCGTCAGATTCGGTCGTTGTGAGCAGGTCCGACAAATCGCGCTCGAGCTTCTTAAGGCTGTCGCTGAGCATTGCCAGGGAGGCTGGGCTGAGACCGTTTTCCATTGAAAGAGCTTAACCCGAGATGTGCCGAAGACCAATCGTGACGCAGGGCCTGATTTATGATGCTTCAAGCGCTGCAAGCGAGCGGGGTTGGGTGATTTCTTTCGGCGCGTGAGGGCCTTCTTGGTGAAGACCGTCCTTGAAAAAACGGCGGCAGTTTCAATCTACCCCGCCGATGAAGGGGTAGCGGCGCCGGTTGTGACAGAGGGCCTCAGGGAGCTGCTGAGGTTCAGGCGAGTTGGCCAATAGGTATCGCTCAGCGACAGCAATGGTGCTGCCGCTAACGCTCACACCAGAGTTTCAGTTGCGTTGATCAGCCCTCGATTGCGAAGCAGGGCGTGGACCTCTGGGTCTCGACCTCTAAACGCTCTATAGAGCGTCATCGGATCTTCGGAGCCACCTCGCTCAAGGATTTGCGCTCTAAATGCCTTCGCAGTTGCCGCATCAAAGATGCCGTTTTCTTTGAAGGCTTCAAAACCATCGGCATCTAAGACCTCGGCCCAGATGTAAGAGTAATAGCCTGCCGAATAGTCATCGCCTGCGAAGATATGCTGAAAGTAGGTCGACTTGTATCTGGGCGAAATGGTGTCAATCAATTCGATTTTTGCCATAGCCTGCTGCTCCACGGCGTCAACACTGATTGGCCCCTCGGCGAGACCTTCGTGCCATGCGAGATCTAGATAGGACGCCGCGAGATACTCTGTTGTCATGAATCCCTGATTGAAAGTCTGTGCTGCGAGGATCTTGTTGATGAGGTCGTCGGGAATGACCTCATCAGTCTTGATATGACGGGCATAGCTGCGCAGCACCTGTGGTTCGAGCGCCCAATGCTCCATGATTTGCGAGGGCAACTCCACGAAATCCTGTTTAACATTTGTGCCCGCTTGACTGGCATAGCGCACTTGACTCATAAGGCCATGCAGACCATGACCGAATTCGTGAAAGAGTGTTGAAACCTCGTCAAGGTTTAACAAGCAAGGTTCTGATTTTGCAAAGTTGCAGCAGTTTACGATGATCGGGCGCACATCTGCAGATTGCCCCCTAAATTCGCTCATCCAGGCGCCGCCTTGCTTGCTGGATCTGGCAAAATAATCTGCCAAAAAGATGCCGATTTCGGAGCCGTCCGCGTCGTTGACCGAATAAGCTTCAACATCAGCGTGATAGAGCGCGAGGTCTTTGATCCTGGTAAAAGAGATACCGAATAATTTATTGGCAACCTCAAACGCACCATCGCGAACCCGGCTTAATTCAAAATAGGGTTTGATGTCGTCATCGCTCAAGTCAAAGCGCTGAGCGCGTAGTTTTTCTGTGTAGTACCACCAGTCGTGAGGCGCTAATCGAAAATTTTGGCCTTCTTGCTGAATTTGATCCTGCAAGTCCTGCGCTTCTTGATGGACTTTCTGTTGCGCGGGACTCCAGATTTGGTTGAGCAGCTGGTGGACGTTGCTTGGCTTTGCCGCCATACGGTCATCCAACATAAAGTCGGCATGGGTCTCAAATCCCATCAGACGTGCGCGTTGCTGCCGCAGCTCGGCTATCTCAGTGAGCACCGCCCGATTATTGGCATCATTATTGTTGTCTCCGCATCGGGTGTAAGCCTCATAGATCTGTTGGCGAAGTTCACGGTTTTCAGCGAATTGTAAAAACGGTGTGATGGATGAGCGGGAGATGGTGAATGCGAAACTACCGGAGTGGCCCCGAGTTTCGGCCTCGATGGCGGCGGCTGCGCGTACGCTCTCTGGAAGCCCCGAGAGTTGGTCCTCGCGGTTAAGGATGAGCTCAAAATCATTCGTGTCTGCGAGGATATTTTGACTGAATTGGGTCTCTAGTTGTGCCAGTCGAGCATTGAGTGTTCTCATCGCTGTTTTTTCATCGGTCCCAAGGTTAGCGCCGCCCCGGACGAAGTCTTGATACAGGTCCTCGAGCAATCGCAGTTGATCCCGAGCTAGCCCGAGGCTACTACGTACCTCAAAGAGGTGCTTAATGCGCGCGAAAAGGATTGCATTGCCGAAGAGATCGCTGGTGTGGTTCGACCATTTCTCAGAAACGGCCATTTCGAGGGTTTGTCGCTCAGGATTTGTGTCAGAGGATACAAGGTTAAAAAAGACTGCTGCTACTTTATCGAGAAGACGACCGCTCGCTTCAAAAGCCTCGATCGTGTTGACAAAAGTGGGCGCTGCTTGATTAGACGTAATGGTGCTGATTTCCTCGCGTTGGGCTTGGAACCCTTGTTCGAAGGCAGGCTCAAAATGTTGATCTTCGATGCGATCGAAAGGTGGTATGCCGTAGGGCGTTTGCCACTCTTCAAAAAAGGGATTGCTCATGGGTTCGCGCTCACTGGGTCTTTAACGAGGGTAGAGCATATCAGGAAATGATTCGGCAACGAGCGGGCAGAAAGGCCGATCGAGCTTTTGGGCGGAGGCTGATCGCCTGATGTGGATGCGGTCAATCGATTTGAAATTCTGTAGACTCCGAGGGAGGTCCATGACCGATTAACTGATAACTGACTTTTTACACAGTAACCGAGAAAGAACTATGACGACGAATCGACGCATTTTGCTGAATGAAATTCCTCAGGGAAAACTTACCGAAGCGCATTTTGGCTCGGATGAAGTGACAGTTTTGAAACCAGGAGACGGTGAGGTATTAATACAAACTCTGCTCCTTTCTCAGGACGCGGCAAATCGCGCTTGGATGCAAGGCGCAACCTACCGCAGCGCTTTGTCATCGGGGCAGGTGATGTCCAGTGGTGGTCTTGGCCGAATTGTCGAATCAAACGACCTGCGGTTTGCGGTCGGGGATATTGTCGCTGGCGATTTAGGTTGGCAGGAGTATGCGGTTTTGCCTGGCAATGAAGTGGCGGCGCAACACCCGCACCAAGGCCCGCTGAGTCATGGTTTGTCATTACTTGGCGTCGCTGGTCTTACGGCCTATCACGGACTCATTAATGTGCCCGGTATTCATGCTGGAGAAGTCTTGCTGGTCTCTGCCGCGGGTGGCTCAGTGGGCTCTCTGGTTGGACAAATTGGAAAAATTAAAGGTGCAAGGGTTATTGGGGTAGCGGGCGGTCCTGAGAAATGCAAATGGGTGGTTGATACGCTGGGTTTTGACGCTTGTCTCGACTACAAAGACACTGAGCAGCCCCTTCGAGATCAGCTCAAAGCTGCTGCGCCTGAGGGCATCGATGTCTACTTTGACAATACTGGAGGTGACATTCTTCAAGCGGCACTTTTTGCAATGAAGCTCAATGGTCGAGTGTCATGCTGTGGCGCGGTCTCGATGTATGATGGTAAGCCGCAGCCCGGGCCTTATGGTATCCCAGGCCTATTGGTTACCAAGCGGCTTATGATGAAGGGTTTTTTGGTCTCGGATTATCGGCACCTTGATAAGGATGCATTTCATGACCTGTCCATGTGGGCGAGATCGGGCGATTTGATGGTGGTCGAGGACATTATTGAGGGGCTTGAAAATGCTCCTCGTGGTTTGATGGGGCTACTTGCCGGAGAAAATCGCGGAAAGCGGATGATTCGCGTCGCCCAAGAGTAGCGCAGGTGCCAGCCAGCTGGCTTTACTGACTCCTCGGGTCGCTTTCAATTTTTCGATCTAGGGTTTGGGGCCCAAATAATCGGCGATAGCATCTATCGCATTGATCACGTAGTCGTCGTAGTAGATACCGACTGCAACAGGCTGGGAAGACTGTTTAATAATCGCTACCTTGCGCTCGAGGTCGATGCTGATCCATTGGCCGTTCACGCCGAGGGCATTGATGCTCTCCTTGCCCGGTGTGTGCCGTACCCACCACTGCGCTCGATAGCTCCAGTGCCCATCGCCCAGAGCGCCTTGCGCATCGACACTTTTCGAAAATTGCTGCGTACTGGCGCCAGTGCGAATCCTATCGATGATCGTCTCGGGTATTATTTGCCTCCCTGCGAATCGGCCATAATTTGCCATCGTCGCTGCAAAGCGCGCTAGATTGTTTGGGCTGGCATTCAAGCCGCCACCAGCAAACAAATTTCCGTTTTTATCGAGCAAAACATAGGTTTCGTGATCTGTGCCAAGGTGGGCCCATAGCCGAGTCGTCAGGTCTACCTCAAAGGAGCGACCCGTTACACGGTTAGTGACCCAGTTCAGAACATCGGCTTTTGGGGTGTGGTATTCATACTGCTCGCCGTGGCTTTTTGCGCCTTTTTGCAGCGTTTTGAGATAATCGTAAAGGTTTTCAGGCAGCTGTTCGCCCGCTTGCTCATCAAATAAACCCAATACCCGACCATAACGTTGAATATCGGAGTCTGGGTTATGGTAGTCCTCTGAAAAGCGCATCGAGTTGGTCATATTGAGCAGTTGCCCGACGGTTGCCCCGTTGAATGCACCGGATTCGCCGAGTTCTGGCACCCATTTTGTGATGAGGTCCGTCTCGTTCAGAAGGCCCTCAACACTCGCAAAGAGCGCGAGCAGGCCCGTAA
>Ga0213863_10003255_pt1 | contig 11227 bp, 9 predicted proteins | sample PICome_8_FD_160128 | JGI IMG/M metagenome (GOLD analysis project Ga0213863, IMG submission 160128) | Coastal seawater microbial communities near Pivers Island, North Carolina, United States - PICO497 | ecosystem: Environmental > Aquatic > Marine > Coastal | place: USA: North Carolina | collected... | reverse complement strand
GAGGCTATATCGTGGGCCTACAATAGAATAAAAAAAAGAAAAGAGGAAAGAAAAATTTTGATGGTAATTTCAGATGGGGCTCCTGTGGATGACTCAACCTTATCTGTCAATTCTGAGATTTTCTAGAAAAACATTTAAAAAAAATAGTCAAGTTCATAGAGGTTAAAACTGATGTTGAAATTCTTGCAATTGGGATTGGTCATGATGTATCGAGATACTATGATAAGGCCATTAAAATAACAGATGTTCATGAACTTGGTGATGTTATGATATCGCAGTTAAGTGGCTTATTTGAAACTAAAAATAAATTACATTAAAGTTTTAAAAGATCTTGATTTTTCCACTTTATATTAACTTCAGCACCTGTTCTTGTTTCTGAATTTTTACATAAAATACTTGCATGATTTTTTTCAAGCAAAGTTTTTCCTATAAACATTCCAAGCCCTAATCCAGATTTTGACTTTATAGAAGACTTTGGAGATTTAATATAAGGTTCACCAATTTTACTTAGCACATCTTTAGGATACCCATCACCATCATCCTCGATCATAATTTCAGAAAACTCACTATTTGTTTTAAGTGTTATAAAAACTTTTTTTCTTGAAAATTTATTTGCATTACCAATAAAATTTCTCAAGCCATAAATTACCTCTATGGACTTATTAAATCTTAATGGATTTGAATTTTGATCATAATTTACAATAAACTCTTTTTTGCTTATTTCTCGAAACGATTTAACAATCTCATCTATATATTTTGACAATGTAAGATCACTATCAATAAAATTATCCTCTACTATTGGGTTTAATGTAAGTTTTTTAAGTATCTCGCTACACCTATCTATCTGACTGACTAACAATTCAACATCCTTTTTAACATCAATATTATCTTTAAATTGTTTTAATAAATCTGATGAAATAATTTTGATAGTTGAAAATGGAGTTCCAAGAGAATGTGCGGCGGCGGCGGCTTGTCCTCCTAATGATAATAGCTCATGTTCTTTCGACATGATTTCTTCCATTTTATTTAGTGCCTCTTTTCTTATTCTGGACTCTGATCCAAAAGTTGAAGCAAAATAATTCAAAAAAAGTAAAGCAATAATTAATGCTATTGGAATTGAATAGTAATAATAGCTGTCTACGTGAAAATGTTCTTTAATTGGATAGGGTAAAGGTTGATTAGAAAAAGTAAGAAAAATAATAATTGAAACTGTGAAGCAAACTAACAATAAGTTGCTTCTAAAACCTAAATTGGATGATGAAAATATAGCTGGGATAATCAAAAAAATTGAAAAAGGATTTATAATTCCACCTGTTAAGTAAATCAAACAACTCAGTTGTAAAATATCAATAGATAAAAAAAGAAATGCTATTTTATCTGTTAGTTGAGTATTCTGATTAATATAGATTAAATAAAGATTACTTAGCACTCCGATTAGAATTGTTGAATTTGCTAAAATTAGATTAAATCTAAAATCAAAAACAAAATAAATAAGGTTAACTGTTATAAGTTGACCAATAATAGCAATCCATCTTAGATTGATGTAGGTAGATTTTTTTAATGAAAAATATTTTGAAGTTTCGAAAAACCTCATTATTAAATATCTAGATTTTGAACATTAATTGCATTTGACACAATAAAGTCTTTTCTTAAGGCAACATCATTGCCCATTAAAGTGTGAATTAAATCTTGGTCTTTTTTTAAGTCTTTTGAATATTGAACTTGTAATAAATTTCTAGTTTCAGGATCCAAAGTCGTGCTCCACAATTCTTCTGGATTCATCTCTCCTAATCCCTTAAACCTTTGAATACTCATTCTTGATTTTTCTTCCTCATAAGCTCTAATAAATTCTTTTGTTCCTTTTTTTATTTTTTGTAATTCTTTGCTATGTTTTAAAATATAGTCTTCTAATTCTTTTTCATCTTTAATGTAAATCCCCTTTGTACCTTTATTTATTTTAAACAAAGGTGGTTGAGCTAGATAAACATGACCATTTTCAATTAATTTATTAAATGGCTTATTATTAAAAAATGTTAACAACAAAGCTCTGATATGAGATCCATCAACATCAGCATCGGTCATAATAATTATTTTACCATACCTTAGATCCTTTAAATCAATATCTTGAACCTTGGGGTCTAAACCAAGTGCATTAATCAAAGTTACCACTTCATTTGATGACATCATTTTTGCTAATGCCTTTGTTCTATGTTCGCTTCCATCTTTATTGCTATTTTTTTTGAGAACAATTTCCTCAACATACGTATTAAGAATTTTTCCTCTTAATGGTAAAACAGCTTGATTAGATCTGTTTCTACCTTGTTTAGCAGAGCCTCCCGCTGAATCTCCCTCTACTATAAATAATTCAGTACCTTCTTGTTTGCCTATTTGGCAATCAGCAAGTTTTCCAGGTAAACCACTTAACTCTAGCGCACCTTTTCTTCTGACATTCTCCCTGGCTTTTCTAGCAACATCTCTTGCTAAAGCTGCTTGCATTACTTTTGCTAAAATAATTTTAGAAGTTGATGGGTTTTGATCAAACCATATTGATAATTTTTCACTTATAATATTTTCCACAATCATTCTAACCTCTGATGAAACTAGCTTATCTTTTGTTTGTGATGAAAATTTAGGATCTGGTATTTTTGCAGAAATTACACAAGTTAATCCCTCTTTAATATCATCACCTGATATAGTTAATTTATTTTTTTTTAATAGATTATGTTCAGTAGCATATTTATTGATAACTCTTGTAAGTGCGCTTCTAAATCCTAATAAATGGGTTCCACCATCTTTTTGATATATATTATTAGTATAAGGATAAATATCTTCACCATAGCTTGCATTCCATTTTAGAGAACATTCAATTTCTACATTATTCTTTTTGCCTTCAATATAAATTGGTTTTTTAAACAAATCATTTCCTGTTTTATTTAAAAGTTTTTCTCTTTTTTCATCTAAAAAATCTACAAATTCTAAAACCCCTCCATCAAATTTAAATTCAATTACTTTTTCTTTTTTTTGATTTAGATCATTAATTGTAATTTTTATTCCTTTGTTTAAGAATGCAAGTTCTCGCATTCTTTTAATAATAATATTAGGTAAAAATTTTATTGAAGAAAAAATTTCTTTTGAGGGTAAAAAGGTTATTTGTGTACCAGTATTTTTTGATTTTCCCAAAATTTTAAGTGGAGCAACTGATGCACCATCTTTAAATTCCATGTAATATCTATTGCCATCTCTATCAATTTCTAATTTTAATTTTTCTGATAAGGCATTAACTACCGAAACTCCAACTCCATGAAGACCACCTGAAACTTTATAGGAATCATGATCAAATTTTCCACCCGCATGAAGCTGAGTCATGATAACTTCAGCTGCAGACATTTTTTCACCTTTATGCATATCTACAGGAATTCCTCTTCCGTCATCTCTTACAGTAATTGTTCCATCAGAATTAATCTTAACTTCTATATTTTTACAATGCCCTGCTAAGGCTTCATCAATTGAATTATCAACAACCTCATAAACCATATGATGTAAACCAGTGCCATCATCTGTGTCACCAATATACATTCCAGGTCTCTTCCTAACCGCCTCAAGGCCTTTTAAAACTTTGATGGAGTCTGCCTGATATGTATTTTTATTTGTCATTTTTTAATTATTTTGGAAAAAAAAATTATAACATTTTTTATAAAAAATGCTGATTTATCTTTGCTAAATTAAGTAAAAAAGAGCTAATTAAGACTGTAAATTAAGGCTTATTTGATGGCGGAGAGAATGGGATTCGAACCCATGAAAGAATTGCTCCTTTACACGCTTTCCAAGCGTGCGCCTTCAACCGCTCGGCCACCTCTCCACTTTTTACTTATTGAAAAACTATATACGTTTAAGTTTCAAAAGCTTAATTATTTTTGAAAAAAAATAATTTAGATTATTTTTTAATATAAAAATTAATTTTTTATATATAAAAATAATCTTATTTTTAGGAAATAAGATTTTCATATACAAATTACCATGAATACATTTTGGATAAATGTAATCAATAATTTTGAATCCATTTACTATATTGTTTGTTAATGGTTGAATATTATCTTTATCATCAAAAATAAATTCTGCTATTGTTTGTCTAGTTAAATTCATGCAATAATAAAATTCCTTTGTTACAATTTTATTTTTATGTGCCCCATCAATATGAATTAAATCATATTTTTCTTTCAAATTTTTTAAAACTTTTAAACTATTACCTTTTAAAAAATTTATTTCGGAATCTGGAAACTCTTTTTGTAAATATTTAATAACAGGTAATGAATATTTATCATCAATATCAATACTAGTAATCTTTGCCACAGGATTCGCCATAAGAATAATTAATAATGAATGCCCCATGTAAGTTCCAATTTCTAAAATATTTTCTTTATTTTTTGATTTTTCATATAATAATTTTTGTTTTTGATATGTTTCAATTTGATATTTATAGTTCTGACCATCAAATAAATATGATCCGCAACCTATTTCAAAAGAATTTTTACAAACTTTATATATATCTGTAAAATAATTCTCAAAGCTTAATAATTTTTGAGAAAATTCATTATTATACTCACTGCTATTAATTAATTTTTTTAAATTATCCAATTAATTTACCTTTAATTCTTTTTAAATTTTTTTTTTGTCTATCTAAAAATCTTTTTAAAATATTATATTTTAAATCTCTTTTGGCAAGTATTGGACTATCAATATTATGAGACCAAGTTCTTTTGTTATCAAATAAAGCCCAATCACATTCATAAGCTGAGAGTGCGGTAATGAAATTTTTTTTACATAGAATTGAAAAAACACTTTGATCATGCCTATTTTCAATAAAATCTTTATGATTTTCTTTTTTTGAATTTGTATCGTCAACTAAATCAAAACGTTTAAAAAATATATCAAGCCATTGCTTCATAAAATAAAGAGAATTTTCTGTTTTTTTTATAAAGAAACTACCTGCCCAAAACTGAGGTGTATTAATAATTTCTTTGTTATTTAAGCAATCATAATACTCAAATAGATCAGATTTAGTAAATTTATACTCTTCTATTCTAGGATAATGATATTTATTATTTAGTATCTTATAATCTTCTTTGTATTGAAAAGGTAATAACCAAATATTTTCATCATTTAGAATATTCAAATAATCATTAAATCTTTTTTTATTTTCCCCAATTATGTGGCACCCTATATCAACATAATTTACAATATCTCCAAAATTACTCTCTTCTAAAACTTTTAAAACAAAGTATGGTTTCCAAATCCAATATCCAAAGCCTCTTTTTTTTTCTTTCGTAATTTTCAAAATGAAATTGTTCATTTTTTGATCAAAGTCATTTTCTTTAAAAATTTTAATTTGATCATAAAATTTAGATTGTTCTGCTTGAAACAGAAATCTTTTAATACTTTTATTTAAATTATTGCTTCCAAAAGCAACCAAGATTATTTTTTTATTTTTGTTCACTTAAAAGTTTTCTTTTAATTTTATTTTTAACTAAAAATCTATACCAATATATTTCATCTTTTATTATTTTTGTGATTTCAGAATTTTTTGAATTCCAATTAATCATTTTTTTTGCTTTTTTTGTGTCACAAAATAATCTTGGGTTATCACCAGATCTTTTGTGAGAAAATTTAAATTTTATCTTTTTTTTAAAGATTTTTTCAAGCGATTTGATTATTTCTAAATTAGAAATTGTTTTGCCATTACCAATATTAAATAAATAATTATTATTTTTTTTTAATAATAAATTAATAGAATTGTATATGGCATTACAAATATCTTTAATATGAATGTAATCTCTTTCACAGGTTCCATCTTTTGTTTTGTAATTATTTCCAAATATTTCAATTACTTCATCATTAAAAATTTTGGTTATAGAAACGGGTATTAAGTGAGTTTCAGGATCATGAAATTCTCCTATAATAGGTTTTCTTATAGCTGAACTAACGTTAAAAAATCTTAAGATTATATGGTTTATATCTTTATTTTTCATAATCAAATTTTCTGCCAACATTTTACTTTTTCCATATTTACTACTTGGTTTAAGTTGATCATTTTCAGATAGTTTTTTTTTTTTGGCTCTATAAACAGAGGCTGTACTTGAGAAAATCAATTTTCTTACATTAAATTTATTCATTATTTCAATAAGATTTTTTGTGGCTTTAATATTGTTTCTGTAATAATTGCTCCACTTAATTTTTTCATTAACTGTAGATTGCGCACCAAGATGAATAATTATGTCAGGTTTAATTTTATAAATAATATTTTCTAATTTTTTTTTATTTAAAAGATTACATTTAAAAAAATTTTTTTTTTTAAAATTACTAAAAAAATTTGGTTTAGTTTGATCTAAACAGTAAATATTTAATTTTTTATGAAATATTCCATTAAAACAGCTACCAATGTAGCCGGAGGAACCAGTTAAAAGAATTTTATATTTCATACATTTTTATATATTTCATTAAATGTATAATATTAAAGATCAACAAATACCCAAGGTTGTTCTTTATATTTTGTGTATTTCTTAAACCAAAAAGATAAAAATCTCTCTGCTAAATATGCATATATTCTAGTTTGATCGTAACCGCTTAACTTTGTTAAACCAAATTTTTTTTCACATCTTTTAAGCCAATTAAATTGAGCTTCAAACCATTCATTAATAATTTTTTTTTTAGATATAAACATAATATGTGGATTAAATTTTGTATTTTTATTCACATAATCTAAAAAATCATTTCGGTCGCAGTTATCCATTAATTTAATAGCATTTTTCAAATTTCCATAGCCATGATGCATATCAAAATGTAATTCAATATTTTGATATTTTTCATAAAAAAGAATACTTGGTTTTTTAATTAAATTTTTAAAACCTCTTTTAAATATTTTAATTTTTTTAACACCATTAACATTTATTGGTCTACAAATTATACTTTCATAATTAGGTTCTTTTTCAATATGAGTCAAAAGATAATCATTTATGTTATCTTTGTTAATATTTTTATCTTGAGATAAATTTTCTTTAATCCAATACCTCCTCTTTTGACAAAAACCAATCCATTGATCGTCATCCTCACTGATCATCAAATTTTTCCAAAACCAGTAATGAAATGTTAATTCAGAATAATTTTTTTCTTTGTAAAATATATTATCTTTATTATTGCACTTTATATAATGATTAGGGACATCTTCATTGCCAACCCAACCAAAATTATAATTTTCCTTATTTATAAAATTTATTTTTTTATCTGTTACACAATAGAATTTGATTTGTCTCATGAGGTGAATTTATTCTTAAATTTTTTTAATAATAAAAACATAACTCCTTTTTGTGTTTACTAGTCGTGTGTCATATTTTTTATTTAATATATTACTTACTACTTCCCAAATTGGTTTACAATTGTGTGGAATATCTTCTATAATTAAATAGCCATTTTTTTTTAAAAATTTTAAACTTGCAATAATTACACTAATATTTGCATATGAGGCATGAAGACCGTCATCTATTATTAAATCATAATTGCCTTTTGTTTTTTTAAAAATTTTTTTTAAATCAACTAGATTTGTCTGATCAACATAAAATGTTTTAATTCTTTTTTCATTAAATAAAATATTTTTATCAATATCAGCACCGTAAACCATAGCATTACTAAAAAAGTCTCTAAAAGCTCTAATTGATGCGCCTGGAATTCCTTTGCTGCTCATATTTGAAACTATAGTTTCATTATTAGTTCCTAATCCTATCTCTAAAATTTTTTTTACTTTATTTTTTTTTTTAAATAAAGATCCATATATCAAATGATAATTGTGGACTTTAGATTTATCACTTCCATATTTATTAAAAAGATATTTTAATTTTTTTGCATCATAATTATTCTTAAATTTTTTAACTTCGGTTACTTTTAAATTAATCTTTAAAGCTCTAAGAACTAATGCTAGTAAAGGAAAAATACTGTTAATACCGACTATCGTGTGATATCCTAATATTTTATAATTTCCTGCTGACGATGGAACAAATATAGAAAAATTTTTAATTACAAATTTTTCTATTCCATTTTTAAGAACCAACCATTTTATACTTATGTTTTTTTTAAACATGTTTTAATTTTTAAATATTTAATATCAGTTTGTACTATCAGTAATAGCTAATTTTTCCTATATTACTTAAAGAATAATATATAATAAGTTAAATAAATTATTAATTAAATTCATCCTTATGCTAAATATAAATAGTTATGTTTTTTAAATTAATAAAAAAAATTATTGGTGCTTTTGGGTACAAGCTAATAGAAAAAAATCTAATTAAAAATGAACGCTTAATATCTCATGGAAATTACCTTAAACTTGAAAATTTTTTAGATAATCTTTTTCTGAATAAAAAAATAAATATTTTAATCCAAATAGGTGCAAATGATGGATTGAGATTTGATATATTAAATTCATTTATTAAAAAATATTTACCAAAAGTAATTCTTGTTGAGCCTATAGAAGCTAATTATAAAAATCTGTTATTAAACTATAAATCACAACCAAATGTTTTTTATGAAAATTCTGCAATAACTGTAGAAAACGAAATTAATCATCTTTACAAAGTGAATGAGGCAAAACTTATCAATTATGATGATCATGTTGTGGGCATTACTTCGTTTGAAAAAAATCATCTAATCAAACATGGTGTAAAAAATAATGACATTATTAAAGAGAAAATTAATTCTATTTCTATAAATGAACTTTTAAGCAAATATAATATTAAGGAGTTTGATTTACTTTATATTGACGCTGAAGGTTACGACGGAAAAATCGTAACTGACTTTTTAAACAAAAATACATCACGCCCATTTATAATCTTTGAATATATACATATAAATCATGAAATCTTAAATAAAACCTTAAATACATTGAAAGAGAAAAAATTTTTCTATTTTAAGATAGATGAAAATATAATTTCTATACCTGAGGAAAAAAAAGGTTTAGTAAGTTTTTTCAATTAATTATCCAATCAATATACTTATATTTATTATTTAAAATATATTCAGGAAAACTAGAATCTAACTTTACAGGAAGATATTTTTCTTTTCTTCCTATTATGTCTGAACCATTATCAATTCTTTTTTTTATTTCTTCTAAATCTAAATATTTTTCATCAATTTTTTCTTTGAAAACTACTGGGTCATTTGTCTCACATAAATTTTTATATTTATTCAAGATTTGTTCTGGTTCTTTTAAATTACAAAAATGCCAACCACCATCATCAATAATATTATTTAATCTAAACTTATCTATTCGCCATAAAGGTCTCTTTTTAAATTTTAAATTTCTTAACCATTGAGGAGATTTTAGGAATTTATTAATACATATTCTGCTACCATACCAATAAGGCTTAATTTGGCTTTTTAAATTAAATTTATAATAAAAATGTAATTGTTTAAACACAGCAAATCTCATGTTTTTTTTAAATTTATTTAATTTTTCTAAGTTTGGTATTTCATCTAGATCTGAAATTATAATTAAATCATTTTCCTTTGCGCTTACTAATCCTCTTGAAATACAATTTCTTTGATGGTTCTCTCTTAAATAAGGATTATTTCCATTAGGCATATCTTCAACTGGAATATAAATAATTTTTTCTTTAAACTTGCTATAATTATTTATATTAAACTTAAGTGTTTTTGGATTGTTTTGCCAAGTTTTATTTCCTTCAACTATTACAAAATAGTCTACATATTCATTTAGGATATTTAGTCTCAAATCTAACAATAAATCTTCATCCCAATATGAAAAACAATCGTAAATTTTCATAAGCTATCTTTATTAATCTTTAGAACTCCTATGAAGGCTTCCTGAGGGATTTCTACTTTACCAAATTGCTTCCCTCTGGCTTTTCCTTTTTTTTGTTTGTCTAATAATTTTCTTTTTCGATCTCTGGCACCACCGCCATGAATTTTAGTTAATACATCTTTTTTAAATCCTTTAATTGTCTCTCTTGCTATAATCTTTCCACCAATTGCAGCCTGTACTGGAATCATAAAATTATGACGAGGAATTAAATCTTTTAATTTTTCACATACCTCTCTTCCAACAGTTTGTGCAAAATCTTTATGAACCATCATAGACAATGCATCTACTGGCTCAGCGTTAACTAAAATGCCCAGTTTTACTAAATCACCTTCTCTGTGACCTATAATTTCATAGTCAAAACTAGCATATCCACTGGTCATCGACTTAAGTCTATCATTAAAATCAAAAACAACTTCGTTTAAAGGTATTTCATAATTTAAAACAGCCCTATTACCAGAATAACTTAAATTTGTTTGTACACCTCTTTTATCTTGGCAAACTTTTATAATTGACCCTAAATATTGATCTGGAGTTATTATTGTTGCTTTAATCCAAGGCTCTTCAATAAACTTAATTAGTGTTGGATCTGGTAAACTAGAGGGGTTTTGAAGTTCTATAACCTCTCCTTTATTCATATAGACTTTGTAAACCACACCTGGTGTAGTTGTTAATAAATTTATATCAAATTCTCTTTCAAGTCTCTCCGTAATTATTTCTAAATGCAATAGACCTAAAAAACCACACCTGAAACCCAATCCTAAAGCTGACGAAGACTCTGCCTCAAAAGAAAAACTAGCATCGTTTAATTGTAACTTACCTAAACCATCTTTAAGTTTTTGATACTCAGAACTATCAACTGGAAACAGTCCACAAAAAACTACTGGTTTACTTCTCTTAAAACCTGGGAGTGCTTCTTGTAATGGTTTGGTTGCATCACATATAGTGTCTCCAACTTTTGTTTCGGACAAAACTTTTATTCCAGTTGTTATAAAACCAATTTCACCTGCATTTAATTCTTTCATGTCAGTTGCTTTAGGAGTGAATACACCAACTTTTTCAACAATATATTCTTGATTTGTTGACATCATTTTTATCTTCATATTTTTGGAAATTTTTCCATTAATTACTCTAACTAAAATAACTACACCAAGATAAGTGTCATACCAACTATCGACGAGTAAACATTTTAAATCTGCATCTTTTTCTCCCTCTGGAGCCGGTAATGATACAATAATTTGTTCTAGAATTTCATTAATACCCTCACCTGTTTTTCCTGAACAAGGAATAGCATTTTCAGTATCAATGCCAATTACTTCCTCAATTTGTGTTTTTGTTTTTTCTAAGTCTGAAGCTGGTAAA
>Ga0213863_10003252_pt1 | contig 11237 bp, 7 predicted proteins | sample PICome_8_FD_160128 | JGI IMG/M metagenome (GOLD analysis project Ga0213863, IMG submission 160128) | Coastal seawater microbial communities near Pivers Island, North Carolina, United States - PICO497 | ecosystem: Environmental > Aquatic > Marine > Coastal | place: USA: North Carolina | collected... | reverse complement strand
TTCTTCTTTCCTAACCGAGCTTCTCGTTCAATAAACGCATTGCTTTTTCTTCTATGTTTTCTTCTTCCTCGTCGTCTGAGTTTGTTCTTCTGCCCATGCCGGCGTGTGCGGCATCTGAACGCTTAACAGACTTAAACGCGCGCGCATCGAACGGTTTCTCGTCCTCCTCATCGTCATCACTCCGACCACCGAAACCATCTTCGTCGTCGTCGTCGTCGTCATCTGAACCAGACGAGCCGCCGACATCCAAGAAAGCTCTCGTCTCTTCTTTGCCGACATCCTTCACTTTACGCTTGGCCCGCATCTCTCGCAATCGTGCTTTTTCGCGTCCACGATCGGCGTAATCGGCGGTCTTTCGCTCTTCCGCTACCTTTTTCATGCGCATCTTGACCGCCTCGCGCAAAGCATCGTCGTTCGCCGCCGTGCTCTTGGCAAAGAATTTAGCGTCTTCGCCCAACGCTTCGAGCGGTTTCGAGGCGGTGCCGTCCTCTTTGAACACGATGCGTTTTTCTGAGCCAGCTACGGAAGCTATGGAACCTGATTTACCAATACGGAGTTTCCCTTTCAATGCTTTTTGGCGAATCTTTTCACTCTCTGCGTTTGCCGCGATCGCTAATTCTTTCTCCTCTTCCTCGGCGTCGTCGGCCAACGCGTGGTCTTTGCGTCGGACTTGTAAAAAGTCATCTTCGATGTTGGCGTCGTCGTCGTCGTCGTCCGAGTCGCCCCCAGCCTTTAATTTGAATCGACCCCCGCCGGTACGCTTGAGAACGCCCGCTGAGGTTTTCATGCGCTCGTCCGAGTCTGAATCTGATGAATTGTCTTCTTCCTCTGATTCAGACGACGAAGAGGAGGAAGCGTCATCTTCTTCACCTCCCGAAGAATCCATCTCCTCCTCCTCCTCCTCCTCCTCATCGTCCGAGCGCTCAGAAGAAATTTCCGAGTCGTCGTCGTTGTCGTCGTCGTCTGAAAGTTCTCTACTTTTCTTAGCTTCTTTGTTACCATTTTTGTCATCGTTCGCTTTATTCTTCTCCTTCTTGGTGCTCGCCGCGTTCAAAAACTTTACCTTTGGCGCGTTCGGTAACCCGAAACTCTGCGACAGCGCCTCTACGTCAATCTCGGAAACGTCAAACACGTCTTTATTCTTCTGTAAAAACACCGAGCGCAGGTAACACACCAACGCTCTTTGCGATAAATACTTCAAATCGTTATCTTTTGACAACAACCCTTGGACGCTCGAACTTATACCTTTCACTCTCGATTTTGGGTTCATCTTGATAGATTTAATTGGGATTTTTGCTTGCTCCAACAATTCTGGAAACGTTGTCGCTTCTTTGCCTTCGTTCAACAAGATCAAAGCCTTACCACTCGCGGTGTACCTAGCCGTCCTTCCAACTCTGTGAATGTACGTCTGCACGTCTTCCGGGCAATCGCATTGGATGACCCAATCCACCGCCGGGAAATCCAACCCTCTCGACGCCACGTCTGTGGCAAATAAAACCGTCTCTCTCGCGTTACAAAACTGATAAAACACGTGCTCGCGTCTCGTTTGTTTCATTCTTCCGTGAATGCACGCCAACGGGATCCCTGGTCGCATTCGTCGAAAAATTTCGTGGATAAACTTCACCTGTTTACACGAGGAGAAAAACACCAAAATTTTCTGCGTAGGGTGCGACTTCACAAACGCCCACAACGTTTCAATCTTCTTCTCCACTTTACAAGTCGTATACATCTGTTGCAACTTTGGCGGCGTCGCATTCACCGATTCTGCGTGCACGCTCAAAAATTCTGGATCTTTCAACGATAACCGCGCTAAATCGCTCACTTTTTTCGTCTGCGTCGCGCTAAACAACAACGTCTGCCTCGTTTTCGGCAAATTCGCCAACACCGCGTCTAAAGTCTCCTTAAAACCTAAGTCCAATATCCTATCCGCCTCGTCTAAAACCAACACTTGCAATCCTGTGCAATCAAACATCGGCGTCTCGTCCATGTGTTGCAACAATCTCCCGGGAGTACAACACAACAAATTCATCGCGTTGACCGCGTTCCTTTCCTTCTCCAAATCCTTTCCGCCGATGAGTAAAGCTACGCTAAACGTATGATTCCCCCCAACCTTCACAATCTCCTGGAATATCTGCATCGCCAACTCTCTCGTCGGACTGATAAATATCGCTCCAACGCCATCGTCCTTCCCCCATTTCATCCTATACAATCTCTCTAAACTCGGCACTACGTACGAAAGCGTCTTCCCGCTCCCCGTCTTCGCCGCGCCCAACACGTCTCGCCCGCTCATCGCGTGTGGGATCGTCGCCCTCTGTATCGCCGTCATCTCTTTATACTTGCATTCTCTCAACGCCTTTTGCGTTTCCGGGGAGAGTGGGAGATGTGTAAATTTCCGTACCCCGGTTAAGGAATGCGAGGTGTTTTTGTCCGAGGATTTTCGTGGTGGAATTGCCAAGGGGTTGGAACCGGATTCTGGTTTCGTTTCCTATCGTTTTTATTAATGAGAGTGAGAGAGAGAGAACGAAAGTGAGCACACAAAGAAAGAGCGTTTCGTGCGGTGCTTTTATTCTCGTTCACGTCGTCGTCGTTGTCACAAACGCGAGCGCAGTAACGCGCGAATACCGAAAGAGAGATTTCCCCGTTTTTGGCGGCTCAAAAATGCGCCACAAAACGACAACAACATTAGTAAAGTTTTCTCACCTCAATGCACCTCTCCAACGCCCGTATCGTTTGGTCTTGCATCGCTAACTTTCCCAGAGGACGCTTTACTCTGCCTTCGCTCTGAGTACGCGTCGTCTTCTTCTTTTTTCGGTCGTTGTTTTGCGTCATGACGATGATGATTTTGCAAAGGAAAAAATGAGGAAAAAGAGCAAAAGGAGGAGAGAAAAGGATGACACTTTTGATGAATACAACAACGCTGGAATCTCATTACACGTCTCCTTCTTCCTCTTTGTCTTCTCCTTCTCCTTCTTCTTCCGAAATTGCTGTTTCTGTTGATATTCTTTCTACTTCTTCTGTCGTTTGAAACGAATCGGCAATTCTGTGCCCGTCGTACGGCAAATGAATGCCGACGTCTTGCGGAACGCACGTTTCGTGCAACGCTCTGCGGTAGCGGTACCGAATTTTTAAGTGCTTCTTTTCCAGCGGGTCGACGTCGCAGAAACCCAAAAGAGAGGAGTACGAGACGCCGTCGTGGAGTTCGAGTTGCGAGCGTTCGACCATGTGGCGTAAGGCTACGGTGACGTCGATCCAAGAGTCGTCGTCTCGGAGGATGTCGCTGTGTTGTCGTCCTCGTTCGCTAGATTTTGGTTTCGTTTTCTTCTTCCTTTCGTCGTCGTCGTTTTTTCGATCATCTTTTTCTTTTTCTTCGTCCGGAAAGGTCATCGATCTTTTCGTCACGTCGCACTCGACGTTTTCAAACGAGCCGTACACGGCTTTTTCAATGTCCAATCCGCCTATTTCTCGCTCGAACACTCTCTTCTCTTCCGCCGATTTTGCGACGAGCTCGCGTTGCGCCAACGCGTCTTTGCGGTTTTCCTCGATTTCAGACGCGTATCGCAAACGCATTTGTTTCTTTTCGAACCGTTTTTTGCGTCTCAATAAAGGGAGAATGAACACGTTTCTTAAGACGCCAATGACGGCGTTCGGGATGGTTAGGCACAAAATCGCCGTTCGTCTCGTTAAATACGGCAAACCCGGGGCGAGTAAAATAGGAAACTCAAACTGTTGATTCCTTTGGCGATATTTGATTTTCAAGACGCACCCTTCGACGCCGACGCAGACGCCCCACCCGATGCTCGTTTCGCCGTCGTCGCTCAACGTGGCGTTCGTTCCGTTTTCAATTTCAATACCCATCGTTCCAAACTTGAACGAATATTTCTTAATTTTGTTCGTTTGTGTATGTTCCGCCAACGCGCTGTTCGGGTAATGCCGCCTCGCGTTCGCCGAAGACCCGTCGACGACTTTTCTCTGATACGACCCAGTCAAGCCGAAATTCTGCACACCCGCGCTTAAATCCAACTTCCACGCGCCATTTTCACCGGCTTTACCTCTGCACCCGGTCGTGATACCCGGTATCGGTCCTACGTTCCAATCGATGTTACCAACCGCGTGGTGCGTCAACTGTCTTTTCAAACCGACGGACAAACCTACGCCAGTGCCAACGTCCTCTGTTTCCTCCCCCGCGGACGACCCTCCGACGCCGACAAAGTCGTATTTGCACGTCATCGTCCCAGTCGTCCTATTCGTCAATTTCTGCTCCAAAGTCATCTCCATCCCACCGTTCCTTTGCGAGGGCATTTGCATGTGCCAATCCGCGCTCGTCCACAACCCCAACTGTTTCCTCGCGCCCACTAACAACACTCCGGCGCCTCTCCCATCCGCGTTCGCCATCGCTTGCGCTTGACAATACACGTCCAAACTCTCCGACACAGTCGCACTCATCGACGTGCTCACGCTCCCTTGCAAAAAATCCAACCCCAAATCTTCCACGTGGAAATCCCCCAGCGCTTTCTCCACCGCTCTCAGCGCTTGTCTCTGTTTCTCCTCGCCTTCTTTCCCTTCCACCGCGCCGACGCCGCCGTCCCCCAACACCCGTTTCAATCGTTCCCTCACGGACTTCCCGCCTCGCGCTAACCTTCTCGACGCTCTCAGTCTTTCATCTAGCGCGTGTGCAAAACTGAATTTAAACTCGTACCCGCTCGATTGTTGGTGTTTCCTTTCCGCGCGCTCTCTCGCTTTTTGTCGTTCGAAATACTCGAATTCCTTTCGCATTTCCTCCGTCGTTTTCCGTTTCGAGTAAGTCATGATTTCCTTGCTCTGCGTCGAGTCATCAACTCCTACGTGGCCGTAAATGTCGTACACTTTCCGTTTCTCCTCGTCGTGTAAGATTTGGTACGCTTCGTGTAGTAACGCGAAGGATTTCTTTGCCGCGTGGTTGGTATTCGATACAGCTTTATCCGGGTGGACTTTTTGCGCGAGAAGTTTGTATTTCCGTTTGACGTCTTCCGTGGTGCAATCTCTCGGGAGGTTGAGGACGGCGTAGTAGTCTTTTTTTTGTGAACTTCTCGCATCGTTTTCGTCCATGATTGTTCGGTGCTTTGTCTGTGGTGGTTTTGCTCTCTTCTTCTTCTTCGTACTCTCTGACGCTCGCTCGTGAGAGCGGATGTGTATGTTTACGAATTAAATCTTTGCGTGTAAAGTTATGCCGTTTTTTCCCTTTGAAATGTCTCACAAAAAGCGACGCGAGAGCACAAAGACCCCCGGCGAAGAGATAACGGGTTTTCTTTTCTTCGAAACCACCCGGAAGAACTCCGCTTTTTTACGATACATACATATATATTGCGTGTATTTAGTACAGCAAAAGCCCGCATTTATTCCTCGTTGCCAACGTGAACGTCGTCATCATTTGTATCGTCGTCGTCGTCGTCATCGAACGTACGGAAAAAAGATACACACATCGAGAGAATGAATCGAGTGAAACGTTTCGACGAGTGGATCGCCTCGCGGCCGATTTTAATCGCCTCGGTGACTTTTACGATAGGGATAACGCTCACAGCGATCGCTTTTTTAGTGACCGGGATACGCGTGAGCACGGAAGGTACGTTGAGTATACGTGCGAGAAGCGCGTTTGTTTCTTTGAGTAGACTCCCCTATTTTTATTTATGCTGACCTTTTTTACTCTTTTTCTCCTCTTTTTTCACAGGATGGAACGTGCGAGGGACTTTAATCTCGAACAGATACATACAGTTTGAAACGTTCGTGGAATCGGGGAGTTGCGACGACGGCGCGTGTTACGTGAACCCGTACAGACTCAACGCGAACGCTCTGTCTGCTCCAAAAACCAACTCCTCTCGTCGGCTTCTTCGCAGGACCGTTTTAGAGTTTCCGACGCATCCTCTGTGCGAGGATTTATCGTATCACGGAGATGTTATGTACCCGAATTTAGATGTAGTGTTCATGGCGAACGACGAAGGGGTGGATTTATTTACCGCGCAGGCATTTCGGAAGATGTGCGAAGTAGAGGAGAACATCATGGGACAAACGAATTGGAACAACTATTGCAGAGGAGGAGCAGCGCCGAACCAAGTGGAAAACTGTTATTTGAGCGATTCGTCGTTGGAAAATCAAGCGCCTTTGTATTACACGAAAACGATGGTAGACGACAGCGGGACGCAAATGTACGCGAGGGGATGTTATAACGCGAATTCGTACCCTCAAATGGTAAAACACGTTTTGTCGTTGAGTTCGTGCGAAGAGATTGAAACGAATACCGTATCGGGGACAGTCATCGCGAATTTAAAAACGGCGGTTTTGGCGTGCGTGGACGTTTTAGCGACGGATAGTAACGGTGTTTGCGCGACATTGACGTCGACAGATTTGGGAATACCTGGTGCGGAAGATGCTGTGGACGCGGTGACGTTTGAGCCGCGCGAGTATTACATCAGCGCGTTTCTAAACGGGAAGTTTTCCAGCGATTTCCCAAATTTAGTCACCACGAGGAGCTATTTACCCATGGATTGGTCGAAAAGTTCGATGGAAAACGCGATGAAATACTTGGTCAATTTAGGCGATAAGAAGAACGTTTTGGAAGTCTCCAACGATTTGTTCTACACAATTTACGGGTCGCAAAACGATTTATACGACTACGTCACAGACATTGAGTTGTATAGAGATATGCTGTTAGCTTCGGGAGCAGTTATTATCATCTTGGTAATGATTATTTGCCACACCGGCTCGTTATTTCTAACGTTAGCCGCGGTGTCGCAAATCGTGTTGAGCTTCCCGGTGGCGACGTTCTTCCTAAACACAGTTTTGAGGATCAAATTCTTCCCGTTTCTGAATTTCATCGGTTTGTTTGTCATCTGCGGCATCGGTGCGGACGATTGTTTCGTCTTTCTCTCGAAATGGGATCAAGCGAAGGCGCGACTACCGCCAAAATCGCCGGCGAAGGATGTCAGCAAAATGTGTTACTGGGACGCCACGTATTCCATGTTTCTCACTTCGACGACCACTGCCTGTGCATTTTTCAGTACCGCTGGGTCGTTGATTCCTCCGGTGCGCGTGTTTGCAATTTTTATGGGATGCATGGTGGTTTTCGATTATATTTTTGACGTGACCATATTCGCCGCTGCGGTGGCATGGCAACACGACAAGAAGATTGAGTTGAAAAAAAGGCGATACGAGGAGGGCAGTAAATGGGCCGGGTGGATGCTTTCGATATTTTTTGAAATGCCTAAAATAATAAGACGACCGCAGTGCGTGAAACCAGATTTAGACGACGATACGAAAGATGATGATGAGGAACGACAAGAACAAAAATCACCAAACGAGAATGGTGGTATCAGAGGTAACAAGAGCAGATTAATTAGTGAGAACGTCTCTAGAGAGCTCGTATTCCCGGTCGTGTACAAACTCAGATACGTGCTCGTCATTGCCGCCATCGCGTTAGGATGCGCCTCGTCCTACGGCGGGTCCAAATTATCGTTACCGACGGACTCTTCGGTCGAGTTACTCCCAGATGAACACGTTTTGACGAAATACTCGCGAGTTATGCGTTCTTCATTCAAATCCGCCACCGAATCGCAAATAGAAGTGGACGTCGTTTTCGGTTTGCAAGCGAAAGACGACGGCGATTACAACGATCCATCCTCGGTGCCGAATTTTGCCATCGATACGACTTTTGACATGTCCGCGCCAGAGGCGCAAACATGGTTGTACAACTTTTGTCAAAAAGGCAAGGCGATTGCGTACGGGAACGAGTCGAGGTGTTGGATGGATACGTTTGTGTCGTGGTTAGAAGATATGGACGCGGCTTGGGCGTCCGAAAACGACGATTCCCGATATCGCAACACGGGAGGTGGAACTGATCAATGTATCAATGATTCATCGTGCGATTTTAATTCCCAATATGCATCTGGCGTGTGGGCCTGGAAAGACAATTGCGCGCAGAGAAAAACACTGCCGATACCGCAGGAAAATTTCATAGGATGCATTTATGGATGGACCATGGACTGGAGTTCGAGCTACAACGGGGGCACGTATTATTTGAAAAACAACAAGAAAATGATCGATTCGTTGTACAACGAGAGATACGACAGTTCCGGCACAACACTTCTGGAATCCTACGATTCTGTGAAAATGCTTCTCACAGTCGTTTCGTTTTCGCTCGATATTGGATGGAACGAAGAAACGTCGTTATTAAAAAAACGATGGCAAACGTGGGAATCCTTCATTTACGAGGAACTCAAAACGGCCCCGGCTGGAGTTAAAAACGGATGGCAAACCGACCGAGGCGCCTGGCGATGGTTCGATACCGTCGAGAATATGAACGACAACTTTCGCGAAGCGACGTTGATGTGTCTAGGTATCGCCCTCGGCATCGCGTTGATCTCCACCGCGAACATTGTTGTCACTATACTCACCATCTTCTCCATCGGCACCATCCTCGCCTCGACCATTTCCGTCGTCGTTTCCTTAGGCTGGACGCTCGGATTCCTCGAAGGGATTTGCCTCTGCATCCTCATCGGTTTATCCGTCGATTTTGTCATCCACATGGGCCACGCCTATTGCGCCGCCGCCGAACGAGGCGTCCACACCCGAGTCGACCGCACGCGAGAAGCTTTCGCTCGCATGGCTTTCCCCATCGCCTCCGCCGCGTTCACCACCTTCGCCTCCGCCTGCGTCCTCTTCTTCTGCACCATCACATTCTTCCAAAAATTCGGTACCATCGTCATGATTTCCATGGTTTGCGCGTTGTGCGTCTCGTTGGCGTTTTACGTCGCCTTATTGTCGGTGTTAGGCCCGGAAGGGAGCTTCGGGAACATCCGAGACTTTAAGAATATGTGTTCGTGCAAACCGACAAAGTCGTCTGGGCCAAACTCCTCCTCGCGACCAGGAAACCAAGAAGAACAAGAACAAGAACAACTAGAGAGATAATGATTGTATTTATTAGAACCCACCCGCTGCTAAACGATATGCGACCGCATCCGCTCCGCCCTTCGCCCCGCTCTAAAAATTACCTACTTTGATGAAAGAACTCCAAACTCCACACAAACTTCGTTTGAAAGTAGAAGCGGAGAGACTCATGTCGAGCGATAAAACTGCTTCGAAGAACACGTCGTCCTTTACCGGAGGAGGAAAAGGAAAAGGAGGAGGAGGAAAGCCTTCGTGTGATACTAAAAGTATGCCTCCAATCATCCACAAAAACATCATCGTTCTAGACAACGGCGGCGATACGATTAAAATCGGATTCGCGGGCCAACGTTCCCCGACGGCGTTGGTCCCGAACTGCGCGTGCCGCCCGCAAGGCACGAAAGCGACGATTATAGGTGTCGACTCGAAAGACATTCCAGATATTAACGGTCTCATCGTTCGACGACCGATCGATAGAGGGTATTTGACCAATTCGCAGTTGCAGAAAGATATTTGGGCGCATTGCATACACGAGGTGTTGAAAGTTTCGGAGACGGAGGTGAAAAAATGTTGGCTCGTCATGACGGAACCACCGATGAATTTTAGCACGTCGAGACAGGAAATGGATAGGATCGTGTTGGAGGAGTTTGGGTTTGAAGGCGTGGTGTTCGTATCCGGAGCGTTGTGCGCGATGAAGGCGCATTTGTGGCAGACGAAAGACGAGGATTTGGAGAACGGGGATGACGATGATGAGGAAAAGAACGAGAACGCGATGATGGAGATAGACGATGTCACAGATAAAGAGTATATGGGCTTTAACAAAGCGCCTCCGAGAGTACGCGCTTCGAAGAAGCAAAGAATCAAATGGGCTCGAGAAGCTATGACTGGATGCGTCCTCGACGTCGGGTTCTCCTTCGCGCACGCGTCGCCGGTTTTCGACGGGCGAGTCGCCGACCATCACGTAAAACGATTGAATTTAGGCGGACGCGCGTTGACGAATTATCTCAAAGAGTTAATCTCGTATCGACAATGGAACGTAATGGATGAATTCGCGTTAATCGAGGACGTCAAATTGAAATCGGTGTATTGTCAAGAAAACGGCGACATTTACGAAGCGTTGAAAGAGGCGAAAAAGAAGATTCGCGAAAACAAAATCGCTATTAAGTACGTCCTCCCAGACGGCGTGAACACGCTCAGAGGTTTCCTCGCCGATTCTGTCTTGGCGAACGACGGCGACGACGCCTCGTCTTCCGAATCCGAAATCAACGAAGACGACGATTTACAAACCCGAAGAAGAAAATTAAAGAAACAAAAAGAGAAAGCGGCGAAAGGTGCGGGAAGTATGGAACTCGCCCCGGACGCCCAATCGTTAGTATTAGTCAACGAACGGTTCATGGTTCCAGAAATCCTCTTCCACCCGTCTGATATCGGCTTAAATCAGTGCGGCATCGCCGAACTCGTCGCTCAAAGCGTCCACCACGACGAAGCGAACGACTCTTTACGCGACCAAACCGTGGAAGCGCTGATGTGGCTCAACGTCATCGTCACCGGCGGCTGCGCAAAAATCCCAGGCTTAGTCGAACGTCTCGCCAGAGAAATCCGCCAATTCGCGCCCGCCATCTACCCGGTCTCCGTCCGCGCGCTCGACGACCCGATTTCCGACGTCTTCCTCGGTCTCTCTTTACTCTCCTCCACGGACGACGACCACAGGCCGCTCCGGGACCCTATTCAAACCTTCTGCCTCAAACACGGCACGAAAAGGGACGAATATTGCGTTAAAAAGAATAACAATAGTAATACGTATAGAAACGAACGAATCGAGCAGTACGACCGGTTCGAGAGTACCCCGTTAGGGAGGGTTAAGGATATGCATCACGCTTCGTCCGAAAAGACGTGACGTGATATGTACACGCATAACCGCAAAAGTAGACAAAAAAAACGAGTTGTACGTGTAGCTCTCCGGGACACCCCCGTGGGGAAAAGAACTGCATCGGGCACTCGCTGTATCAATTGTCTCGTTTAAAGAACGTTTCGTGACAAAATGATCTTCCTACACTTATTCGCGCGTCTTCGATGTGGCGTTTTTTTTACCTCGAGGTCTTTTCAAATTCAAAACATCTGTTCTTCTTTTCCCTCATAATATCTCTCGCATTCTCTGCACTACGAACGCTTAAATACGACGTAAACATGGAGGAAAAAGAAGAAAAAGAAAAAGAAGAGGAAAAAGGAGAGGAAAAGGATGAGCGCAACAGTAATAATCGCATCTCTTCTCCGCACGTGGTCGTCGCGCGACATCCGGATGATTTTAACGATGATGATTGTGA
>Ga0213863_10003251_pt1 | contig 11237 bp, 9 predicted proteins | sample PICome_8_FD_160128 | JGI IMG/M metagenome (GOLD analysis project Ga0213863, IMG submission 160128) | Coastal seawater microbial communities near Pivers Island, North Carolina, United States - PICO497 | ecosystem: Environmental > Aquatic > Marine > Coastal | place: USA: North Carolina | collected... | reverse complement strand
TAAATCCATGGCGTCGCGCGTCTTTGATTTGCTCAAGGACAAGATGGGCGTTGAGAAAGACGCACCGCTCTTGGATGAAATGGAGTTCCCCGATGAAGAGGAAGAAGTCGCCGAAGCCGAAGAATCTGCGCCGGCAGTGGAAGAAGAGGAAACACCGAAAGATGAGCTCTAAGTTTTTAGCGAGAACGTTTTTTTTTAAATGTGAGTGCGCATTTATCACGATACATACAACTCATTTTCAATCATGTGGTACGTACATTCCTACATAATTTCTTTGGTCGCTCATGAACTAATTTATCGAGTCTTTCCAAGAACTGCGCTCAAATACACCGTCGTCGAATCTAAAACCTGTTCTTGGAACGATTTCAACTGAACGCCGTTGCGTAAAACTGTCATAAATTTTGTGCTGTCCATGCTAATATCAGCAGGAGTTTTAACCACGGCAGCAGCGCTAGAAGACGTGGTTTTACTTTTCTCTGCAGGTTTCGCGCGCTTTTTGCTCGCTCTCATGGTGTTGCAAAATATGGTGACCATGTCGTAACGGCTCAAGCGCTCCGGTCCGCCCGCGTGATAAATGGGAGTGCTATCTGACGACCCACCTCCTTCCTCGAACAAAAACGCGGAAACATCGCGCTTACGTCGTAAACCTACGAAAATTTCAAAACAGTACACGATAGCCTCGGTCAAATCAATTCGCGATACTGGATTTCTAAATTCATCTGTCCAAAACTCCACCGCGTTTTCATCTTTAACTTCTTCCTTCTCTTCTCCTTCTGCACTTTGACCGCGTGTGTTTGGAGGGCACGTTTTTGCGATAAAATCTAAAAACAACGGCCTGTCGACGCGTCGATACGGCGGCTGTGGTCCCGTGATGACTGAACTACGTAATATGACGAGCGCGTTCTTATCGTAGTTTTCGAGTAAATACGATTCTGCGTACTTTTTCGAACGACCATATGCATTTATCGGCTCAAACGCCTTTTCGCGCGCGTCGTCTTCTCTGGTGTTGGAGTACGAACCGCAGAACACCTGATCCGTACTCATGTGGACGAGTAAAGGAACTCTCTCTTCGCTTCCCTTCCCGTATTTTCTCATAAGAGCTTCACATAAGTGTGTCGGGGCGTTTATTTTACGCGCTTTTTCTTCGTTTTCTTCGCATTGTTTCGGTTGCGAAAGCGCGGTGCAGTTGACGACCAGTTTCAAGTTTTTGTTGCCTTCGAGATACTCACCCTTGGACGCTTTCTCGACGCACTCTTCCACGCCTGCACCAGTTTCAAAGTCACACACGTGACAAACTAACCTTCGCTTGTGTTGTTCGTGAACGCTTTCCGGGAGTTTTGAGCTTTCCGACGAACACGTGTAGTGTACCGCGTTGATTTCCTTGTTCAAAGTCAGGAGACGTTCGATGAGAAACTGTCCGAGGTATCCGGACCCACCGGAAACGAGCACATTCATTCTTATTTTATCGCCCTCCTTTTTGTTTTGCTGCTGCTGCTGGAGAGTATTAAACCGCCGGTCCGGACGAACAAACAACCAAAAGAGGGAGAGAAGAGAGAAGGAGAGAGGGAGTGAACGAGAGAGAGCTCGTTGTCGCTGTTTCAAGCTGTTTGTTTATTTGTGTGGACAAAAGTAAATATCAGCAACTGTCACACCCAAAACAAAACTTAACTATCATCACATAAAATTCTCTTGTTGTGTTGTGAAATTATTCCATCTACGCAACCACCACCATCAACGAGAACAACACGAATCGATAACTGAGCGTTGCGCGAATGTTTCCAATCGCTTCCGCGTCTTTTAAATGCATCGCGTCGACGCCATTTTCAGCGTCTTCTCTCCAACCAAGCCACAGCCAGAGACTTTTTAGACATTCTCCTCCCGTGGAAAGAAGAAGACAACATATCGCAGTTGTGAACGGGGCATCCGATGTTAATAACGTAACTGATGGTGGTACAAGCGACAGTCATCGTTCTTTCATCGAAAGAGATGCAAACAAGTCCGCTCGCGTGCTGCAAAACCAAAAACCATTGCGCTTCGGCTTCATAGGTTGCGGAGCGATGGCTGAAGCGATGGCGAGAGGATTCCTGGACTCCAAAGTCGTCCAAAGCGAATCTATCGCGTGCTACGGAGGAAAGAATCAAACAAGCAACGGTCGAGCGTCTCTGTTCAAGGAAGAGTTAGGCATCGAGAATATCGTCTCAAACGCCTCGGCAGTGTTGGACGAATCCGATATAATCTTCTTGTGCGTCAAACCAAATAAAATGTTGAGCATATTGGACGAGATTAAACCGAGGGTCAAACCGTGGCACGTGTTTGTATCTGTTGCCGCGGGTATTAAAACATCTGACATTGAAAAGCATTTAAACATTGGAACGAATGCGAAATCGAGCGAACGAGGACGCCAAGCTGATGGGAGCAATGGCAACTTAAAGTCTCGAGGTCTGTTCAATCTTGGCGGACGAAAGAAAGATAGCGATAGCACTAGCATGAAATCTTACGATTACGACGACGGCAATGATGACGACGACGACGACGACGAATATCAAAGTGATAAGATTATAGCGGCGGCACAACTCGAAGGCGAAGAAGTTTTTTACGAGGAAGATGCTGGGTTCAATGAAAGCAATGACAACAATAACAAAAGCGATAAGAAGGACAACGCAAACAACGACCTGCTGCCGACACCTTCGGTAGTCAGAGTTATGCCCAACACGCCGTGTTTTGTAAGAGAAGGCGCGATTGCGTGCTGTGGAGGGAAGACGGCGAGTCTAGCCACGGTGAAGATGATTTCATCGTTATTTTCAAATCTTGGTTTATCGGTCATCGTAGAAGAAAGCCAGATGCACGCCGTCGTCGGCGTTTCTGGTTCTGGACCAGCGTATGTGTTTGCATTCATTGAAGCTTTGGCAGATGGGGCCGTCTTGAATGGTCTCCCTCGAAGTGTTGCGATGAAACTCGCCTGTCAGACTGTAATCGGCGCTGGAAAGCTTTGCCTCGAAACGCAGGTGCACCCGGGAGAGTTGAAAGATAGAGTGTGCTCGCCAGGAGGAACGACAATATCGGCGATGCGCCAGCTCGAAAAGAACAGATTCCGCTCTGCGGTAATTGAAGCCGTAACTGCTTCTGCGGAAAAAAGTAAACAAATGAAGAAAAACTAGAGCTTATTGATAAGCTTTGGTACGCATAATGAAAAACTGCTTTACACTTTCTGCGAAAGTACCCAATCTTCTATGTCTAATTTCGCCACGAATCCTAATTGCTTTTTCGCTTCGCACGTTGAAGCTAATGTGCCTATCAAATCGTTCTTCCTTTTGGCAACATGAGTTCTTTTCTTCTCATCTGGTTGTACTAATTCCGCTATTTCGTTTATTGTCTTTAATTTCCCGCTCCCAACGTTGAACACGTGTCCGTTTTGTTCTATCGAAGACTGCGCGGCTAATACAAAAGCTCGCGCAACGTCATCTACGTGTACAAAGTCTCTAAAATGATTCCCACTACCCTCGATCTTTAAATCTTCATTCGCTTTGAACTGCTTTAAAAAGTTTCCAGTCACAACGCCGTCCAAACCTTCGCTCGGTTCGTTTGGACCAAACACCATAAACAAACGCAAGATTATCGTCGGAACGTGATAGCTCTCCGAATACAGCTTCACGATCGTTTCTCCCATGGCTTTTGTTGTAGCGTATGGAGAGGTTGACGCGGTTTTGTGCTGCAAAACATTGTATTTAGAATTCTCCTGGAAAGGAAGATTCCTCAAGTTGTTCCCATAAAACGTCGAAGACCCGGCGTAAACGAATTTCTGAACGCCTTTGAAACTTTTTCGCGCCTTGTGATGTTGAGGATGGTGCAGCCCCGAAGGTTGATTTTTTTTGTCGACGTATTTCGCGTTCGCGGATCCATCGCCACTATCAGACGACGCGTGCCGCGTTTGTACGATTGCTTTCAGAACATTCTCCGTGGCAAGGACGTTCTGCTCTATCGAAAACTGAACGAAATCCACGCCTTTCTTCAATGAAGGCAACACTTTTGATTGCGCAGCCAGATGGAAGACAACGAAAGGTTCGTGCTCTTCAATGGTTTTAAAAACTGTTTCGTAATCGCGACAATCACCGCGAACGAGCGTAGCCTTTTTAGCGAGGAAGCTTTCTTTGCCCGTCGACATGTTGTCCAAGACCACGACATCATAGCCGACGCGAAGTAACTCTTTCACTAAGCGGGAACCAATGAACCCGGCACCGCCGGTAACTAACGCTTTCGTTTTCGCCACCGGTTTCGGCTCTTTCTCATACTGCTCGTGCGTGTATTCGCACGCGTCTTTCACTCGCTCTGCTGTTTCTCTCAGAGCATCTTCCCCGTCCTCGATGTAATTATCCATGTGATCGGTGTCCAGTAGACGGAAATATTCCTGTCCTTCTTTGAAACTCCCACTCCCAAACTTGCCAACGCTATTGCGCGTGACCTCTTGAAAGTTCCATGATTCCCGAACGATGAGCGAGGCAACCGTCAAAAGTGATAACGCTATCGCAAGTTTAGTCACGCGACCGTGACCAGACGGAATAGGTTTAAGAATATACTTATCATCCGCGCTGCTGCTGCTACTGGCGGCGGTGGTGTAAGTGATGTCGCCTTTGCTTAAACTTTGTCGCATTTTTCCTTATACCTAATTTTATTTTGCGACTGCTTTTATATCTATCTATCTATCAGTACGACACCAGAAGCATTGTTTTCTGAGAGAGAAAGGAACGTCGAAAATGATGAGGATTCGATCTTTATATATGCATATATCCCGCTCTTCAATCAATGCGTCGCGAACTGGTCGCGTGTGCGCGATGCGTTGTTTCTTTTTTTTTGTGAGGTGGGGTGGGTGAGGGTGAAAAACTCAATTTATCCACACTTTTCCAAACGCGAGAAAAAACACAGACAGAACGAGACGTATAAATACTACCACGTCTAACAAGAACAAGAACAACAACATCAAGAGAACAAGGAAAGACAAAAGAAAAGGATATGGCGCATAACATAGTTCTGAGCGCATCAACCGCAGCGACGAAATGTTCTTCGCAAGTGTGGCGCGCTGCTTTGAAGAAGGCGATGGACGCGAACAAATCTCTACCGAATGCAAAATATATCCAAGTCGCGACAACGGGAGCGAACGCATCGATGGACGATCAAAACGACGAGAGTGGGTTTCCAGCAATCCGTACGGTCGTATTTAGAGGTTTCCTGGACCGAGACCCGACGAAAGTGACGTTCGTGACCGATAAGCGTTCGAAGAAAGTAGGTGATTTTGCTGTCAACAACAAGTGCGAAATTTGCTGGTATTTTCCAAAAAGCAGAGAGCAGTTCCGACTGCGTGGATTTGCCAACGTCATCACGAATGAATCGACCGATGAGATTGACATAAGAGACCGCTCGATATCGTGGAAAAAAATGCGCCCAGGCGCGAGAGGGCAATTTGCTTGGCCGGAACCAGGACAACCGCGTCTGCCGGAACACGAGGAAGCTTACGATGTCGACAGACTGATAGAAAACGAAGACGAATTCGAAAACATGTGGCCGAAAGAGAATGTTCTGGAAAACTTTTGCCTCGTCACCGTGGACGTAAACCGCATCGATCATCTAAAGCTGAAAGGAAACAAACGATATTTATATAGCCGTGAACAAAATAGCGAGGGAGATACTCGCAGTAATAATAGCGCTAATAACGAAGAAGAAGAAAAAAATGAATGGATGGTGTGCGAGTTATGCCCGTAGAATCTCATCTATAATGAATGCGTTTTTGAACGCGTTGTATTATTACTAGTATTATTATTTCAACATTAGTACGGATCATATTCAATTCAATTGGTGTATGCTTTGGCATACCCTCTGTTTTTAGAAGGTTTCAAACGTTGCTCGCTATTTTCTTTCCACACTTCGCCATCCTCGAAAAACTCCTTTTTCCAAATCGGCACCGTCGCTTTCAGTTCATCAATCAACCATTTAACTGCGTCCAAGGAAGCCTCGCGATGCGCTGATGAAACCGCAATTATAACGCTCGGTTCGCCAACAAGTACCGTTCCAGTCCGATGTTTGATTACTATTTTCAAGAGTCCGTCGTCGGTTTGTTTTTTACTACTCGTGCTCGTTTTGTCGTTGTTCTTTTCGCCAACCCCTCCCATTCCCCTAACTGTCTCGTTTTTATCCTCAACCTCGCAACTCGACGCTCTCCTCACAATCTTGACGTTTTCGCTATCGTGACTATCTCTGGTGTTACTCTTATCGCACCGATCATCGCCGTTCCATTTTCTGAACGCCATCGCACACAACTCGTTGAGTTTCTTCAAAGCCATAGGGGTGTAACATTCGTATTCCAATTTTGAGACGCTTTTTCCATCGAACGTGTTTCGGGTGACGCCGACAAAACTGGATATCGCCCCGGCGCGATCGTCCGATACAATTTGCACGCACTCGTTCAAATCTAAAGGCGTGCCGACGATTTCAACTTCCCAAATTCCTCCTTCTCCTTCTCCTTCTCCTTCTTCTTCTCTCATCGTTTTAATACTAGTGATAAGTCTCTTGCTCTTTCTTTTTCGTTGTGAAGAAGTTCTTCTTTTGCCTTAAAATTTTCTCGTTCAAAACGAACCATCGTCACTTGTCATCCTCCTCTCTTCCTAAACCTAAATACACGCGCACGGCGCATCAATACCCCCGATAAAAAACACAGCTCAAGAGTATATTTATCATGTGTATCGCAGCGACGACTGCACCAACGGCGAGGCGTCGAACTTCGCTCCTGTACGAGCAACACAAAAGGAAAGCAAAATTTAGATGGAACGTTGTCAAGCTTTTGTTCGCTCTGCTCGTAGTTTGGTACGTGAAGTGGACGACAAAGACGGTACTTGAAGGAACAGACGGGACGTACGGAGAAATGGACGAAGATATATCGGCGGCGTCTTCGCATCGGAGGAAAAACCATCCGGTATCTTTGCAAAAAGCAAACGAAGATTATGCTAGTAACGATGATTACTCCTCCTCCTCCTCCCACGACAAAAATACGCAGACTACAGACTACGATGGCGCGACTAGCGAACAACAACAACAACAACAACAACACAGAACACAAAACCAACAGAAAAGCTCGAGTGTTCCAGATGCATTGCCTGCTGTGCGAACTATTCCGAGACCGATATGCGGCGCGCATAATCAACCATGCGCGCACGGAACGTGCAACGATGACGAAACCATGTGCACGTGCTCGAAAATATACGTAGGCGACTTGTGCGATAGTCCAATCAAACTATCCGGGAAGAAACTCGGCGGCTCGCTCTTGCAAAGTTGGAACCTACCTTACACCGGTCCAATCATCATGTCGAAATATAACTTGGGCAAGCATATGAATACGAGGAAAACGGGCGTATTGCAATTGGATTTACCAAACGAAGTTCCTAGATTTTTAGGCCCGATTGGTCCACCTTTGCTGAAAATATTACCAAGCGATGATATCTTTAGAGGCAACCGGCTCTTTTTTCCAACGTGCGCCGTAATCGGCAACTCTGGGTCCATGAAATCGCGCGTAAATAGAAATCGCGCGGCGGAGATTGACGCGCATACCGTCGTCATAAGATTCAACGACGCGAAGACAGACTCGAATTACGGCGACATCGTGGGAAGGAAAACGTCGATGCGTGTGGTGAACGCAAAGCATTTTGGGTTTCGCGAGACGGAAGATGAATTTGTCGTGCAGCAAATGCGTTCTCCGCAAGCCTTTCGGTCGTTCATGGGCGAGCACAGAAGGAACCCGGGAACGCCTTTATACTCTTTACATCCCGATTTTGCATCGTACGTGATTAAATCGTTCCCGAAAATTCAAACGAGCGTTGGCTTTCAAGGGGTTTTGATGGCGTTGATGTCGTGCGGGACAGTGAACGTGTACGGATTTTCTCTCGGACCGAACGAAGGCTTTTCGCAATCGTATTACAGACCAGATTCGGACGAAGATCTCGACGCCGACGATGATAGCAGTAGAAATGCCGAAGTTCAAATGCTTCGTAAACGAGAACAAACCGAGTGGAAGGCTTTGAGCGCGATGAACGGGGCAGGGCTGATTACGTTTCGCGATAAGTGCGTTGAGAACTGTCATGTGAGTCGATCGCGTTGTGGTCAATGCATGAAAAAACAAGAAAAGGTGATCACGGGTGAAGTAGACGACGTCGACGATGGTGACGAGAATAGCGGTAGCAATGATGACGAGGATGGTAGTAGCGAAAACGATGTGCGAGCGGAAGAAGAAGCGTGAATTAGAAGATAGTCACAATTCGAGTCGATCGATTCACCCAACGCTGGCGGCGATAGCGATTCGATTTATAATACAATACATCGTTTGGTTCATGAGAACTACTTTATTTCCACGGTTTCAAAATCGGCAGCAATATAACTAGGAGTACAATCATCATGAGTATCGTAAACACGCAGGCCCATTTCCGCGTGTTCTTTTGGTATTCTCGAGCACTCACTAACGCCACTTGCCCTTGTTTTACGTACTCGGTCGACTTGGAAACTTGTTCCTGTATATCATCTATCATCTCTCCTTGCGCGTCGACTAGAACGCTCATGTCTAAAAAGATCTGATGTAAATCTAACAACCGCCGCTCTAACTCTCGAACTGCCTTGTGTCGTTCCTGAATTTCTTCGACCGTGTCTAATATCAAACCTCTGCCTTGATCTAAAATCGCTTGCTTAAACATTTGTTCATCGGCACCGTTTTCAATCATTGATTCGAGTTTTTCTTCCTCGATTTGTTCCCCAGTCAACGCAAAGAATCGCCTCTCGATGACTTCCTTGTGTTCGGTGCGCAACTTCTCGCGAAGGACTTGAAACTCAGCCATTTGCTCTTTCAACTTTGTTTTCAAAGCGTTCGAAACAGTTTCTCTGGTTTGTTTCTCGCTTCCATCCGCGCTTATTTTTTTCTCTCGTAGCAATCTTTTCAAGTCTTCGTCCATGTTTTGCACGCGCAGTTTAGCTTCACGCGCTAATGTTTTCGCCTTCTCCGAGCACGCGTTCATTTTGTCTTTGATTTCTGACATTTCTGATGATTTTAAAGCGGACTTTCCGCGTTCGTGGAGTTGATGCAAGTTCACGAGCTGTTTTCGTATGTCCGAAAGAAGACTCTTAATCAATGTTGCGTCTCTTAAGAAGAGTTCCATCGTCGTTGGAGACGAAGTGGTTGATGTTGACGGCTCTGAAGAAACACCTCTTTCAACGTCAACGAATTCGTCTTTGTTAGTGCCTTTTGCTGATAAAAAACGACTCATCTGTTTGTTGTTGTTGTTCGTTTGCTCATCCCGGTCGTCAACTTCCGTCTTTTTTATCTCGCCGAGCAAATCGCTCATGTTGATTTTAGTTTTCGTTGCGCTTGAGACTTGTGAAGCGTTGTTGTTGTTGTTGTTGTTGTTATTGTGTCGCTTTACTCGTACGGTTTTTTGTGGAAAGGTGTGTGAAATTCAAAAAATCAAAGGAGTGAATTGTTTTAACTATCTCCTTCACAACTTTAAACACAACCACGATGTATCGCATGATATTAGTATAAAACAATGGGAGAGAGAGAATAATGAGTTCGTGCGCAGTTTGTTTCGACATCGTGTCAGGAAAATGCGTTGCATTATCCGAGTGCGGCCACGTCTTTCATCCTTCGTGCATAACGAAGTGGTTCGAAATCAAAAAGAAAATCAATCGACAGAACGGTTTTGCGATTCCAACAGCTCCTTGCGTCGTGTGCAGAGTTGATTTCGATATCAGCGCGGCGCTTCCGGTGTATTTAGATGTCCCGTTATCTGCGCTTAAAGCAAAGAGAAGAGACGACAAGAAGCGAAGCGGCGATACGAAGCAGAAGAAGAAGAAGAAGAAGAAGAAGAAGACCAATTTTGAAAAGAAAGAAAAAGAGAGAAGAAAAACAAACGTCCTCGAGAAGCAAGATGATGAGGATGTTGTCGTATTGGTTAGCAGTAGCGAGAGCGATGGAGATGAGAGTGATGATGCCGCTAATGATGATGGTGAGGAGCACTTAGAATCAGAAAATGAAAATGCAGAACTTCGCAGGCTTTTACTCGAAGAAAAGCGGAAAACCCGCGAAGCGGAAGATGCGGTCGTTTTGAATAGGTGTAACAACGATGCGTTCGCGCAAAGTAAAATGCAGCTGGAAACGCTACAAGTGGAGTATATGCAAGTGCAAGAAGAAAACAGAGTTGCGAAAGCGCGAGAGAAAATCGCAGTGGACAAAGCTAAAAATTTTGAATCGAGAGTCACGAGAGCTGAATCAGACGTCAAAATGCTTCGAAGCGAAATCTCGGCGTTGAAGCACCAAAGAGCGGTGGAGATGGACGTGTTCGCGGATAAAAATGCTGTGAGTAGTAGTCGCTTTTTCGAAGAGGAGCAGATTGCTCGATTGATGGATCAGAAGGATAAACGTATGGCGCTCGAATCCCTCGCTCGTTCTTTACGAATGAAAACAAAACACATCGTGACGCTCCAAGACGAATATTTCAAAGTAAATAAAAGTTTAAGAGTCGCGGAAAAGTCACTTCGCGATTTAGAGATGAAATACGCGAAGCGAAAGGCGAGAGAGAAGCAAACGAGGGAGGAGTTACAAAATCTTACGAGAGTAGAAAAGCAAAAGCATAGCGAAGTAGAAAGAAGCGGAATCGAAAATGGGATTAAAGAGGGCGATGTTGTTGTTGTTGATGATGATGACGACGATGACGACGACCTTTTGATTCTCGATGATGATGATAATAATAAAAGAAATAAACCGTCGAGTAACGTCTTACGCGACTCGAACAATAGGAACGATAGTATAAGCGGGAAAGCAATAACGCGGCTAGGTGGCAATGTAAAGAGTAGCTTCAATAGAAAAAACAATGCTAGTGGTGGCTCTTTCATACAAAATGGGGACGACGGCCGAGGCGGGAGAGCAACAATATTGACCACCTCTACAGGGGGAAAGCTCGAACGCAACCACAGAAATGATAGAATGCCGTTAAGTCGAGGTGAGATGATGCAGAAAAATCTCTCCAGCTTCGTGCGTAAGGGACGATAGATAGATTTGTAGTAAAAATACCCCTAAATTTTCATTTGATATATTTCTTAAATATATTGGCGCAAAGAATATTTTGTTTCGCGCATTCGCGGAAAAATATTTGCGCGTGCGCATTGAAGTACGCGAGATTATATAATGTAGCCACACCTATATATATTATTAT
>Ga0213863_10003245_pt1 | contig 11248 bp, 10 predicted proteins | sample PICome_8_FD_160128 | JGI IMG/M metagenome (GOLD analysis project Ga0213863, IMG submission 160128) | Coastal seawater microbial communities near Pivers Island, North Carolina, United States - PICO497 | ecosystem: Environmental > Aquatic > Marine > Coastal | place: USA: North Carolina... | reverse complement strand
CCTCACCTGATACGATGGGGAACGAACAGACAATCGTCCAAGCCAATAGCCACACTTGCCTTTGGGTTCACGGGTTCGCTGCGCCAGCAACACAGAATCGTTGTTGAACGGGTCATAAAAAGGCCGCGGTCAGGGATTCAGATTACGCTCTGTCTTTGGATGGTTGCGCCATTGCCTCAAGCCAGGTCCGCAAGATCTTACCGACGCGATCATCGAGCGCGTTGGGCTGGATTCCAACCCGCCTTGCATAGGGCACACGGAAGATTCTATAGCCGCGAAAAAAAGCAGAGATTGCGACCTGGAGGGCCTCAAGATCATGACCGCGGTCAATGTCTCCATCGATGACGTCTTGCCTCAGTTGACTAAGTTGCATCTCGTAGAGTGGAATTGGATCAACCGTGTTATCGCCATCAAGCACGAGCAGCGCACGGAGCATACTGTCGTTGGTGTCGTTGCCGGCGTTGGTTTGAAACCCCCGAAGCCGCCGCGCAACAAATCCCGCTTGGGCTTTACTTTTTTTTAAAGCATCTACAAGTGCGACGAATTGCCGATTGATCGCGGCGCGCAGAAGCTCTTGTCTTGATCCGAAATAGTGATAAATATTACCTCGATTGACGCCCGCACCATCGGCAACCTGACGAAGATTAAGTCCTGCCAACACCCCATTATCCCTGATCAATTCAAGGGCAACGTCGATCAAACGTTGCTCCGTATCCGCGCGACTGCGCTTTGGTTTTATCGCTTTTTTTGACTGGGGATCTTTGATTATTTTAGGCAAGCGCCACTCCATTACTTCGTCTGACTTGCGAGATGACTGTCAGAGGGATACCATTTGGGAAGCATAATTTAGCATAATGCTAAATAAGTAGAAATAGTCATTACCCCGCATACCAGGGCTTGGAGCGAAAAATTGATGGGACGAAGTCTAAGAGCAGCTTGCTTGATAGCTGGGCTGCTGCTGGCCAGTTGCGGTGGTGGTAATCAACAGAGCCAGGAGCAGCGAACCGCGATCAGGCAACCCTTATTTGCAACCGAGCATACGATCATTGATCGACGATCCAGCAGCGGCTCAGCCGTCGATGAACTGCCAACGACCAATAAGCCCCGTAATCAAGAGCGCAACGCCTACTTTGGTGACCTTCATGTGCACACGAAATACTCGTTTGACGCCTACGCCTTTGGCACCCTGGCATCCCCCTCTGATGCTTATCGCTTTGCAAAAGGCGAAGCAATCAAACATCCCGCAGGGTTTGACATACAGCTTCGCGAGCCACTGGACTTTTATGGCGTTACCGATCATGGATTTTTTATGGGGGTGTCTCCTGTTGCGGCCGATACCAGTAGTGATTTTTCAAAGTACCCTTTTTCGAAAGTTCTGCACGACCTGAATGCACCAGACAATATGGATCGCTGGAGCATCTTAGACCGGATGAGAAGCTTTGGGGTCGCCCGTGCAATCGCCGCAGCCATTGTTGACGGAACACTCGACCCTGAAGAGCCGCTGGCGATCACTCGCAGCGCGTGGGCAGACTCTATCGATGCCGCAGATGAACACAATGATCCAGGCAACTTCACGACCTTTGTTGCCTACGAGTACTCAATCACTGCAGATGATAATGGTAGCCTCCATCGCAACGTCATCTTCAAGAACAGTGACCGTGTGCCAGAGGTGCCGTTTTCAAGAATGCACTCGCTTAACGTCGAAGATCTGTGGGACTGGATGGATACCCTCCGGGAAGCAGGCGTTGAGTCTCTGGCCATCCCCCACAACTCCAATAAATCTAACGGCCATATGTTTAAGCTAGAGGATTGGGCGGGTGACCCCTTCGATGATGAATATGCTGTCCAGCGCATTCGAAATGAGCCACTGATTGAAATCACTCAAATCAAGGGGACTTCTGAAACGCATCCCGCTTTGTCGACCCGAGATGAGTGGGCAGACTTCGAGTTAGTGAGCACAAGAGGTGTTGGGATGGGGGCGCCCGTCGCCAGCAAACCCGAGGGAAGTTACGTGCGACAAGCTTTGCGGCAAGGAATGGCCCTCGAAGCGCAGGGCATCACCAATCCTTTTGCCTTTGGCTTTATCGGATCCAGTGATACCCATACGGGCACATCGCAAAATGACGAAGCCAACTTTATTTCGAAATTGGGTGTCTTGTCCGCAGATGCAGACATGCGTGGCTCGGTCCCCGTGAGCTTTTTAGAGAGCGTGATGATAGGAATGTTGCCGGGTCAGTCGGTCGCAGAAGTTGACGGTGAAAACTATTTGGGTAGTCAAACCACTGAATTTGGCGCGTCAGGTCTTGCTGGGGTGTGGGCCGAAGAAAATACCCGGGAATCGATCTACGGGGCGTTACGACGTAAAGAAACCTTTGCCACATCCGGCCCTCGCATGCGCCTGCGATTTTTTGCAGGATACGGTTTACCCGATAATTTGCTGGAAGCGACGGATGGGGTCGCTCGCGCCTATGCCATAGGTGTCACCATGGGGGCAGACCTGGCACCTGATCCTGATGGGACCGGCAGATCACCTCAGTTCGCCCTGTGGGCGCAAGCAGATGCCAATAGTGCGCCCCTGCAACGACTTCAGATCATCAAAGGCTGGATCGATGCCACTGGGGAAACCCATGAAGCAGTCATTGATGTGGCTTGCGCCGGAGGCGCCGAGATAAACCCGACGACAAACCGTTGTCCGGACAACGGCGCCACGGTGAATTTGAGCGATTGCAGTTATAGTGCTAGAACGGGCAGCAGTGAGCTGCGGGTCCTATGGACTGACCCAAACTTTAACGCCAATGAGCGTGCTTTTTACTATGCCCGTGTACTCGAGAACCCAACCTGCCGGTGGAATACATGGGATGCGATTCGTGCAGGCACAAAGCCGCGTTCTGATCTGGCAGCAACGCTACAGGAGCGTGCATGGTCTTCGCCAATTCAGTATGTTCCGAATACCGTAGCAGACGCGAACTCAACCCCAGTGAGGAGATGATTGTGACGAAAAATCTCAGATTCAAAACCAATTGCTTAGCGATGATTGCGTTGGGATTGCTCTTAATGTCATGTTCCGATGAGCCAGACTTGAGTCTTCCGAAGGACAGGCACACCAGTGAACGAGCGATTGCCATTACGGCTGAAACAGATGCTCAATTAAAGGAGCAAAGGGCCGGCATGATGGCAGCTGTCTTTGAGACAGAAACAGAACTCCTCGTTCGCGAACAAGCACCACCATCGGCCATAAGCGTTGAACCCATGAAAGCAGTCGCAGAGCGCAAAGCGTACTTTGGTGATCTGCATGTGCACACGACCTACTCTTTCGATGGCTATGCTTTTGGCACGCTCGCGACGCCCTATGATGCGTATCGTTTCGCAAAAGGTGAGGCGATTGCCAATCCCGCTGGTTTCAATATGCAGCTATCAAGGCCGATGGATTTCTACGCCGTAACAGATCATGCAATGTTCTTAGGGTTGGTGAAAGCAGCGGCTGATACAAGCACAGCATTCTCAAAAAATGAATTCTCCGAGCCCTATCACGATCTCAATGCACCTGAAAATATGGGCGCAGGTTTGTTCAGTATTTTAAATCGACTTTCGACCTTCTCGACCTTTTTGCCCAACGCAATTGGGCAGATCGCATCAGGAGACCTGGATCGTGAGGAAGTGCTGGATGTTGTGAGAAGTGCCTGGAGTGATTCAATTGACGCAGCAGATCAGTTTAATGATCCCGGTCGGTTCACAACATTTGCAGCTTACGAATACACTTCCAGCACCCCTGATATGGGCAACCTGCACAGAAACGTTGTGTTTAAAGGAACCGACCAGCTTCCTAGAGAACCTTTTTCGAGATTCCACTCGGCTAATCCCGAAGATCTTTGGCAATGGATGGACGACCTCCGAGCGAAAGGCGTAGAAAGCCTGGCAATCCCCCACAATTCCAATGGATCAAACGGGCAAATGTTTAAGCTTGCTGACTGGGCCGGTAATCCGGTCGATGATGCCTACGCAGAGCAGCGCATCCGCAATGAACCCATCGTTGAAATCACCCAAATTAAGGGAACCTCAGAAACTCACCCGGTTTTATCGTCGCGGGATGAATGGGCAGGTTTTGAAATCATGCCTTATCGCGTCGCAACTAATGCACTGAGCCAGGTAGAAGGATCTTACGTTCGAGAAGCGCTGTTAAACGGAATGACGTTAGAGCAGCAAGGCACAGTAAACCCTTATCGGTTCGGCTTTATCGGCTCTAGCGACACCCACTCAGCCGCAAGTCAAAATTACGAATCGAACTTCGTTTCGAAGTTGGGATTGATATCAAGTACAGGAGAGCAGCGAGGCTCGCTACCGCAAACCGGCCTGCTAGGAGAGCTTGGCTACCAGACGCTAAAAGCTGCGGGGCGAGGTAATTCGCGAGTCAGAATTAACGGAGACATCTACACGGCAGGAGCGACCCCGACCTTTGGTGCTTCCGGATTAGCAGCGGCCTGGGCAGAAGAAAATACAAGAGAGTCCCTCTACAGCGCCTTTCGCAGAAAAGAAGTCTTTGCGACCTCAGGTCCGCGCATTCAAATACGCCTGTTTGCCGGGTATGGTTTTGATGAGGGCATGCTGACTGAGGCCGACGGTATCCAGCAAGCATACGCAAGAGGCGTCACCATGGGCGGCTCGCTCGGGCCTGGCCCCGCTGTTGAAGGCGCTCAGCCGATGGCGCTCGAGGGTCCCGGATTTCTGGTTATGGCATCCGCAGATACCGAAAGCGCCCCATTACAAAGGTTACAAATGATCAAAGGTTGGATCGATGCAGAGGGCACTCACGAAGCAGTGATTGATGTCGCTTGCGCAGGTGGCGCAGCGGTTAATCCAAATACCAATCGATGCCCCGACAACGGCGCTCAAGTAGATATCAGTGACTGCTCGATCAATGCTGAAACAGGGGCAGGACAACTATCGGCCTTGTGGCATGACCCGGACTTTCAGCCAGAACAGCGGGCTTTCTATTATGCGCGAGTGATAGAGAACCCAACCTGCCGCTGGTCAACATGGGACGCGACCCGCGCAGGGATCGCACCAAGACCTGATCTACCGACCACGATTCAAGAGCGTGCCTGGTCGTCGCCCATTCACTATTTGCCAGAATAGTCCGGAGATTTAAAAAGTTGATCACGGCAAGGGCGCGATCTTGAACTGGTTCACCGCGGTTAACAAACCCTGGTTTCATTTCGTTGTGCTGGGTGTGATCTTTTATCAACTTCAGACCGCGCTCTTTCCCCCGCCCAAGACCGTAATCGGACCCTTGAGCGACGCAAGAATCGCGACGCTCAAGCAACAGTGGCTGACCAGTACCGGTCGACAGCCGAATCCAGAGCAGCTTGCACGGTATATCGCCGTAGAACTTGATCGCGACATGCTGCTGCAACGCGCTATCGATCTTGGTTTCCATCTGCGCGACTCGATCATCTATCAAAGACTGATTCTAAACATGAGGTTTCTTCAGCTGGCGGATGGCAAATCTGATGGCGCAATGTTTGATCAGGCAATCGCGATGCGCATGCACCTTGACGATGAGGTTGTAAAACGACGGCTCATCCAAATGATGGAGCAGCGATTACTTGCCAAAGCGCCTGCAAAAAAGCCCGACGCCAAAATGATCAAAGCGGCTTTTCTTGAAAGAAAGGAAGCATTGCGACGACCTCCGCGATACTCGATCGAGCATGTTTTCTTCCCTCCTGAGCGTCAGCACGAAGTAGCCGGCGCCATCGCCTTGATCGCTGCGCAAGAACTGGACATTCAGGCCGCAAGAAGACTGGGGGCACCATTTTTACAGGGGCATCAGTTTATCGAACAGACACCAGATCAACTTGCACGAAATTTCGGCAATCATTTTATTGCGGGGCTAGAACAAGCCTTCGCACAATCAAAACTTGCTGCATTAGACAGCGAGGGATGGCTTGGCCCAATACCCTCAGCCTACGGGCTTCATTACGTCTGGTTGTCCAAATTTGAACCTGCCCGGGAGGCTGAGCTTCAAGAAGTTGAACAACAATTACTCGCAGACCTTCAGTACACGGCGAACAAGCGCGCTTTACAATGTGCCATAGCTGCGATGAGAGTCGAATTTGATATCCGAGGCAAGGCGCTGAAGGAGCGCAATGAGGAGCAAGCCTGCGAATGACGGTTCTCTCTCGCCTTATCTTTCTGATGTCACTGATCATCATGCTTACGCATCCCTGTCCCGCCGAAGCGCACCGTTTTGCACCGTCGTTGCTGAAGTTTACCGAGACTTCTGATCAAATTTTTAACGTCGTCTGGAAAACCCCAACCGAAGCCACCAGCAATGTACCCCTGCAACCAACGTGGCCTGTCAGTTGTGTTGTAAAAACTGAGAATCCAGCTCTGCGTGAAGGTACAGGCACCGTGTCAAGTTGGACCCTTGATTGCGAAACACTCGGCATAGAAGGCCTTGTAGGTCACAAGCTCGGTGTTACCGGCCTTTCGGAGAATCAAGCCTCAGCAATGGTGATGCTCTCCTTAAATGATGGCCGGAGTTACCAAAGCGTGGTGAACGCAGAAATGTCGGATTTTCTTGTGCCCACTCAACCAAGCCGATCAAAGGTGATGAAGGAATACGCTGTTTTAGGTACGGCGCATATCTGGAGTGGCATTGATCATTTAATGTTTGTCTTTGGTCTGCTGCTGCTCGTTGGCGGTGGTGTGCGTTTATTGTGGACCATTACTGCCTTTACCGTTGGTCACAGCATAACGCTGGCGCTGGTGACTCTTGGATATTTGACCTACCCCGTCTCGCTCATTGAATTTGTGATTGCACTCAGCATTTTTGTGCTGGCGCTTGAGCTGACCCGAGACACGCAAGCGCGACCTGATTCAAATTTAAGCCTATTTAAACGCCACCCGTGGTGGCTGGCAGGCGGCTTTGGACTGCTGCACGGCATGGGCTTTGCCGGTGCCTTGGCTGAAATTGGCCTACCTCAAGCCAATGTGCCGTTGGCGCTCCTCTTCTTTAATATCGGAATCGAGGCCGGTCAAATTGGGTTTGTGCTTCTGGTCATAGGCGCCTGGTCACTGACGAAGTTTGTGCTTCAAAGGGTGGTGATCGCTAATCGAATTGCGACAGAGCACGAGCGTCTGCTGCCGGTACCGGTCTATCTTCTCGGGGGCATTTCTGCGATGTGGTGTATTGAACGTGGTTTAGAGGTGCTGATTTGAGATTGTTGCCGGGTTGAATGAGTTCAAGCTTGCAAACATTGCCACAACAGTCGTCGACCTACCTTAGGTTCCCCACACAAAACCCAGGCCAACCTTTGGAAGGTTACGGATCGACCGGTTTATCCAACCGCAATATTTCGCGCTCAGGCGGAAACCCCATTAGAAACATCACCGGCAAGGGCAATGGGTGCTCCTCAGAAACTTGATCAAACTCTTTACCGTGTATCTGAACCGCAACATACCGCTCTGCAATGCCATCTAGCTCCGCGATCACATCTGGATATTTCGTCGCTCGCCTAAACCAACCTCGTGGCCAATGATGTGCGGATAAATAAATTTTATCTTCAGTTTTAAACGCGGCGAGTTTACGAGTTCGCAACTCACCCGTTTCGTCCGTTGTCGTCAACAGAAGCATCGGGTAGCTTGCAAAGTCAGGCTGAACAACACCGAGCAAAACGCTTTCAAACAGCACGACAAAAACCACATAAATGCCAAGAATTCCCCCAATCCACTTCCAAAACTTCATCGCTAAATTCCGATCAGTATCAATTGAAACTCAAATTGTCTTTTAACGAGCTGGCGAGCCTAAATCTCACCCTCAATCGCTCTTTTGATCCATCGACTTAATGTCGCCACTGGGTGCGCACCAACAATCGCCGCGTGATTATGAGATAAGCGGAAGGCTGGCGCGCCATTTGCGCCGCAATTCAATGCTTCATTGTGCTGATCGATCGTGGATTTCAGGAGCAGAGGGTTATTGCTACGTTCAAACTCGCTGGGGTCCAACCCGCATTCCTCCCAAATTGATCGGAGCGTTCTCTCGGCAGAGATATCACGGTTATCTGAAAAATACGCCTTAAGCAGCGCGTCGTGAATTCGATCAAACGCTTCAGCGCTCAGCTCCGCGGCAGCCTTTGCCACCAAATGGGGTGGAATACTATGAGAAGGCGGACCCGAATCACTCTGCCATTCCCTAAACTCACCACTCGGTTTGTCCTCACCGATCTTGAGCCAGTGCTTTGTATATTTCTTAAACTTTTCCAGATCTCGTGAATTATCTGGCTGCGGCCTCAGTAAAAAAGAACGCCAATCAAGTTTAAGTTGATCACCAAATTCTTCTTTGAGTAGATCGACGCGCACGGCGGCGTTATAACACCAGGGTCACAAATAATCAGAGTAAATGACGAGCGTCGTCGTATTCATGGGATCGGCCAGCTATTAATTCTTTCAACAATATCATGATTCAGAAACCTCTTGGGGTTACCTTGAAGGGTTCTCCGTGACCCACGGATGAGCTCTGGCATACAACGTCATTTTTTGAGCTTACGTCGGCTTCTATTCCACTAGGGAAAACAGACCCTCGTGAACGTCTCCGACACCACGAATAGGCGCTTGGCGCCCTCCACATCATAAGCCCAAGGTGCATGGCCATTTCTGGGGGCTTCCGATGTTACCAGTTTTGCAATCTGACAGTCCGCCAGATACGACCCACCATGCTGCGTCAGTTCAGGTGCTGTCGCCGCCCAGACCGAGGTCGCGGCGCCTTGCTCAACCGTTTTTTCCTCAACCCCATCACGCTTGATCGCTTCTCTCATGGTGTCGAACAGCGTTTGCGGTAGGTGCCGCATAAGGTCCGTTTCGATCACACCAGGGTGAACGGAGAACGCCAACAAGCGGCCCGACAGCCGCAACGAGCCATCAACTAACGCATCGTAGCCAGGCAAGAGAAAAACCACGACAATGCTGCGAAGTTCAAATAAAGCCTGCAAACCGCGATGAAGCGACGTTACCCAACGGCCGACATGGAGTAATGTGGCATAATAAATTTCCTCTACTCTATGATGAAACGCTCCTATGACACGCACTTTCCTACTGGCCATCGGACTATCGCTTTCTGCTACTTGTTTCTCTGATGATCACCTCGAAAAAGGTGACCACCCTTATGTCTTTCATCTGATTCAGGCAACCCTGTGGAACACAGCGGTGGAAAATAACGAAACCTACTTTCCGCCAACCTATAAAGTGGACGGTTTTACCCACGGCACATCCAATCCGGACAAGCTACTGAATGTAGCCAATCACTTCTACCCCGACGTTGAAGGTGACTGGTATTGCCTGAAAATGAAGGTAGAGAGCCTTGCTTCTACCGGCGTAAAAACGGTGTTCGAAGGCACTGCCCCGGTTGGCGACACGCAACCGGATTTCGATGGAGCTGATGATGAATTGTTTCCTCACATCCTTGGTGGTATCCATCCGGATGCTGTCCTGGACGTCCATCAGGTCCTGCGAGATGCAGACGGAACATTTTTGAGTATCGAAGGCGTTACAACCCCAAACTAACGAGCAGTGCCCACCTGCGGATGCAACTTGGTACCAATTTTGCCCCGAGATTCGGATGTTTCCGAATCTGATCACAGAGTTAAAAGCTTTTAAAAGAAGAAGATGGTGGCCAGAGGTGGAATCGAACCACCGACACGAGGATTTTCAGTCCTCTGCTCTACCGACTGAGCTATCTGGCCAAGCCCTATTGAAAGGCAGGCTTTCATGGAAAGGCGCTCATTAAACCCAAGCCGACTCAAGCAGTCAAGCACATCAGAACATCAGGCTGGATGCCGCCCTGAATATCGCGCACAATTTCTCCCACTGAACCCACGTGAATTGAGCCTGAACCTATGAGAGAAAAACGCACTGCCTTAATTACTGCCGGCGCTTCTGGCCTCGGTCTCGTAATTGCAGAGACCCTTTCAAAACGTGGCATTGCAATCCACATCCTGGACCAGGATGAATCTGCTATTTCTAAAGCACAATCACGCCTGCCCAATGCATCCTTTAGTACGGGTGATGCAGCGTCTCATCATGATGTCGGGGACATGTTCAAAAATTTCACCTCATCTGGGCTTAAGCTCGACTACCTGATTAACAACGTCGGTATCGCTGGTCCCGCGGGACTGACCGATGATATCGAGCCAATCGATTGGGACAGAACCTTGGCTGTTAATCTCAACAGCGCCTTTTATGTGACCCGACTGGCAGTGCCGCTATTGCGCGCGACGCGTGGCGTGATCGTCAACATTTCCTCTACCGCCGGCTTATTTGGTTGTCCCCATCGCTCACCCTATGTGGCCTCAAAGTGGGCGCTCATCGGATTGACCAAAACTTGGGCTATGGAATTTGGCCCGGACGGTATTCGCGTTAACGCAGTGTGTCCCGGCAGCATCGAAGGTCCGCGCATCGACGGCGTGATTGACCGGGATGCAGCAAACCGTGGCCTCGATCCTGCTCAGGTCAGGGCGAACTATCAGAATCAAACCTCTATGCGAACCCTTGTGACCGCGGAGGATGTTGCCGAAACGGTTGCTTTTCTGTGCAGTGACGCTGCTCGCCACATCAGCGGTCAAGCGCTCGCAGTCGATGGCCACACAGAAACTTTGGCAAGCTCATAGTTCGGTTTTATTGGCTAAACCTGTTTCAGACCCGAGTAACAGCAGACTCAGGCCCTAAGGCTCGACTCTGAGCACAGCCTTTTCAGCACCGCAACGGAGTGCCACAATAAGTCATCCATTGAGCGCAATCATGACAACCATTTCATCTAATCCCCCTCCGACGCCAGACTTCTACCAGTATCCGCCGGCGCCCATCCAACGGGCCGAAATCAGTCCCGAAGGTGATTGGGTGACCCTATTTTGGGAAGACGATAGCGTTTTAGCGTGTTACTACCTTTGGCTGCAGGAGAATGATTTCGATCAAGGTGGCATTGACCGAGCAACGCGAGAGGGCCTACTCGACCCAGCAGAGCTCGTTCTTGAGAAAAAGATTAAAAACGCGCTGATTGATGAATTTGGGCATTTGACCATCGAGTGGTTAGCGGGTCCCGTCGCGCACTTTAACAGTGGTTGGCTTAAGACGCTTGCCGCAGACCACCATCGCGCTGAGGCTTTTATACCGCCTTGCATCCCATGGCGCCGGATCGACCTTCCAGCACCGCCGCAGCACTGCGCTCAGCAGGTTCAAAAAGATGCCAACGCTATGG
>Ga0213863_10003244_pt1 | contig 11248 bp, 6 predicted proteins | sample PICome_8_FD_160128 | JGI IMG/M metagenome (GOLD analysis project Ga0213863, IMG submission 160128) | Coastal seawater microbial communities near Pivers Island, North Carolina, United States - PICO497 | ecosystem: Environmental > Aquatic > Marine > Coastal | place: USA: North Carolina | collected... | reverse complement strand
TAATCGCTGCTCGGGCGAGCTCTAGTCGTGCAAGAAGCACAGAGATATCATCGCCTTTGTATGTAAGCCTAGCTCGTTCCTCAATATGTCTCAGGGCGCGCCTGATCTCCCTGGTTGCCTTAGCTTTAGCGATGGCATCAGTACTGCCCTTATGATTTATCCAGATTGGAGATGTGTGAGCAAAGGGATAGCTGTCCATCAAGGGCCAAGAGGTCGAACCTCCGTGAGCGCGAGCTGCTATCCAACCTCCCTCAGGAAGATCAATCTCACCCTTAAAGGTGCTAGATGCTCCAGCCTTCATACCGCCGCCGGTCCAGGCAACCTCACCATTTACAATGAGCTCTATGTTTTCAACAGCGATAGCTGAAGTTACATAAAGAGAGAAGTTTTGCTGACCAACCTCGATTACATCTCCGGGCGTGGCTTTACCGCCGATTTCAAGAAGAAGTACCGGGGTGTTTGTTACAAAGCTACGACCCTCTTTGACGGCTTTGATATAGGGTGCCCACTGGGTAGCTTCCTGAGCCTGCTGAGCATATACTCTGGCCGTGCCAATAGCTGGGGTGCGATGAAAGTCGACAAACATATCAGTTCCAGCCATTGCGATAACTGGACGTCCAATATTGAGTAGCCGATACCACAATTCCGTCGTTCCAAGTTCATCACTCCACGCACAGACCAACTCCAAGCCAAGTTCTTTAGATAGGATACTATCTGGAATGAACTCTAGGGGAATGCTTGACGCTTTCTTGTAGTTGAAGGGATCAACGTTGAATGCAACTGGATGGACATATGTAGCTATACTGGCATCAAAGGAGTCAACAAATTTGAGTACGCTAGCGTTTGATAGGTTGCCATTATTAAGTTTTGGATAGCCTGGTCCCCAAAACCATGGAAAATAGAATTCGTTTGGTCCAACAACTCCAATATGTCCATGGAAGTGAGATCTGACCTCTTGAGAAAATTTAATCAGGGCCCCGCTAGATGATTCAATAGTCTCGCCCAAAAACTCCCTATCCATGAGACGATTATGTAAATTAGCCGCTTGAGGAGTTGCGATATCAAGATTCTCTCCGGCTATTAAAGGTTCAATTCCTGATGTGACATGCCGATACGGGCCGTCATAATTGAGATGTAAGTGAAAGTCAGCTGAGTGATATCCTGCCTCTTTTGCATTCCAAATTTCAGATATATTAATTTCAACGTCACTATTCTTGGAAACCGTAAATTGAGTTTCCTCTGGAATTCCCATCATTCCGCGTACAGCCGAGATTATAATCTCTCCATGTGGCACCTCAATCTCAATCTCGCCATCACTATAAAAGTAATGACGTCCATTTTCGGAGTCAAAGTAGGTTGCTGCTATAGGGCTTGCTAAAGGGTGCCCAAGACTATCGATAATAGAAAGTCGTGCGGGAGTTATTTTGCCATCCATTAATGTTTTTACTTTGACCTTAGCAATTTTATGCTGCCAGTCCCAATGCTTGATTTTTAATTCTTTGGGAGCTCCTCCCATCGATGAAACTGCCATAAGCTTATACTGCTGTTGATGGTCAGGCTCTGAGTAGTAGATTTTTTTGCCATCGTTGCTCCAGGCGGGGTCCTGGACATAATGTCTTCCAGGGGTAAGATTGGTAACAGGGTCTTGGTTGTCAATATCTACTAGTGTTAGGTTTAAGTCATCGCCAACAGCCCAGTTGTAGGCAATTAGATCTCTAGTTGGGTGCACGTCGAAGCTGAATTGCCCGGCAATGCTATCGGTTTTGACAATCGATTCCTTTCTCGTGAGCATATCTAGTGATCGGACTTGGCGTTTTGGCCAATCTAGGTGACTAAAGTACAGAGTGCTGCCATCGCTTGAGAGTCTTGGATTTCTTGAATGACCTTTTAAATTGGTAATCATCTTCATAGACTTTTTGGCTAAGCTATATTTCCAGATATTCAATGTCCCGCTCTTAGCGGAGCTAAAATACAGCCATTTACCATCGGGTGAAAATTCTGGATCAAGATCAATTTTTGGAGTGTCTATAATCGTCACTTCTCTCGATTCCAAATTTAATATTGCGATCGAAGAGTCCTGGCCAGAATCTCTCACGAATGCAATAAGGCGATTATCTGGAGACCACCTCGGTCTCCCATCAATATTCTTGCCATTTGTAACGCGACGGGCAATTTTAGTTTTGGCATCCAAAATCCAGATCCAACCATTGGAAGCGAAGGCAATTTGATCGCCATTGGGCGATGCAGCGGGATACTTTGGACCTGAGGACAAAATGGGAAGTTCGTAGCTTTCTAAATATATATGGTGACGTTGCCCATCAACTTTTGGATATCGGTGAGTCCACTCCGCATTAGCGGCAATAGGGACTAAAAATAATATTAACAAAAGGGATATTGTTTTCTGCATTTTTATGCATCCAGTATTAATTGCAGAAGACAGACTAAACATCCTCCAGAGTTTCTTCAAGCTCCAATAGATGTCAGCGATATTTATTTTAACTCGATATAATGATCTAATTCTGATCCTACACAACCTTTACAGGACCTTTGATGAAAATTCATCAGTTGTATACCCATAGCTTTTTGCGCAACTTCACCTACTTGATAGAGATGAGTGACAAAACTGCTATTGTCATTGACCCATGGGAAGAGGGATTAGTTAATACTGTTCTCTCTGAGAGAAATCTTAATTTAAAAGCGATTATTAATACTCATGAGCACTGGGATCATACTCAGGGTAATCAGGCTCTTGTGGATGGTCACGGCTGTGAGGTATGGGCTCATGAGAATGGTCAGGGCAAGATACCTGGATTAACGAGGGTATTGTCTACTGGAGAAATTATTGAGTTGGAGAGCGAGGTCCAGATCAAAGTGCTGAATACGCCAGGGCATACATTCGCTCATCTGTGCTTTCTCTTATTTGAAAAAGAGAGAGCGGTAGCCGCCTTTACTGGGGATACTCTTTTCAATGCAGGAGTGGGCAATTGCACCAATGGCGGTGATGCGAAGGTGATGTATCAAACGATTTCTGAGCAATTCCATACCTTAGAAGATGATGTTGTAGTTTATCCGGGACACGAATATCTTGAAAATAATCTTCGTTTTACGCTCAGTTTAGAGCCTGATAATAGTCAGGCTAAGGTATGGTTAGCTAAGGCTGTAGAATCGGATCCATCGGGACAACCGCTCACAACTACGATTGGGGATGAGAGGTTGTTGAATACTTTCTTTCGGTTAGATAACCCAGTTATACGCAGTGCTGTGGGTTGTGAGGAATCATCGGATAGGGATGTATTTGTGGCGCTGCGTTCTCGTCGGGACAATTGGTAGTTTGTGATTTAGAATACTACTCTTTAGAAGGGTCCTTCATGCTCTAAAATCAGTTAACGATGAACAGGTATTTAAATGAGTGTTCGAACACGAATAGCACCATCGCCTACTGGTGATCCTCACGTAGGTACTGCCTATGTGGCCTTGTTTAATATGGCATTCGCCCATAGTCAGGGAGGCCAGTTCTTACTTCGGATAGAAGACACGGATCAGGCTCGATCGACTCCAGAATCAGAAAAAGCTATTTTGGATGCGCTAAAGTGGCTAGGCCTAGAGTGGGATGAAGGTCCTGATAATGGTGGTCCGAAGGGACCCTACCGCCAGAGTGAGCGCTCTGATATCTATCAGAAATACGCCCAAGAGCTTATTGATGACGGGCATGCCTTCCGGTGTTTCTGTTCGCCAGAGGAGTTGGATGAAATGCGCGCTTCGCAAATTGCCAACAAGGAGCCTCTTGGCTACGACGGACGCCACATGGATCTCAGTGATGAGGACGTGGAATCACGGATAGCTAATGGAGATCCATATGTTGTTCGCATGAAGGTACCAAGGGAGGGAACCTGTACCTTTAGCGACATGTTGAGGGGTGAGGTTAGTATTGATTGGGCTCAGATTGACTATCAAGTGTTACTGAAAGCCGATGGTATGCCAACTTATCATCTAGCCAATGTTGTCGATGATCACCTGATGGAAATCACTCACGTTATAAGGGGCGAGGAGTGGATTAATTCTGCGCCTAAGCATATCTTGCATTATAAATATTTTGGATGGGAGATCCCAGTCCTATGCCATCTACCATTGCTGAGGAATGTCGATAAAAGTAAATTATCAAAACGAAAGAATCCAACTAGTATTTTGTATTATCAACGCATGGGATACCTGCCAGAGGCCCTCTTAAATTATTTAGGACGTATGGGATGGTCAATGCCCGATGAGAGAGAGAAATTCAATCTAAATGAAATGCTTGAAGCCTTCGATATTGGGCGCGTCTCCCTTGGCGGCCCCGTATTTGATGTAGAGAAATTGAGCTGGCTCAATGGAGTATGGATCAGGGATGAATTGACGGATGATCAACTTGCCGATCGGTTACATGACTGGGCGCTAAACCGTGACTCTCTAAAGGCTTTTCTTCCATTTGCCCGCCAGCGGATGGAAATCTTATCTGATTTCGCTCCTTTGGGCAGTTATCTTGTGTCTGGGATGCTACCGATTAGATTAGAGCATCTGAAGTCCTCGGGCATGGACGAAGATCAACTCTTGGCGGTACTTCAATATGCGCTGTGGAGATTAGAGGCGGTTCAAAACTGGAACAGGGATAATATTTTCAAGGCTCTTGAATCTGTTGCAGACGGAATGAATATCAAGCTGAAACCGTTCTTGGTTCCACTATTTATCGCAATCACCGGTAGCACTGCATCAATATCAGTAATGGATTCGATGAATCTTTTAGGCGCTGATATGTCTCGAGCCAGATTGCGTCATGCAATAGAGTTAATGGGTGGCGTTGGTAAGAAGAAACTAAAGAAGATGGAAAAGGCTTATCAGGCTTTATCCTAAAGGCATATTCTTGACTTAAAACGAGCTGATCCCTATGATGCGCAATCTGGTTTGGGGCCTTAGCTCAGCTGGGAGAGCGCAACACTGGCAGTGTTGAGGTCAGCGGTTCGATCCCGCTAGGCTCCACCAAAATCTCAAATCCCCCATACTTTAGTATGAGGGATTTTTTGTTTTGAAAAACTAGATATTTGAACTCAAATATAATGAATTGATGCCTTAGTTGTTCCTCTTCTGGTGAGGTTTCCATTAACTTTTTTATCCTTCATATTTAGGTTGGAAACAAGACTTACCTACTGGGATTTTTGATTACTAATGCTTTAATGTAAGATAAAAGCAAGTTGTCCGAAAAGATGCCTAGTATTCTATGAACGATATTGGAAATAAGTGCTCATTGCGGAACTCTATGTTGGTGCTAGTGTGCTTTATAACTACTTTTACCTCCGTAACCTTATTAGCAAAGGACTATAGTGCCCCTCAAGCTGGCAAAACTATCGACTCCCTAGATGTCGATGGTAATGGACAAGTAGATGCGTTAACCGATGGCTTACTGTTATTAAGAAGCATGTTTGGTTTGAGTGGTGATTCTCTCATCAATGGCGTTATTAGCTTTGATGCCTTTTACACATCTTCCTCTGATATCGAAGCGCGCGTATCAGCGCTAGGAACTCGCACTGATATTGATAGCGATGGCGATATCGATGCCCTTACAGATGGCTTAATAATTCTTCGATACTTATTTGGTATTCGTGGTGATGCTATGACAAATGGTGTGATAGCTGATGGCGGTCAACGAAAAACCCCTGATGAAATTGAAGACTATATGAATAGCTTAACAAGTGACTCGTTGGTCAACTTGGTGCCTTACTACTATGGCACAAAAATTCCCAGTTATGTACTAACTCCTCCCCGAAGTTATGAGCTTTTTGATGCTAATGTGAGAGTTTATGGACAGTTAGAGGGTATTAACCATCAGCCGACGTCTTCACCCGGTGCGGGAAAGTTTATCTTCAACCGGGTGTACCGATCCTTTAAGCATGGGCTCGAGTGGGGTCAGCAGTTTGGAGTTTTTGGATCTTGGCTGGGATCCTTTGGAAATAATTCGATAGAGGGCGGCCTCTGGGTTAACCCCAAGACAGCTGGCCCCCATTACTATCCTACCCTCCATCTTGCAGGTATTGGAGATGCCTACCATGCCTGTAATGACGTTCAAATGGGCAGTGGTCTTTATGAGCGATTTATAGGAGATAAATGGCTCACAATGATTCAAATTTCTAATCGAGTACTTTCGGTTCCAGGTGTGAATATAGCATTTGATATGGAACAGAACCCTTATGCTGATGACAATGGTATTTGGATAGGTTCAGGATGGAGTTACCTTAATCTGAATCATCCCCGTGATTTTAAATTTTGGATAAGTTTTATTGAGTCATATGATTACCAAGGTCCTGTGAATGGATACATACCAGAGCATTTTAATTGGATAGATCCTGAAAAGATAAGCGAGGGGAGTTATGCGCAAAGGAGAGCTGACTATGGTGACAATTTTGGAACATTTGCTACTTTAGGGTCTGAGCGGAATTGGGGTAATGGCAATGAGCGAATTGGCCTAAAGGCTCATAATCTTGGCAACGATCGCTATTATGTTCCTGTTGCTAAGCTTCCTGATATAAAACAGCGAGAGTATCTGTTAGCACATCCGCAGACTATTGAGATTAGCTCCATGGAGGATTTTTCCGCCTCGCTGAGAGCTAATAGTATTACTGATACTCTTATTTCATCAGAGGACCTAGAGATAGATGGGATATATGAAAGCACTCACAACCAACTCAAGCTAATAGAGGACATCAATGGAGAAGAGCATCGATTTATGATTGTGCCGTCCTACCAGATTGGCTATGACAGCGCTGGAGGTTTCGTGGAATGGGATCACTCCACTGAGTCAATTAAGGCGGCGCAGCGAGAGCAGAATGGTTATCTTTATGTAAAAAAATTAACTGACAAGTGGATCGTCGAGGATGGCGCAAGCGAGGACTATAAAAATCATCCCCATAGCTATCAGACTGAATTAATTGATTCGCCAGACGATATTGTGAGAGTGCCTAGAACCAATCACCAATTTTTCAATTACAAGGAACGGGATGTTACTCATCCAGACTTTAAAAATTGGGACACCTCAGGTAAGACTCGATACCAGGAAAATCTGCAAAATGGATCGATAGCTACTTATGTGTGGTTTAAATTTATTGAACAACCTGCAGTTAAAACAGCAAAGCAAAATCATCCAGAGACATATACAGATGAATACTTGGAGGAGCTTCAAGCATATATTGAGAATCTTCACACAACAGTCAATCAAAGCTCTCTTAGTAATCCGGGTGAACCTATTTTTATTAATTATAGGGGAGGCCCCAACCCGGATGATAAGGATCCTCATCTTGCCAAAGTTGATCCAGGCCAGCTAGTTAGTGCCCCAGCTGGATTTGAGGTAGGCTATGTACCTGTGGTGATCAGCGTATACTACCCACCGGCAGTGAGTGCAAACGGTGCCGGCATGATTACAGAGCCTCATCATGATTGTTCGAATGCCACATGGACCGATACTTATCATCCTGATATAGAGCAGATATAGGTGTTGTGGTTAACAACGTTGATGGTGGTAATTTAAATAAAAAACTCCTCGGATATTAATGCGAGGAGTTTTAACGATTAGTTTTCTGGCTTGTGTTTAACTCATCACTTTGCAGTTCTAATTTGCATTGACGAGTATGTTCTATAATTCGAGCAGGAATCTATTACTTCATTCAGCGCTAAGTCTTCTTCAGAGCCGTTGATTTTATCCCAATATAGATCGGCTCCGGATCCGAGCTCTGAAGCATTGTTTGCGTATAGCGCATAGACGTAGTCATAGTCACCCTCAGTTCCCCCAGCGGATGGAAATATCATCTTTCTACCGAGATTATCGCCCTTAGCCCTAGCCGCGATCGCAAATTCTTTTATTTCATTAAATGCCTCAAGTCCAGTCACTCCATCTTTTAATTTGCAATCAGAATAACGAACCATTCCCACGGAGCCTTCACCTTCAGGTTCGGATACAGCCCACTGCCATGTATCCACGACCTGTGAGTTTGTAATGGGTAGTTTACTAAGTTGGCTGCCACCATTCTTTAGCCAGTTCTCTAACCCAGCATATTGCTCGGTTGATGATGGCCAAATATTTAACCAGACAACGTCATGACGAGATGTATCATTGATAAAGTAGGGGACTAAAATCGACGTGGCCATGCTGTCATAGAGTTCAGATCCATTGAGCCAGTCTTGGTGATTTGATGCCCACTTCATTAGATCATCCATATCTTTTCTGTCATTAAAGCTCCCAATATAATACTCAGCCTTATTTGCTACAGGTTCATGTTTCATTTCATCTTGTGCAACTATTGACGCCGAAAATACTGCGACAAGTACAAATAATAGTTTTTTCATAATAATCCCTCGAAAATTAATTTTATTGCTGGGTGAGGGACGATAGTAGCATAAATATATATACCCAAAATAAGTGCTCCAGTCTTTTGGCTGTTATAGAATACATCTGAAAGACTAAGGGTGGGAAAAGTATGGGTAGGGCTTATCAGAATCGTAAAGATTCGATGGCAAAGACTTCTGATGCAAAGGCGCGGGTTTACAGCAGGTATGCTCGAGAGATCTATGTTGTCGCTAAGTCTGGTGGAATTGATCCCGCGGGGAATCTTAGCCTTAGGAGTGTCATCGAGCGCGCCAAGAAGGATCAGGTTCCCACGCACGTGATTGATAAGGCGATAGAGAAGGCCAAAGGTGGCGCGGGTGAAAACTTCGAGCTTGCGCGATATGAGGGATATGGTCCTGGTAATTGTAGTGTAATCATCGAGTGCCTTACTGATAATTCTAGCCGCACCTTTAACGATGTCCGACTGTGTTTTACAAAAACAAAAACAAAGATAGGAACTCAGGGCTCGGTGAGTCACATGTTTGATCATCTATCTATATTAAAATTTTCCAATCAAGATGAGGAAAAGGTCCTGGACTGCCTATTACTGGCTGATGTTGATGTTGTCGATATAGAGAATGAGGAAAATATGTTGACGATCTTTTCCCCTCACGATGAGTCATTTAAGGCTAAGCAGGCACTAGCTGAGGAATTCGGTGATATTGACTACGAAGTTGATGAGATTCAGTTCATTGCGCAGAATACAGTTGATCTTACCGGCGATGATATAGAGTTGTTTGATACTTTTATGGAAATGCTACAAGACCTTGATGATGTTCAGAATGTCTTCCACAATGTCTCCTAGCAAATTAGATAAGCCTTTACATGGACTCTATTAAAATTATGAATTTTAAGAACGTATTAGTTTTAGCACTTTCCTTCGGAGTATACGGCTGCGGTGGAGGTGGCGGTGGTTCACCAACAGCCCCTACCGACCCAACATCTCCGCCTGCGGATATTCCCGGTGAGATCGTGCAATTAGAGAGCTCTTTAGAAATCGGTCAGTCAACAGAATTAATTTTGCATGTCCCTGGAGAGAATGTCACAAATATAACTTGGCGGCAGACTGCGGGCAGTGATCTAGAATTTTATGCAAAAGATAGTAAGGTAATTGGCTTTACACCCACCGAGGCCGGGAGCTACACAATAGATGTAGATTACATGGTGGACTATCTTGCCGGGACATCGACCAATACCATTTCTCATACCTTTGATGTTGGTGACAGTTTGAGTCAGTTAACGGTGCGCCTGGGTCATGCTGTTGCAGAGGGGAATGGAGTATCTTTGATAAGTTATGTCAGCGATGAGTTAGATGGAAGCCAAGTCGATAAGAGCTCGTGGAGGTGGACTCAAACGCAAGGTCCAGATGTTACATTTACCGAGTTAAGTACTAATGGCCAAGGTTCTGTGTTTTTCGACGCTCCAATTGTTGATGAAGACACAATACTGAAGTTCTCTCTCACAGGAGAGGTTGACGGTGTTACTCATGCAGACGATATCGCAATTCTCGTCGAGGACAGCGAAATATCAGTCCCATTATCTAATGCGCCGTTTACAAATCGGATTGCAGATGTGTTCCTCTATAACTCAAACTCCCCAGCTGGACAGAGATTGGTGGAGTGCGTCTACTCTAATAGTACGGAGTACGATGACTGTACATTCGGTGAGTCACCACTTATAGCACAGGTTACAACAACGCCGACGGTCAACGATATTATGGATCGAGTTGTAGTTTCACATCGTTGGATGGGTGATCAGTTTAAAAAGTTTTTAGAGACCTATGACACAAACGATGACTTTAAAAATTTACTTCGTGCTACCACAGCAGTTGTTATCTCCTATGATGTCAGGCCTTCTTTCTATAGCCCAACGCTCGGGGCGATCTATCTTGACCCAGATGATCTTTGGGAGACGCCTGCTCAGAGAGATACGATAAATCAAGCCCCTGATTATAGGGCAGGGTTTGGTGCAGAGCTGCAGTTCGAAATGCCTTGGCGGTATGTGAAAGATAATGACTACGCATACTACTACTATCCCCTTCGAAATCGAATGTCACGGACGTTAGACGATTCAAAGTACTCCTTTGCTAGTTTACTTTATCACGAGCTTGCACACGCTAATGATTTCTTCCCAAGTACAAGGTGGCTGAGCTACTCGAACTCTACGACTATCTACGACGCAGTTGTTGAGGTCTATAATGCTCAGCAGATCGAATCTGATTTTTTGCAAAACAATTACCCTCTTGATCCGTTTTATGCCTCTGGAGGTCAGAACGAGCTTACCAAGCTAGCTCAGGTGAGGTTCCAAGATCCTAACCTTGTCACTCAACAACAAATCGACTACACCATGACCGATGTTGCTAACATGTTTAAGACAGAGGGGGCGCCTCAGTTCTATAGTTACAGCTCCACAAGAGAAGATTTAGCAATATTATTTGATGGTTTCATGATGCACGCGCGTTACGGGGTCAGTCGTGATGTTGCGGTCAGCGATCAAGACTACAGCGACATAGTTTGGGGGCAGAGAGATAGAATAGGCGAATCTTGGATTAAACCGCGGGTATCTTTCGTCGCGAGCAGAGTCCTTCCTGAATTCACAAGCGCCGCAACTGTAGTGCAAAACATGGCGCCACCGACTGCTCTGCAAGATGAAAAGACTTGGCGAGATAGCGTTGTGATTGATGATCTGACGGCATTTAAAAATCATAAAATGCCTTCAGAAAAAAATGAGTCGTTAGATTCAAGGCTGGTGCCGATGGATGGAGTCCATCGGCATATAGTGCCAAGGATATATTCTAAAGAACCTTTCAAAGAGTAGGGATTAACCCTTTAACAGGAGAAT
>Ga0213863_10003240_pt1 | contig 11256 bp, 11 predicted proteins | sample PICome_8_FD_160128 | JGI IMG/M metagenome (GOLD analysis project Ga0213863, IMG submission 160128) | Coastal seawater microbial communities near Pivers Island, North Carolina, United States - PICO497 | ecosystem: Environmental > Aquatic > Marine > Coastal | place: USA: North Carolina... | reverse complement strand
ATGAATTATATGATCAAGCCGTTGCTCTAATAGCTAGAGAAAGAAAAGCAAGCACATCTTTTATTCAGAGATATTTTAAAATTGGTTACAATAGAGCAGCAACAATCATAGAAAAAATGGAAGAAAATAATATTATTTCTAAACCAGGAAGAGCTGGTAAAAGAGAAGTCTTAATAGAGGATAATTAGGTGAAATTTATTCAAACTATACCAATATCTCTAATTTATTTTTTGTTAACAATTTTCATATGTTTTTTTGGAATTAAAACAACAAATGCTGCAGAAAAAAATAATTCTAAATTTAAGGTAGAAAATTTTTTTAAGGACCTTAAAACTTTAGAGGCAGATTTTATACAAGTAAGCCCCTCAGGTAAAACTAGTGAAGGAAAAATTTTTGTAGATTTACCAGGAAAATTAAGAATAGACTATAACCAACCTGAAAATATTCTTATAACAACCAAAGGATTTTGGATTGTAATACAGAATAGAAAACTAAAGTCTACAAATAATATTCCTTTGAACCAGACACCTTTTTCAATTTTATTAGAAAACAAAATTAATTTTAATAATAAAGATCTTATTTTAGACTTAGAAAAAATATTAGGAATTATTGTATTAAAAATTAAACTTGCTAAAAACAAGCAAGCTGGAGAGTTGATTTTAGAATTTTCAGAAAAACCTTTTCTTTTAAAAAAATGGATTATTAGGGATATTGTAGGAGACGAAACAACTGTCTTAATTCAAAATACTAAATATAATCAAAAATTACCATTTACAATTTTTTTTCCAGATGATTTTCCAGAACCTAAGAATTAAAAAGTTGGTATCAAATGTCTATAAATAATCTTTTTGAAAAAGGTAATAAATTTTTTCTTGCACAAAATCATATTGCAGGTTTAGAGGTTTATAAACAGATTTTTTTTAAATACCCAAAAAATATAAGATTAAGTGAAGAAATAAAGAAGAAAATAAAAAAATTTAGAATGTTTGTGCAACCGACCTTCAGCCAAAGTCAAATTGATAAATTTTTTGAATTACACAACCTAGGTAAAACAAACTTAGTTATACAAACTTTGAATGAATCCTTTAAATCTAATCAAGATAATGTGTTATCAATTACACTTTTGGGTACTTTTTTGGCTATGAACGAAGAGTACGTAGAGGCTATAAAATTTCAAAAACTAGCAGTTGAAAAGGCTCCATTTGAAGTTCCGTTTTATTTAAATTTATCACAAACCTTAACTAAAATTGGTAGGTTTCAAGAATCTTTGTCTACCTTATATTTTGCGAAAGTATTATCATTAAATGACAAATTAATAGATTATGAATTAGCCAAAACACATACAAAGTTGAAAAATTTTTTAAAAGCAGATTTAATTTATCAAGGTTTAATAAAAGAGGACCTTGTCGCCAGTGAAATTATATATGATTATTCTGATAATTTAATAAGATCAGGTAAAGCAAAAGAAGCTATTATATTTTTAGAAAAACACCAGCTTAAAAAACCAAAAGATGAGCATGTAAAAGTATTAATTTGTTTTGCATATTATAGTATAAAACAATACAAAACTGCAAAAAATATTTTATTGGAAGTAATAAAATCAAATAATTATAATGAAAAAGCTCTAACTACTTTGGGAAATTGTTATGAACAATTAGGAGATTTGGATCAAGCAAAAAACTATTATAATCAAACATTAAAAATCAATCCTAAAAACATAGATGCAATTAATAATTTAGCGGCATATTATTTTTATAAAGGAAATACAAATGAGGCCATAAATCTTTATAAGGTGTCTCTTACCATAAGTAAAAATAATAGTAATACTCGATATTACTTATCTTTATGTCAATTGTCTCAATCTAATTATAATGAAGGATGGATAAATTTTGATTATAGGTGGTTAGCTCATGGATTTAATTCAGTTAAATTTCAATCCAACTTACCTAAATTTAAATTAAATAATAATAAAAAAAATTTACTATTGTGGGGTGAACAAGGGTTAGGTGATCAAATATTATTTCTGAGGTTCATAAAAGATATAAAGCCTAATGTTAATAATTTATATATTTATATAGATAAAAGGCTTCATCCCATTATTGAAAGGTTTTGTCCAGAAATAGTTTTATTTAATAAAGACATACATTTGAATTTAGATTCTCAATTATCTTTAGGTGACTTACCAGCATTGTTCGTAAAAAATACTTCATATTTTTTGAATAATAAAAATTACTATCTTAGCTCAGATCTAAATATAAAAAAGAAATTGGAAATAAATTTAAAGTCTAGAAATAAAATTTTATGTGGTATCTCTTGGACAAGTAACGCTTCTGAAGTAGGAATTAGTAAAAGTATAACTCTAGAAATGTTAAAACCTATTTTAAAAATCGAAAATGTTGAATTTGTAGACTTACAATACACTGAAACTTCAATTGAAAGAGAAAATTTTTATAATAAAAATAACATTAAAATTAAGAAAATAGAAAATATAGATAATTTTAACGATTTAAACGCCCTTACTTCATTAATAGATGTTTGTGATTTTGTAATTACTATCAGTAATACAAATGCCCATATTGCAGGATCTTTAGGCAAAAGGACATTTTTGCTTTTACCTAAAGGTAAAGGGCGTTTATGGTACTGGATATCAAATAAAGGAAGAAGTGTTTGGTATCCAAAAATTGACATTATTGAACAAGAACAAGTGGGTGACTGGCAACCTGTAATTAAAACGTTACAAAAAAAAGTAAAGGAGCATTTAATTGGATGACATAGCAGATATAGTTGTAGGTTTTGATCAAAAAGAATCTGTTGCATACCATACTTTTGTTCAAAGCGTGATTGAAAAAAGCAGTATACCTATGAGATTTCTCCCTCTTAATATTGGGTCTTTAACAAGTTATAAAGAGACACATGAAGATGGTAGTAACGACTTTATTTATTCCCGCTTTTTAGTCCCATATCTTATGAACTTTAATGGTTGGGCAATTTATGCTGATGGAGATATGGTTTGTTTAGAAGATATAAAAAAATTGTGGAACTTGCGAAACAATAAATTTGCTGTTCAAGTGGTAAAGCATGATTATAAAACAAAAGTTAAAAGTAAATACTGGGGCAATAAAAATGAAGATTATCCAAGAAAAAATTGGTCTAGTTTAATTTTATGGAATTGTAATCATGTATCTCATAAAATATTAACTCCTGAATTCATTCAAAAACAAACAGGAGCTTTTTTACACAGATTTTCTTGGATTAAAGATGAAGAAATTGGAGAAGTAGCAAAAGAGTGGAATTGGCTTGCTATGGAATATGAAGAAAAAAATAATATTAATCTAATACACTATACAATAGGCACCCCTTGTTTTGAAGAGTATCAAAATAAGTCATTATCATCATACTGGAAAAAATCATTTCTTAATATGCTAGATGGTTACTACAAAAAAAATAAATTGGAATAGATACAAATGCAAAGCTTAAAAATAGATATAATTTTTCCTTGGGAAATAGGATTAATATTAGTTTTTTTTAGTTTGATAGTAATTTTAATTGGTGTGAGGCAAGGAAGGAATGAGAATGATGATTTTGATAATATTCCATTCACTAAACCCACAACAAAAATATTTTTCGGAAGTGTTTTTCTCTTATTTGGATTAATTCAACTTCTTCCTTTACTTAAATAAAGTAAAATTTTGTAGCTTTTAATATATTTTCATTCTTGACATAAAGTTTATTTCCATATTAATGGAGGTTTGTTAATATGAAAAAAATACTTTTTCTTGTTTTAGACTCATTTTATTTTCAAAATTTTAAATGGTTCCATATATGATTGTTATTCCAGATTATAAAAATAATTTGTATCATTTAGATGCAGGTAAAAAAGTATTGAATAGTGATTATGAGTTGATAAAAGGTAACTATGTACATAAAAATGCGATAATTGACTGGGATAATATAACTATTGGAGTAGAGAACATATTTGGTCCTATGGCCATTATTGGAGCATCAGCACAGCATAAATATTATGAATCATCTGGCAAAATACACATAGGTAATAAAAATGTTTTCAGTGAATTTTGTCTGATTTCTAGACCTACAATAATGACAAAAGAAACTACTATTGCTGATGGCAATTACTTCATGTCTAATTCTGTAATACATCATGATTGCAAAATTGAAAATGATGCTATTATATGTAGCAATGTCTCAATTGCAGGAAATGTAAGGTTAATGAACGGTGTTTATTTAGGACAAAACTCGTCAGTGCATCAGTTTCAGATAATAGGCTCATATAGTATATTGGGAATGAATTCATGTGTTACAAAAAAATCTCATATTTTACCTGGTAGGAAGTACGTAGGTGTTCCATGTAGAGATATTGGACAAAATCAAGTAGGATTAAATAGAAGTAACATAAGTAAAGAACAAATAACTCAGGAAGTAAGTAGGTTTAATAGATTAAAAACACAAATGGAAAAGACTTTAGAATCTAAAAATCAATGACAAGATCATTACGAAACAAAAATATATTAATTACTGGTGGAGCAGGTTTTATTGGGAGTCATTTGAGTGATGCTTTGTCCAATATACCTGTTGGAAATTTAATTGTGGTGGATAACTTATTTATTGGTTTAAGAGAGAACTTAAGTTTACTAAAAAGTTTCAGAAAGTTTAAATTTTTTAACGATGATGCAACTAATTCAAACATTCTTCTACATCTGATAGAAGAATTTCAAATAGAGATAGTTTTTAATTGTGCTACCAAACCTCTTAACTATTCATTTATTAACCCTAAATCAGCTTTTGATGTTAATACCAAAATCACTCTTAACCTTTTAGAACTTCAAAGATTAAATAAATTTGAAAGTTTATGTCATTTTTCTACTTCTGAAGTTTATGGAACGTCTATGATGGATGAAATGAATGAACTTCACCCTCTTAACCCAACAACACCATATGCTGCTGGAAAATTAGCTGCAGATTTGGCAGTTTTATCTTATTACAAAACTTTTGACCTAGACGCTTTTATAGTAAGGCCATTTAACAATTTTGGCCCTAGGCAAAATCGTTATCCACCGTTAGCCGGAATAATACCCTTAACTATTAGTAGAATACAAGATGGTCTCGAACCTATTATTCATGGTGATGGTTTGCAAAGTAGAGACTTCATTTTTGTTAAAGATACCATTAGCAATATTATCAAGCTATTTTCTGTCATTGACAAAGGTGATATTGTAAACATATCATCTGAGAATGAGATCAAGGTTAAAGATTTGATATTAAAAATTTCAGATAAAATGGGATACGCTGGGGATTTTACTATAATTAAAAATAGAAATGCTGATGTTGTTAGGCATAAAGGTTCATCCCAAAAATTAAATACCTTGATTAAGCAAGAAGTTACGAATTTTGATATAGCTTTAAATCAAACTATTGAATGGTATTCAAGGTAAAAAATATATAATGTCTAGGATAAATATAGTAAAACCGTCATTAACATTTGATGAAATATCGCCTAGATTAGAAAAAATAATTAACTCAGGAATATATTCAAATGGTACGAATATAAATGAGTTTAGTTCCGAAATTTCTAAATTAACTAAAGCAAAGTATTGTTTTCCTACTTCCTCAGCAACAACAGCTTTGTGGACATGTTTAAAAATATTAAAAATTAGAGAAGGTGACGAAGTTCTTGTTTCTGACTTTTCATATCCTGCTACAGTAAATGTTATTGAAGATTTAGGTGCCAAACCTATTTTTGTAGATGTTTCTCTAGAAGATTTTAATATGAAACCTGAAGAGTTAGAAAAAAAAATTTCTCCAAATGCAAAAGCTGTGATTTTTGTAGATGCTCTTGGTAATCCTTCAGGTATAAACAAAATACGCCAAATATGTAATAATAGAAAATTAGTTCTTATTGAAGATGCGGCATGTGCTATAGGTTCTTCTGAAAATGGAAAAAATTGTGGGTCTATTTCAGATTTAACTTGTTTTAGTTTTCATCCAAGAAAAGTAATTTGTGCAGGTGAAGGGGGTGCTATTACTACTAATAATAAGACGTTTGCTGACCAATTAAAAATTAAGTTGTCACATGGTGCTAAATTAGATAATCGAGGTAATTTGAAGTTTATTCAGTTTGGTTACAACTTTAGAATATCAGAAATTCAAGCTTTGTTGGCATTAGTTCAAATAAAAAAATTAACAAATATTATTGATGTTAGACAAAAAATTTGGAAAATTTATAAAGAAGCACTTATACCTTTAGGCTTTAAAGCACAACATATTAAAACAAATGTCCATTTTAATGTACAATCTGCAACATTTATAGTTCCAAGAGCTATTTCCGCTTCTGAATTAATATTAAAAATGAAAAAAAAAGAAATAGATTGCTCGATAGGCACTTTTTCCCTTAGCACAATTGATTATTATTTGAAAAAATATAAAGACCCTCAGAAAAACTCTTCATTTCTAATGAAGAATACAATTACATTACCATGTTATGACGGATTAGATATAGAAAAGGTAATTAAGGCAATCAAATTATCAATATAGTTCAATAATTTGCTAAATATAATAACCTAAGTTTTTATTATGATTGAATTTTATTGCCATAATACTTTCCAAAGGATGGAACGTCTTTGTTAACGAAACTCATAGCGCCAATAATAGCTTTATCTCCAACATTCACGCCCTTTTGAATAATTGAATTTGGTCCTATGAAAACACCATCTCCTATTCGGGTAGATTGAATATCTTTTTTTCTTTCACCCATCGAAGTGCTCCATGCGACCGTATCATGGGTATATATTTGAACACCTGCGGAGATGCTTACAAAGTCTCCAATTTCAAGTTTTCCTGATCCATCTAAAATAACATTAGGTCCTATCCATGTATTTTTTCCAACTGAAACGTCACCAATAATTAAAACATTATTATAACAAGAGCTGTTTCTTCCAAAACCGTAAAGCTTTGCAGTTTCCCATCTATCGGATAATAAATCTTGAATAGAAACATGACGATTAAATTTTTTCCTAATTTCAAGTTGTTTTTTTGTGATCAAATTTTTTAATTCTTTTTCAAATTCCAATTAAAAACTCCTATTTTAAACTCTCAACTCCTATTTATCATAAGCAAAGAATTTAAGTTTTGAAATGGATTATTTAGAAGGAGTTAATATTGTGATAGCAATCTTTTATTTGGAAAATTTATTAAAACACCCATACCTTTTTTTTGATATAACACCATGCTTCCTAAAGCAACTCCGCTTAAATCGGTCTTTGACAAAATTTCATTAATGTCGTTAATATTAGAAGCACCTCCATGACCAATGACGGGTATAGATGTATTTTTGGCAATATAACTACTTAAATCAAAATCGAAGCCTTTCCAAGTTCCTTCTCTATCAATAGAAGTTAATAAAATTTCACCTGCACCTCTTTTCTCTACTTCTTTTGCCCAAAATAAAGGTGTGTGATTTGTGTTATGTGTACCGGAATGAGAGTATACTAATTTTTTTCCAAAAAAATTTTTCTTAACATCTATGGAACAGATTAAAGCTTGACTACCATAACTGCTAGCAATTTTAGATAAAATATTATGATCGCTGAAACTACAGGAGTTTATTATTATTTTTTCAAAGCCCAAATCAAAGATTTTTTTTGCTTGATCCAACGATTTTATCCCACCTCCATATACTAAAGGCATAAAACATTCACTTGATATGTCTTGAAGTAATTTAAAATTAGGTTCTGATTTATTTAGAGAAGCGCGAATATCACATATTACAAGTTCATCTACTTCTAATTCATTAAAAATTCTAACGGTATTGCAAGGATCACCAATATAATTGATATTTTTAAAATTAATGGTTTTTACTAGAGATTCATTTTGAAGGGACAAAATTGGAATAATTCTTTTTCTTAACATGAAATTTCTGAAAAATTTTTTAAAATTTTCATTCCATATTTGTGACTTTTTTCAGGATGAAATTGTACTCCATATAAATTGTCCTTATTAATCGCTGAATCAAATTCAATATTATGTTTGGTTTTGAGTAATGAATGATTTTCATTATGAACCTTTACGTAATAAGAGTGAACAAAATAATATCTGTCGTCATGTTTAATGTTTTCTATTAATTTAGACTTTGAATTTCTTGAACTTACCTCATTCCAACCCATATGAGGAATTTTAAATTTCGAGCTTTTAGGAAATTTTTTTGTTTCTCCTGGTATCCATTTAAAACCATCTAAAGTTCCTTCCTCACTTTTGTGAGTTAATAACTGCATTCCTAAACAAACACCTAAGATAGGGATTTTATGATGTAATGCTTTTAAGTTTAGAGCTTCCCTTAATCCTTTAATATTATTGATTCTGTTCATTGCTTCATCAAATGAACCTACTCCTGGAATAACAATTTTAGTAGATTTTATGATTTCACTTGGACTAGATGTAATATTTACGTTCTGTCTAATACGTTTAAACATATTTTTGAGAGAACCTATGTTTCCTAATCCATAATCCAATATTGTAATCATCTTTGGTTCTTATTTGGAAAACAATATTTAATATAAAAACTTTCAGGTACCAAATTGGCTTTTACAAATATCAAAAAAATAGGTCTTAAAAGTTCAAATCGCTTTTTGTATGTAGGATAATTATACCAAAATTTTGGTTTGGAATTCATTATATCCTTATATTGTTTATCTGAAATACATAGTCTTTTTTTAAAATAGGATACTAGTTCTTCTTCAATGAAAGGGTCTGAATTGTACTCCCTCCAAGCGTCTAATCTTTTCATATTCCCATTTCTAACATTTGCAGAAAGTGTATTATTTCTAAGGTCAGCGTTAAATTTTTGAGGTGAATATACCGAATGAAAAAATGATGTTATTCTATTTTCCAGATGATGGCCTCCATAATACTGCCAATCAAACTTTTTTTCTAAAAACTTTCTCATTACTTCTTTATCTTCACAAACGTACCAAAAAGGTCTAATTCTTTTTATTCTTTTAATACAAGTCCACCATAAAAATCTCCAAAATGTCATAAGAGGATAAGTAATCATTTTTTGAGTACCAAATTTATTATGAATTGAAGATATATATTTTCCATCAAAATAATTTTTTCCTAAAGGAGTAATGCCCTCTGTTAGGAATGAATGACCTTCAAACACATATTTGATATTATATTTTGATGCTGCCCTGTATAAGGTTTCAGTAAAACCTAGGTCAGTTGAAGCATCTATTTCTGGAACTCCAGAAAGAAAAAAAGATTTAAAGATGTCATCAGCCTCCTTATTGTCAACCACTAATGTATATAAATCTATATCTAGTGACTGTAATACTTTTCTCATATTTTCTGATGCAATTGAAGAATTCCAAGTATTATCATAATGTACAGCTAGTACTCTTAAGTTCCATTTTTTACATAAATAAAGTAAATAGGAAGAATCTGTTCCACCACTTACTCCTACAATGCAATCATATTTTTTTGATTTTCCATTAATTTTAACAGTATTAATTATATTTCTTAAATTCTCTTCACCTAATTTAGTGTTTGTTCCATATTGCTCTCGCAATCTTTCTATTAATTTACAATAGTTGCAAACACCCTCTGAATCAAAATATATTTGAGGTACTCTTTCATCATAAATACAGCGTGAGCAAACCTTAACTTTTGTTTTTGCTGTTTTTAAATAATGTTCTTCTAACTGATATTTAATCATCTATAATTCTTAAACTTTTTATTAAATTAGTATTTTAGTTTGATTTTTATATTTTTAAAATATAATCGACTTAAATATAATTTAATACTATTTTCTACAGGTAGTTTAATATAAAGAAGTAATAAAACCTCTAAATGACACTTCTTAAATAAAAGAATCTGACATGAATACAAAATTAAATTTTGATATAGAAAAATTAAAAAACTCACCTAATCATAAATTTAAGATAAATGAATTGATGAAATTTTTAGAGTGTTATTTTAATAATGGACGACCTAAGGAATTTATTAAATACGAAAATGAATTAAAAACTTTAGTTAATGAATTAATGTTTGAAATGTCATTTGAAGAGCTGTTGAATGTAATACCCAACTATTACCAATTTTGTTACACGGTAAGTATTGAAGATAATTCTTTATTGAATCAGAGTAAAATTTCTGAACATTTACTGGTCCCTTTTTCAAAAATGCTGAAAAAAACACTAAATCAATTAAACTTTAAACCATTATTTTATGACGTGTTTGAAGATCGTTATGTTATAATTTGCAGGCATGCTGTAACAACTGGTATGTACGCACCCGGACCTGCAATATATTCAATAATAACTGGCTTGTTAGATTTAGGTAAAACAATAGTTTTAGTTACTATAGGTAATGTTGACCACCAATTTATAAAGTTACAAAAGAACAATTCTAGGTTGATTATTTTAAAAAAAGACGATGTCTCGACATCTTTCATACAATTAATAAATTTAAGAAAAATTTGTCAAAACTTTAGGCCAACTAAAATAATTACTGAGATGCCAGTCAATATAGGAGCAGCACTATATTACTCTAAAATAACTTCAAAGGTATTGTACTGGAGTCCTGGTTTCACCCATGTGCCTTGGTTTGATAAAGTATTGTTAGTGCCTGAACTTGTTAATAAAAAATTATTAAAAACGAGTAAATTTATAGAAGTACCTAGAAGCTTAAATTTTGAATTAATAAATCCAAACGTAAATCATAAATTAGTTAAAAGATTTAAACAGGAAAAACTCTTCTTAGAATCTGATTTTGTCATGGGCACCTTTGCTAGATATGAATTAATATCTGAAGCCTTTTTAGAATTAGTCTTCAATCTTTTAAAAATTAATAAAAATAGAAAAATTATCATTGCGGGAACTAACGATAGCTCCAAAGCTAAGAAAAAACTAAAAAAATTTATTGATAATAAACAGGCAATTATTTTGGGTTTTAGTGATGTTCATATTTTAGGTAATTGTTGTGATGTTTTTTTGGATACCATTCCTTATCCATGTGGATTTTCTGCTATTGAAGTAATGGCCAAAGGAAAACCTGTTTTGTCAATCAACCAACCCAACTTGAGCAACTATAAAAAATCAAGAGTCAATAAACTCATCTTTGAAAATGAAGAAGATTTAAATGAATGCTTGATAAAATTAGAAAATAATTCCAAATTTTATAATGAAATGTCAGAAAAAAGTATAAAAATTGCTAAAGATTACGATAATTCATTAAAATTAGCAGAAA
>Ga0213863_10003239_pt1 | contig 11259 bp, 10 predicted proteins | sample PICome_8_FD_160128 | JGI IMG/M metagenome (GOLD analysis project Ga0213863, IMG submission 160128) | Coastal seawater microbial communities near Pivers Island, North Carolina, United States - PICO497 | ecosystem: Environmental > Aquatic > Marine > Coastal | place: USA: North Carolina... | reverse complement strand
TGCTAGAGTATTAAGCACAATGCAAGCTACAAATAATAATATTTGGCAGTTTAATAAACAGGCACACCATAACAGCCATAACTGGTACAAAGCAGTTATCGAATGGTATGTAAAAGAATATGGTGGACTTCCGAGCAAAGTAGGACCGGGTAAGGATGTAAAGCTAGTAATAAAATGAAGAACCATATATACACTCTTCCTAAATTTAAAACTATTACATGGGAAATGACAAATTATTGCAATTATAGCTGTAGCTATTGCATTCCGGAATTAAATGGAGGCAGTATTCCTTTACCAAAATCATTCGACCATATAATAAAATTAGTTAAAGATTTCAGACAAGATACAAATTTAATATTTGATATAATGGGAGGAGAACCTACGCTTTGGCCAAAATTTAAAGAGTTCTGTTTTGCATTAAAAAATACAAGTAATGCCGAAACACATATTGTTTTTAGCACAAATGCAAGTAGGACATTGCGCTGGTGGCAACAATTTGATGCTCCTGTTTCTAATCTAGGATTAAGCTTTCATCCTGAAGAGGCGTCCATAGAACACTTTATAGATGTAATAAAAGAAATACAACATAAGAACAATGTTACAGTTTACATTATGTGTCCTCCGAAAAATAATGAAAAAAGTAAAAAACTGCTTAAAGAAATTATAAAAAATAAATTTAGAGTTAGGGCATTGTTAAAATTAGTAATGAACTGGGAAAGCGGAGGCAAAGGACTAGTTGCCGGATATGATGATGCTACTTTGAAATTAATTGCAGATAGTGACTATAAACATCCTGACTGTGACCTAGAACCTATTAATCATACTTTATATTATAATGATAACCCAATCGGCGTGAGACAAATAATTAATAAAAACCTAAATCAATTCAAAGGCTGGTCTTGCAAATTAGGTAGCGATAATCTATATGTAAAAGCAAATGGTAATATACAAGGATCTGCATGTGGAATACACGGGTCTGTAATAGGAAACTTAGATTCGGGATACGAACTAAAGACTAGCCCTGTAATATGCACTCGTGAGTTTTGTGGCTGCGCAGCTGATATAGAAATAGAAAAGTGGTATACAAATACTATAGAATAGATTTAAAAAACAAACTATGCCTTTAGATTCCGTAGTCGATTTGGCCACCTTTTCTTTTAATATCTAAAGTAAGGCAATGCCATCCCCCGTCCCAAAAGAATCTATGACGTAATGGACAAACAATAGGCTCCATGTTATGTTTGCGTAAACTTTCTAGTAAATGAGGACTGTCTGAATTTACAACTACATGTTTGTCATCGATTACAAGACAGTTTACATCAAAAATAGTTTCTTCTACTAACCCAGTCCAATTTGGTAAGAAGCTTTCTACCCATTCTGTAAACTCATCATTTTCTTCTTCGCCAGGAACCCACCACTTTCCTTCGTTTTTATATTTTAATGTTTGCCAGTGCTTTACTTGTTTCCAATTAGGCTCCTCAAACCAAATAATTTCCCAATCTTTAAATACATCTTTATATGGTTTTAAATCTCTTGATGCAATAACTAATCCTGGTTTGATTACACTAAACACAGCATCATTGTGTCCGCCTATATAAATTTCCTTATAGTTCCAATTAGGAAACTCTTTCATTAAATAATCGTCAACTAATGTAGGCACTTGCCAAGTATCAACCAAACATGTTTTTCCGATTCTAGTTAAATTAGGACTGCAAAATGATCCTAATTTATCCTTTTCTCTCATTTTATTAATATTAGATTGAGTTACAGGCATGTTGTTTCTTTTAAGTAAGTTTTTTAAATTTTTATCACTTCTAACAAAATCATAATTCTGTACAGAACAATCGACATTTTCTTTGCCAAACCATTCTTTCATTTTAATAACCAAACCTTTAGTAGCATACGTATAAGGATCTGAAACCATAATTTTATTGCCCATTACAATTGAATCATCTCTTGGTTGCAATGGAGGATTAGGTATAAGGTTGCCTTTTATGCCAGTGTAGTACAAAGATGGATCAGATTCGTCACCTGAAGTTTTTCTATACCCTAATTGTCCTTGTTCATTTACATAATCCATAATGCTATCTTTATAACCTAACTCCTTTGTGCTAGGTTGATAAATTTTTATATTATGACTTTGCATTGTTTCGACAAAGTTATCTAAATCTTCTTGTGTCTCGTCAAAAATACGTTTTACTGCATCACGTGCCCTAACAGATTTAACCTCATCAAAAAAACTACTGTCGTATATACTACCTACTAATAGTTCTTCAAGTGGCTGGAATTCATCCCAGCTATTAATTCTACTCATCCGGATAATCCCTATATAAAAAATGTTGTATAGTTTCTAAGTCAACCATACTATTAAATGATACATGATGTTCTTCAATGTTATTGTCATTCCTAATTACATTAGTCATTGCATCGTCAAGGTCTTGCATAGTTTTAAATTCCATGTCTATACGAAATTCAGGTAGGTCCATACTTCTAAACCCTAATTTCATTCTTGTTATTCTGTATACTTCTAATGTAGGTAACTCATCTAAAAATTTACTCATGTTTGAAACAAAATCTTTAGGACTACTTCCCTCAATTATATCTGCATAGATGGTGTAAACATTCATATAAATATTTATGGACTAACTATGGACAAGGATACAGATATGGCAACTGAAGAACAATGGAAAAAAAGAATTAGTACTAGATGTTTTGATCAAGAGAACATACCTGATATAAAATTAATAGAAGAAATAGAAACTTGTCTTAATTTTTTACCAATTCAAATTTCTGAAAATAATAGCAATAAACCTAATTATGTAGTATTTCGTCTTAATCCAGACGATAAAGAACTAAAAGAATTTTTAGTAAGAAATGTCTTTAATATAAATGATGATTACGGTCCTGAAGAGTATTTTACTGAACTTGTAGATGCTCCTTATACCTACATTTTTGTTAGGCTCGATATAAGAAAACGTGGCCCAATAGAACCTAATCCTCATATATTGCTTCGAAATGTAGGAGTAGCTGTAGGAGCATTAGTTGCTGAGGCAGTTTCACGAGATATTGACATTTGTCAAATAGCTTGTACAGGAGGTTACCCTATAGGCCGTAAAGAAAACAGCAAAACAGATAAAAGAGTCTCTAGTGCGCTAAGTAAAAGATTTCATAAAGAAATGGATTATTTTAAAAAAACATATGGAGAAGAACTAAAGTTCGGCAGAATAGAAATGGGGATAGGTCTCGGTTTTAGAAAAATTTTAGACAACGGAGGCTATATACAGTATCACAAGGAACTAGAACTTCCTACAGTGTTTCATAGTAAACTTTCTGATAGGAAATATCCATTTATGTTTGTTAGAGATGTATAATTATAAAGATATTAAATCAATACACCTTGAAGTAACACAAAACTGTCAAGCTAATTGTCCTATGTGTGATAGGAACATGAACGGCAAAGGCATAAACCCACATATAAATTTAGATGAGCTCTCACTAGAAGATTGTAAAAAAATATTTACACCTTCATTTATTGCACAACTAGACACAATGTACATGTGTGGCAATCTAGGAGATCCTATTGTTGCTAAAGATACATTGGAAATATTCAAATACTTTAGACTACATAATGAAAAAATGTGGCTTAGTATGAATACTAATGCAGGAGCAAAAAATGAAGAATGGTGGAGAGATTTAGCTACGTGCCTTGGTAGAATGGGTGCTGTTATTTTTTCGGTTGACGGTCTCAGTGACACTAACCATATATATCGTCAAGGTGTTGTATGGAGCAATGTAGAACGTAATATGAAGGCGTTTATAGCAGCAGGTGGCAGAGCTCGTTGGGACTTTTTAATCTTTGAACACAACCAACATCAAGTTGAAGAAGCAGAAGCACTTGCAGCTGAATGGGGCTGCGAAAAGTTTATGAAGAAAAAAACAGGACGTTTTATTACACAGGATTCAAAAAAGAAAGAATCGCACCAAGCCGTTGATAAAAAAGGCAACTCTACAACAGAACTTAAAAAACCAGATCAAAAATATCAAAACAACGCACTATCTAAACTAGATATAATTAAAAACAAGTACGGTAGTATGGATGCATATTATGATGCAGCACCGGTAGTATGTAAAGTAAAGAAAGAAAATAGTTTGTTTATAACAGCAGAAGGTCTAGCACTGCCCTGTTGTTGGACTGCCGGACGCATGTATAAATGGTGGCACAAAGATCCTAAAGTAGAACAGATATGGGACTTTATACCTGATATAAGCGCCCTACAAGCACGGAACGGTCTAGAGGCAGTGTTTGCCACGGGCATATTTGAGCGTATACAGGACAGCTGGGCAAAGCCTAGTTGTGGTAATGGCAAATTAAAAGTATGTGCAATGAAGTGTGGTGCCGAGTTTGACCCATTTGCGGAGCAATTTAAATGAAACATTATACACCAATGCCGAAAACATTACAATTAGAGATAAGTTCAAATTGTAATATAAATTGTTTAGGATGTATTCGTACTGATAGATTAACTTATAGTATGAAGGGCAATCTGGCTATTCCAAAAAATCAGTTTTTATCTCTTGAAAAGTTTAAAGAAATTATTTATTCTCCTGCCTGTAAAGAATTAGATGTTGTTCAATTTTGTGGATCAATTGACGACCCATTAATGCATCCTGATTTGATAACAATGGTAGAACTACTACAAGAACTAAAGGTGCGTACTCTAATTCATACTAATGCAAGTTTAAGAACACCTGATTATTTCCGTAAATTAGCTAAAGCTATAAAGAGAGGAAAGGTTCAATTTAGTCTAGATGGATTAGAAGAAACAAATCATCTTTATCGTAGAGGCACTAATTGGAATAAGATAATGGAAAACGCAAGAGCTTATATAGATGCTGGCGGAAATGCTGAATGGCAGTACATTGAATTTTCCTGGAATGAAAAAGATACAGAGGAAGCAAGACAACTGGCAGAAGAAATGGGCTTTAACACTTTTAAATATAGAAGAGACAGAAGCGGAACTCCTGATCCTACAATACCCGGAGCATTAGAAGAAGCTGGACAACAAACCGCTAATCACTGGCGTAACAAACATTGGGACGTTTGGATATCACAATTAGAAAAAAGATTTAATATAAAAGAAAATTCGGGTATAGAATGTTTTTCAAGACAGCAAGGAATGTATTTTATAGGGTTTGATGGAAAAGTATGGCCTTGTTGTTTTTTGCACAATGCTCGATGGCAACCAGCAGGACAGTTTAAAGAAACTGATGAAAGATATAGTAAACATTATGGACCTAATTGGAATGATTTAAATCACTTTACTTTTGAAGAAATAGTTAATAATAGATTTTATGCAGAAGATTTAACCGACAGTTGGTTAAGCACAACCCATGGTACTGGACAAAAAGATCGTATATATAGATGCACTCAAACTTGTAGTGTCAAAGGACATTGTGACAGACCTATAGGTAATTTTAAAGTTGATGATTTAGCAACGTAACAACGGCCTAACTCCCACAGGCTTTCCGTCTTTCGTTGCTAAGTGAATTGCTTTAGATGGTGTTAAATTAAAGTCTTTGCAAACTTGATAATATTTTTCTTCGTATTTTTTCCAAAAATACTCAGGTCCAAGTTCTGTCATATATCTAATTCCCATATGTACTAAACTTTGACAATTCATGTTAAAATCGTTCATAATTGTTATAGCACCTTGAGGGCGCTCTTTTGCAAAACGTAATGCAATACGATTACCACCAAGTCCTCCTTTGCTAAGACTAATACAAAAGGTTTTAATAGCAGGATGAAAAAAGTTAAAAGTGATGTCTCTGCAACATGTAATCCATGCACCGTCTATATGTACAGGTATATTTTTTTCTAAGCAAGTATCTAATATTTCATTCATTTGGGAGTGTACATCTCCGCCATACGGAAATGGCATAGCAATGATTAATTCTCTCATGTCGTCTAATGTATCTATAGTTACATATTCTATAGCCGGATTCAATCGCCAGTGATACTTATAGTCATTTTCTAATACCTGGATACCATACGTTCCGCACCTTTGATATAAGTCGTCTATATATTGTGTGCAGCCTACACATATATCTCTGTATGTAAATTCTTTATATCCAGTTAAGTTATTCATTGTATGAGCATCTAAATAAGTTATAAAAATATCTTTGAATTCGTTAAACAAATTTCCGTTGTGTACAGGGTTATTTTTATAAAATCTATCATAGAACTTGTTTATGTCATTATCGTACATCGGTTGCGGTCGCTCGTACTGTAACCATTCTTTAGTATATTCTCTGTTTACACTATCTCTCATGAATATATTTATATGCGTACTTAACTGATAAATATTTTCATGGATTCGTTTGTTGCTGAGTATATTTTGGAAAATTTGTGAAACCCTGTATCTTGCCTTGGATAAATTTTAGTACAACAACTTTTGGCAGACCAAGAGTCTGCGGTTACAGTGACGATGCTACTGTCAAAAAAATTGATGCAAAACTTAAAGACAGTAATGTTTCTGCAGAATGGAACAACGAGTACTTTAAGAAAATACGTAAAGATTTTTTAAACAATGAATGGCCCGAAAATTGTAAGCGTTGTAAGTATGTTGAAAGCTTAGACGGTGTAAGTAAACGTATGGATGAGAATGGCTTTTGGTTTAACAAGTATAAAGACCTAATTGGTAAAACAAATGAAGACGGATCTGTAACATATGATCCCCCGCATATTGATGTTCGCACTGGAACAATTTGTAATCTTAAATGTATACACTGCGGTACGGGCGCAAGTAGTAAATGGAAAGAAGATAAAATACTTCTAAACAAATATGAAAATACACATGAAATTGGTATTAGTAACAAATGGATAGAACAAGAACATACTTTTTGGAATCATCTGCGCAACACATGGCATGAAACAAAAAGATATAATTTCTTAGGCGGCGAAAGTTTTGCAAACAAAAGACATAACGAATTTTTAAAAGATTTATCAGAAACCAAATATGCACACAAAGTAAATCTAGCTTATACTAGTAACGGAACATTAATTAATGAAACTAGATTAGATCAACTTAGTAAATTTAAAAGAGTAAATCTTAGACTTAGTATTGACGCTTTAGGTAAAGCTGGAGAATATTTTAGATTCCCTATTAAATGGGAGGTGTTTACAAAACAATTAAAAGTTATAGATACGTATATTGCAAAAAAACAAATGAATATAGATGATGAGGAAATATTTGATGTAGGAGTACAATGGACTTGTAGTAATGTAAGTATGTTTTACTTAATTGATACATATGAAATAATACGGAATGAATTTCCAAATATTAAATTTTTATTTTGTAATCACGTAGAGTGGCCAATACATATGAGTGCGCAGAATCTGCCAATAGAAATAAAAAATAAAATAAAAGAAAAAGTAGATAGCTATACTTTTCTAGATAGAGATTTATCGGATTATCCTTTTTATCTTAATCATATGATGGATGCAGACTTATGGGACAAACACGGAAACGTGTTTATGAATTATTTAGACGATTTAGATACAGCTCGTAATATAAGCTGGCGTGAACATTTTTTAGAAATGGAGTTAGAAAAATATGACAACAGAAAATAAAACATTCTGTGTTTTACCTTGGATACATTTTGCTATTAAGCCCGATGGGTTGTCTAAGCCTTGCTGCCGTTTTCAAACTTGGGACGCAGGAAACGGAGTATCTGAAGAACAACGAAATTGGCACGAGTTAGATCATAATATAGTCGGTACACAGGCAGTAGTAAACAGTAACCAGTTTGAAGAAATACGGCAAGTAATGCTAAAAGGTAAAAAAGTTTCTGGATGTTGGAAATGTTATAAAGAAGAAGAACATGCAGGATATAGTATGCGTACAGCATATAATGAAATGTATCCTGCTATCGATGTCAATAAACCTGCATTAAAATATTTAGAAGTTAGCTTTGGTAATTATTGTAATCTAAGTTGTAGAACATGTAACAGCGGTCTAAGCACTACATGGTATGATGATGATAAAAAGTTAGAGGGAGTTTATGATACAGTTGAAGCATTTCCTAAAATAATAGATATTCCTTTTAGTTGGAATACTGAAGATTTTAACAGTATAGAAGAAATTAAATTTGTAGGCGGAGAGCCTATGTTAAATCCAAATTTTCCAAAGTTTTTAGAAACAGTATTGGCAACTGGTAGAGGCAAGGATATTACTTTAATTATTTTTTCTAACACTAGTTGGTTTCCGAAAGATAAAACAATAGAACTTTTAAAAAAGTTTAAAAAGGTTTATATTTGGATGAGTATTGATTCATATGGTAGCCGCAATGACTATATTCGCAACAAGAGTCAATGGAGCGTTGTAGACTCTTGCGCCCAAAAATGGTTAGATCTTGAAAAAGATACTGGAACAATTGGCACTGTGTTAACTCCTACTCTTAATTTTTTAAATATTTTTAGTATTGATAAATTAATAGATTGGTGGCTTGATAATAGAAAAAAAAGAAATTTAAATTTTCTGTCACGCCATTCTATAGATGAAAGATATAATGGTGGCGATATTGTATTCAGTAGTGTCTATCATCCAGAAGAATATAGTTTGAAAAATGTTCCAAATAAAAAAGAACTAATAAATAAATTTAAACATAAGCAAGCCTTATCTATTAAGGGTTGTGACAAAAATGAAGTTTTTGTAATAAGCAGAATGTACAGTAAAATTATTAGAATGCTACATAAAGATTTAGATGCCGATGTTGACCTTATTCCAATAATACAGCATACTAAAGATCTTGATTTACTACGCTCACAAGATTTTAAAACAACACTACCTGAAGTATATAGAGTTATTAAACAAGAATTACAAAAAAATAATTTAAGTTATGAAGAAATTAATGGAAGACTGGATGCCTAATACATTTTGTCCAGTACCATGGAATTTCCAAGCCATACAAAATAATGGGTGTGTAAGAGTTTGCTGTCAAATGAACTCAACAGAAGATCGTGGAACATTATTAAAAGACAATGGAATACCTTATAATGCTAGACGTGACAATTTGAATGAAGCACGAAATGCAGACCTAATAAAAGATGTTAGAGCTTCTATGTTAAACGGCAAATGGCATAAAAGTTGTCAACGTTGCCAGTCTGAAGAAGAAAGCGGATTGAGTAGTAGACGTACATACGAACAGCGTAATTGGCCAGAACACACACTTAACTGGGCAAAGAATATCACAGATACTGACGGTACACTTGATATAGATAAATCGCCTTTAGTTTATTATGATTTACGTTTTGGTAACATGTGTAATCTTGCATGTAGAATGTGCGGTCCAGAAGACAGTCACACTTGGTATAAAGATCATGTAGCATTAGAAGGCCCAGAGTTTCCTGACACACATGGTGTTGTAAAATTAGAAAAAAATGAAAAAGGTAGATGGACTACAGATCACTATGATTGGCACAAAAGTTATAAGTTTTGGGACCAGCTAGAATCTAATCTAAAAAACATTCAACATGTATATATGGCCGGCGGCGAACCTTTGATGATAGAACGGCATTACGAGTTTTTACAAAAATGTTTAGATGCTAATGTTGCAAAAAACATAATACTAGAATACAACACAAATCTTACAAATGTTCCTCAGCGTGTTTTAGATATGTGGCTTGAATTTAAAGAAGTAAGAATCGGTGCAAGTATTGACGGGTACGGAGATATTTTAGAATATCAGCGTTATCCTGCAAAATGGAGTGCTATTGAAAAAAATCTTAGAAAGATTGACGAGTTACCTAGCAATGTTACTGCATGGATTGCATGTACAGTAACAACAGCAAATGTATTTCATTTGCCTGATTTTATGATATGGAAGTTAGAGCAAAATTTTAAAAAAATTAATGCTTTTAAAAATAAACCTATTATAAGTTATCATGTTGCACATCGCCCCTGGCCGTCTTGTATAAGGGTTTTGACTCCAGAAGTAAAAACACAAGTAGTAGAATACTATGAAATACGTAAATTAGATTTTGAAAAATATGGTGAACATATATATACTAAAGCGAATCAACTGTTAGACGGTGTTTCGTCTTATATGAATGCAAAGGACGAAAATACTCATAGAGCATGGTTTGTACAATTTACAAAAGATTTAGATATGTTACGTGGACAAAATATATTAGATATAGTGCCGCAATATAAAGAAATGTTTGCATAGCAGGGTAAGTACAATATGACAGATAAATTGCCTTCAGATACATTTTGTTTATTACCCTGGGTACATCTAAGCACACGTCCAGATGGTAGTATGCGAGTATGTTGTACAGCAAACGCCAGTTCAGTTGGCCCTACTAACGATAAAGAACATGGCGGCCAAGTAGGCATTCTTAAAGATGACGAAGGACGTCCTAACAACTTAAACGTTAGTGATTTTCAAACAGCATGGAATAGCGACTACATGAAGAATGTTCGTAAACAAATGCTTGCGGGAGAAAAACCACCTAGCTGTTTAAAATGTTATAAAGAAGAAGCGGCTGGACATCGCAGCAAACGTATGTGGGAAACACGTTACTGGAGTGAACGTGTAGATCTAGATAAAATACTACAAGAAACAAATGAGGATGGCAGTGTGCCGCCTAACTTAGCATATATCGATTTACGCTTTGGTACTAAGTGTCAGTTAGCATGTGTTATGTGCAGTCCACATGATAGCTCAGGCTGGATTAAAGACTGGAAGGCAATGTTCCCTGCGGTTAAAAACGAAAGTCTAAAAGAAATTATGCAGTGGGACAACAAAGGTAGCACCAACGGTAGTAGCTACAATTGGCATAAACAAAATCCTGTATTCTGGGATCAGTTTTATGAACAGATGCCTAGTATGCAGCAGATTTACTTTGCAGGCGGCGAAAGTCTTATTATCGAAGAACATTATGAAATACTTGAACACGCTATTAAAATGGGTTATGCAAAAGATCTCGAACTACGTTATAACAGTAACGGGGTTGAATGGCGTGATGACTTGTTTGAATTATGGAAAGAGTTTAAGCTAGTACGATTCCATTATAGTATTGACAGTATTAAAGAGATGAACGATTACATTCGTTATCCAAGCAAGTGGAGTAGACAAGAAGAAGTATTTCATTTACTTGATACTCAAACAAGCAATAATGTCGAAGTTACTATTGCAGCAGCCATTCAAGCACTTAATGTATATTACTTGCCAGACTTTATACAATGGAAACTAGAGCAG
>Ga0213863_10003232_pt1 | contig 11277 bp, 9 predicted proteins | sample PICome_8_FD_160128 | JGI IMG/M metagenome (GOLD analysis project Ga0213863, IMG submission 160128) | Coastal seawater microbial communities near Pivers Island, North Carolina, United States - PICO497 | ecosystem: Environmental > Aquatic > Marine > Coastal | place: USA: North Carolina | collected... | reverse complement strand
GCGCCGATAGTGGAATTGTTAACTCATTGGAAGTTTTAAAGGCGTACTGCAGCAGACGTTTGGTGTCATCCATGAGCTCAATAAACAGCGGATCGAGGTGGCCAATCGTGGGGCGACCTAAGGCACCCAGTACCCGAGGTGAGACGTCTGAAGGGCCGGGACCCATTAGGGTTCGCTGTGGCGGATGAAAGCTCTTGCTCATGACAAATCCAGTGTGTTGTTGTTAAAAAATTTTCGGCGCAATAATGCCTAGTTTAGCGAGAATTAGCTAACTACTGGCGTTTTCAATAGCTTCCTGTTGCTGTATCCAAGTCTCCTCGATCTCGGATAGCTGTGCCTTAAGTAGACCCTCTGTCTCCACAAGTTTGGCGAGTTGATCTTGCTGGCTGCCTTCATAGAGGTCTGGATTGGCAAGTTGTGCCTGCAGGTCAACGAGTTTTTTTTGCAAGCCCTCAAGGGTGCGCTCGGTTTTTTCCAGCGCCTTCTGTAGGGGACGCAGGCGCGCACGTTGTTCCGCGGCGCCCTGCCGGTTGTGTTTACCCTTGCCCTGTGGTTCCACTGCCAGTTTATTTGCCGTCTTGTTAGAAGTTGCAGTAGCGGTTCGATCTCCCGACAAAACCCACTGCTCATAAGCGGTTAAATCGTCGGGGTACTCAGTGACCGCACCCTCATCAACCAACCAAAGTGACTCCACCGCATGACGCATTAGGTGGCGATCATGGCTAACCAACACAATGGCTCCGGTATAGCCCTGTAAGGCCACTGCCAGTGCATGGCGCATCTCCAGATCGAGGTGGTTAGTGGGTTCGTCTAAAATAAGCACGTTGGGGTCTTGCCAAACCACCATAGCCAACGCGAGACGCGCTTTTTCGCCGCCAGAGAAGGGCGCAATTTCCTGCCGGGCTCGATCACCCTTAAAGTTGAAGCCGCCCAGAAAATCGAGAATCACCTGTTCGCGCACTTTAGGAGTCAGACGCTGTAGGTGCAGTAATGCACTGGCCTGCAGATCTAAAACCTCAAGTTGCTGCTGATCAAAATAACCAATCCGCAGATGTGCACCGGTGACCCGGTCACCTGATAGAGCCGGTAGGGCACCTGTTAAGCCTTTTAGGAAAGTGGACTTGCCGGCCCCGTTCTTACCGAGTAAGCCTATGCGGTCCCCGGGGTGTAACGACAGCGACACCCCGTTTAGAACAATATCGTCACCGTAGCCAAGGACAAGGTTGTCGATAGTCAAAAGAGGGTCACTACTTTTCCCGGGTTCCGGAAACTGAAAAGAGAACGGCGAATCGACATGGGCGGGTGCCACCGTTTCCATGCGCTCCAACGCTTTCAATCGGCTTTGAGCTTGGCGCGCTTTTGTGGCTTTGGCGCGAAACCGACGGACAAAGTCTTCCATTTGCCCAATTTCACGCTGCTGTTTGGCGTATTGAGCGCGCTGTTGTGCCATACGCTCTGCACGCTGCTGCTCATAGGCCGAGTACCCTCCGCGATAGGGTATTAGCTGCTCTTGCTCAAGACTAAGGGTGCGTTCACAAATAGCATCAATGAAATCTCGGTCGTGGGAAATCATCAGCAAAGTGCCGGGATAGCGCAGCAGCCACCCTTGCAACCAAAGCATGGTGTCGAGATCGAGGTGGTTGGTAGGTTCATCGAGTAACAGCACATCAGAAGGCGTCATGAGTGCTCGCGCCAAATTAAGCCGGACACGCCAGCCCCCGGAGAACTCTGTCACTGATGTTTGTAAGTCACTTTGTTCAAAACCCAAGCCCAGCAAGAGTTGCTCTGCACGCCTTGGTGCGCTGTAACCGTCCAAGACCTCTAACTCCTGATACAGGTACGCGGCCCGTTCAAAATCTTCAGCTTGCTCTGCCTTGGCAATGTCCTGGGTCAGTTGATATACGCCGGCATCACCGGCCATCACAAAATTTAAGGTGCTGTCATCACTAACTTCTAGTTCCTGCGCCATGTGCGCAACACGTAGCCCCGCCATGCCACGGATTTGACCCTGGTCGGCAGAGAGCTCTCCCAGCAACATGGCAAATAAACTCGATTTACCGGTGCCGTTAGCACCAATCAACGCCAGTTTTTGTCCCGGCTGTAAGGTGGTAGAAGCCCCTTGCATAAGCAGCTTGGGTCCCCGACGAAGGGCGATGTCCTCCAATATAATCACGCTTGCTGCCCCGTCTCGCGTTGCTGAGCCTGCCACAGGGCCGTGTATCGACCACCTTGTACGAGTAGCTCTTCGTGTTTGCCGTGCTCCACGAGTTGGCCCTCTTCCAGTACCAGTATTCTATCTGCGTCGACGATGGTCGACAGTCGATGAGCGATGACCACTGCGGTGTGGTGCCCGGCCAATGCGCGAAACGCCTGCATGACCGCGCGTTCTGATTCGCTGTCGAGGCTCGACGTGGCCTCATCAAAAACCAAAATAGGCGCTGACTTTAAAACGGCTCTGGCAATAGCTACACGCTGCCGTTCACCCCCCGAGAGCTTCAGTCCCCGTTCACCCACTCGAGTACCGAGGCCCTCAGGTAGACGGGCAACAAAATCATCAAGATAGGCGGCACCCACAGCAGCTGCGACCTCGGCATCAGTCGCTGTGGGTCGCCCATAGCGAATATTTTCCAGCAGGGAATCGTTAAACAATACGCAGTCTTGGGGAACGATCGCCACGGCACTACGCAGCGAGTCCTGGGTGACTTCACGAATATTTTGTCCATCAAGGTAGACACCGCCACGGGTGGGGTCGTAAAAACGAAAAAGCAGTTTCACTACAGTGGACTTGCCCGCACCGCTGGCGCCGACAAGGGCGACGGTCTCACCCCCGGCAACACTAAAATTAAGCCCGGAAAGCACCTGACGATCGTCACTGTAGCCGAAGTCAACCGAACGGAATTCAATCCCCCCGGTCGCCATTTTTAGAAGGCCAGCGTCGGGTTGATCCCTAACCGCAGGCCGGTGGTCAAGTACTCGAAATAGCCGTTCTATGCTGGCCAGAGAGCTCTTGATCTCTCGGTAAACAAATCCGAGGAAGCTTAAAGGTATAAACAGCTGCAACATGAACTGATTAATCAGTACGAAGTCTCCAAGGGTCATTTCGCTGTCTTGGACTGACAGGGCCGCTAGACCCAGCATCAACGTTTGACTCAAGGCAATAATGATGGCCTGGCCGCTGTTGAGCGCTAACAGTGACAGTCTATTTTTACGTCTAGCCTGTTCCCATTGCTCTAGGGACTCGTCATACCGCTGCGCTTCAAATTCTTCGTTATTGAAATATTTAACGGTTTCGTAGTTGATCAAGCTATCGACCGCTCGGGTATTACTGTCTGAGTCAGCTGCGTTAACTTCTCGAATATAACGCGTCCTCCAGCGAGTAGCGCGGAAGGAAAAAGCGCCGTAAAGCACCACGGAAGATAAGACGATAAGACTGTATTTTGCGCCGTAATTGATTAATAAAATCGTCGCTACCATGGCAATTTCAAACAGTGTGGGGGCAATATTGAAAATGAAAAATCGCATGAGAAAGCTAATGCCATTGGTGCCACGCTCAATATCTCTCGCCAGCCCGCCCGTGCGTCGATTTAGGTGATAGCCAAGATCCAGACTGTGTATGTGTTTGAAGACAGCAAGGCCAATGCGGTGCATAGCGCGTTCGGTGACGCGGCCAAACAAGGTGTCTCTGAGCTCAGCGAACAGGGTATTGGCGAATCGAGCAGTACCATAGGCTGCAACCATAAATAAAATTACCGAGGTCGTAACCTGAACCGGGTTTTGGTCCAAGCCGTCTACTAACGCCTTGAGTAAAAAAGGAATCAACAGCAGGGCTGCTTTTGCCAGCAATAGGCAGGCTAGGGCGATACCTACTCTGCCGCGGTTGTCATACAAAATGGGCGCTATACGGGCCCAAAGCTTTGGCAGCAGTACTCGGGTATCTTCTATTTCGTTGTCGTCAGTTTGAAAATTGTGCATGAGTAATGGGGTCAGGCCCCATAGTGAGGGATTGACCAAGATGTCCGGATAGCTGAAGGTGCCGTACTCTACCTTACAGCGCGCGTTGTACCCAGTCGCGTCGTGAAATCGTTAACATTGAATCAAAGGACGTTAAGGCATGGGTTTTATCAGCGACAACGTGACACTCGACAATCCGGCATTTATTCACGAGAGCGCTTGGCTCTACGGCAAGGTTTATATTGGTCCCGACGCGTCGGTTTGGCCCAATGTTGTGACCCGGGCCGAATTTCTCGAAATCCGGATTGGCGCGCGAACCAATATTCAGGATTTCGTCATGATCCATGTAGGAGCCATGACACCGACGATTGTGGGTGAGGATTGCTCTATTACTCACCATGCCACGCTTCATGGCTGTGAAATTGGCGATCGTTGTCTGATAGGGATTAATTCCACCATTATGGATGGTGCAAAAATTGGCGCCAATTCTATTGTGGCGGGTAATAGCATTGTGAGAGAAAACAGCGTCTTTCCTGAAAACTCAATCATTGCGGGTGTGCCTGCTAAAGTGGTGGGCACCCGAGACAACGGTGCCGCTAATGCGCTTAATGCAGCCATGTACCAGCGGTTTGCAAGAACTTTTGCCGACGGTCGCGATCGTCTTGATGAGGCAGAGGTAGCTGAAGTTATGGCGTTGTACACAGGCGAGAAGCCTGAAGAAAATTGAGCTGATGGGCGGTGTGTTAGCGGGCGCCATGGCGAGAGTTTTGCCGCCATTGTTGCAGTGATAGCAGCCAGACGGTCATGCTAAGCCCCATAGTGAGTCCTACGATCCCGATCCACCCAAAGTGATCATAGGCCAGAGTGCCCGCCCAGCTACCCAAACCGCCCCCAGTAAACATCATGCAGACGTAAAGGCTCATCAAACGGGTGCGCACGGCTGGTGTTTCCTGCAAGCCAGTCATGCGGCCCGTGATGTCAATTAACGGTCCTACTATGCTCATGAGTGCCAGAGGTGGTAGCAAGAACAGCCAGTAAGATTCAGCCGTTATCAGCAGAGTAATACCCAGAAACTGAAAGGTCGCCATGATCAGTCTGGCTTTTTCGGCACCCATGGTGTCGGCCCATTGACCCAGTCGCGCGGTTGTCAGTAGGCCGATCGCCGAAAAGGCGGTCAGATAACCGACAAGATCTGAGCCATGCCCTTGGGCTGCGCTGGTGAGGTGCAGCCCAATGCCCAGCCAGACGGCAATAAACGCTGCGAAATTCAGCCCTTGAATCACAGCGGATACCATTAAGCGCTTATGGTCTCGACCGAGGGCGAATAGAGAGCGAAACAAAGCAAGATAACTAGGTCCGTGGGTATTGACGGACTCCCGCACCATAATTCGGGGCACGATGACAGCGGCGGCGGTCATAAGCACGGCGGCAATCCAGTAAACCCAGCGCCAGTCGGTGTATTCTCCGATAATGCCTGCAGCCAGTCTCGACACCTGTACCCCAGCAATGACCCCGGTGGTCAGCAGTGCCGTTGCGTAACCCAGCTGCTGTGGCGTGACGCGGCGCGAGGCATAGGCCGGAAGCAGGTATGGGGTAACCGTAAAAAAACCGAGCGCAGTCGATGCGGCGACGAAAAGCGTAAAGCTTGTGGTCATCGCCATGACGACAAGGGTCAACACCTGAGCAGACAAGCAAAGAGTGACCAGCTTTCGATTATCGATGCGATCGCCCAGCGGGAGTAGCAGCAGTACGCCCAAGGCGAGCGCGATTTGATTGACCGCAGGCACGATACCAATGTCAGCGTCGCTGACTCCAAAGTCGCGGGCCACAGCAGCAATGATGGGGTGAATGTAGTAAGCATTGGCCGTCACAATAGCGGAGGCACAGGCCAACAAAAATATTTCTCTATTTCCGGTCAAGCGAAAGGCGCCCCATGGCTGCGATACATAGTTGACTGCTCATAATGTTAATGACTCTAACTGGGAGTAACGCGAGTACGTCTGTGCATCGAATACAGACATTCCAGGCGGGGCGGCAGTATATCGGTTGTCTATGATCGCGGTGATTCTATTAATGCCGTTGTTACAGAGATTTTTCGTCACCGCGATTTTAAAGTCATATAAGCGACTATGGCCAGCAGTCTAAAAGTGTGGCGCAAAATCTAGTGTGTCGTTACGGTTGATGATACTGGGTTAATAGTTTATCGAGTTGGTCTGCGAAGGTCTTCCGATCTGTTTGAGACATTGGCGGCGGACCTCCGGTGTGTTGCCCCGAGGCGCGCATGGTCTCCATGAAGTCACGCATCTGCAAGCGCTGCTTGATATTGGCAGCGGTATAGCGTTCGCCTCGTGGGGTTAAAACCCGGCCACCTTTTTCCAGTACATCAGCGGCCAGAGGGATATCGGCGGTGATGACAAGATCTTCTGTCCCTACACGGGCAACAATCTCGTCGTCGGCCTTATCAAATCCCTGTGCAACCTGATAACTTTGCAGCCAGGGAGAAGGGGATAAATGTATCGATTGGTTGGCAATAAACACCACCCTGATTTCACGCTTTACAGCGGCTCGGCATAATATGTCACGAATCGCCCCGGGACAGGCATCAGCATCGACCAGTATGTTCACGGGGTAGTTTCCTCAAAAATGAACCGTACAGGGCGCTTCATAAGCGCTATTAGCAATCGTACATAGGAGAGCAGCACCATGGCACTGGTTACTTATCAAGAGCAAGATGCTTTTAGCTTGATTACCCTCGATGACGGAAAAGCCAATGCATTATCCTTTAACATGGCCGATGAGCTTGATAGTGCTCTCGATCAGGGCTTTGAGTCTGGGAAAGTCATCGTGCTGGCGGGTCGCCCCGGTAAATTCAGCGCGGGATTTGATCTCAATGTCATGGGAAAAATGGATGCTGATAGCCAGCGTTTGCTAAAAAGGGGAGCTGATATTGCCGGTCGACTGGCCCATAGCGAAACCCCGGTCATTGCCGCAGTGACCGGGCATGCGTTGGCGATGGGGGCGTTGATTTGTCTGTCAGCCGACTACCGATTGGGTACTCGTGGCGCGTTTAAATTAGGCCTGAATGAAGTGGCTATTGGTATGACACTACCTTGGTTTGGTATTGAGTTGGCACAGGAGCGCGTGATTGAGGCCCATGCCCATCAGGTTGTTACTTTGGCCCGCATTTACAATCCGGAGGACGCCGTTGAGGCGGGTATTCTTGACGCCTGCTGCGAGCCTGAAGACCTGATGACCATGGCCGCTAGTACCGCAGAGCAGTTTGCCGCCCTGGATATGCCTTCATTTGCCGCAACTAAGGCGCGGCTGAGAGAGGGCTTTGCCAGTCGCTGGCAGACCGCCATGGCTCGCGATTTCGGTGAATAAAACCTGTTGGCTGAGTCGGCAGATGCTCTGTGAGTCGGTGGATTAGCGCGCCGCGGCCAGTTCGTTAGCCAGTTTCATTTGTCGCCGTGTGGCCGCGAAAACTGACAGGCTGTCGGAGGTTTCGCCCTTCTGGCCCAGCAATAAAATTTGCTCGTAATACCAGTACTGCACGGCAAAGGTTCCCAAAGTTTTAAATAACGATATTTTTTCGAGAAATTTTAACCAGTTGGGTAACAGAGACAGAGCATCCTCATAGCGAGGCAGCTCTTCCAGACCGGATAGCAGGCGCTTGGGGGCGTCGGTCATAACACACATCGGTCGACCCACGCCTATGACATCAGCAGATCCGGTTTCGAGGGCACTCTCCATGGCATCCAGCCGTCGCAGTCCGCCTGTGACCATCAAGGGCATCTTCAGTTCTTTACGCATAGCCTGAGCGAAGTCGACAAAATAGGCCTCCCGGGCACGAGTTGATTGTGCGACCGTTTGGTTTTCGATAGGTTCAATGCCTTCTACATTGAGCAGTCTAGGCTGCTCATAGGTACCCCCTGATATTTCCAACAGGTCAACGCCTGCGGCCTCCAGCCATTTGGCGACTTGTAAGCTTTCGGTAAAATCGAAGCCTCCGCGCTGAAAGTCGGCGCTATTGAGTTTGACGCCTACCGGAAAACTAGGGCCAACCGCCGCACGAACCGCGTTCACTGATTCGAGTAAAACTCGGGCACGGTTTTCAAGGCTGCCGCCCCAGCGGTCAGAGCGTTGATTACTGCGTGGACTCAGGAACTGCGACAATAAATAACCGTGGGCGCTATGGAGTTGAACGCCGGTAAACCCTGCTTCTTTTAAGACTCTGGCACAACGGGCGAAGCCTGCGATTACCGCCTCGATATCAGTCTCTGTCATGGCAACCGGTTCACCAAACTGACCGCCCGGCAAGCCCAGTTTGATAGCTGAAGGTGCCTTGGGTGTGGCATTTATGAGTTTTTGACACTGCCGCCCAGCGTGGCTGATCTGCGCCCAAAAGTGGTTGCCATCGCGTGTACCGGCTGTTGCCCATGCCTCTAAAGCACTCATGGTAGCGTCATCAGGTTCCTCATCGATTACGACATTGCCGGGTCGCTCGAGATGGTCTCGGTCAATTTGAACATTGCCAGACAGTAATAAACCCGCACCGCTATCACTCCAAATGCCATATAGCTGATTAAGGGCATCTCCCGGCACCCCTGTTGCTCCGGCTAGACCTTCAGTCATTGCTGCTTTGCAAATCCGATTGGTCAAGGTGGCGCCACAGGGCAGTGTTAAGGCTTGCTCAATCATTTTCGATTCCTCTACAAGAAATAAGTGCCGTTTCGGGTTACTCGACAGATGCCGTTCGCTCCAAGGATTCGGATGCAATGTGAAAGAAGCTTCCTTCATCGGTGAGCACTGCAATGCTGCCATCACTTAGAACTCGGACATCCCGAACGCGCCCGGTCACCTCAGGAAAGGGTTCGCTCTGTAAAAAGCCATCGCCCTCTGGTTCGAGGCGATAGAGTTTTTGGTCGACGAGTGCCCCTGTTAGCAGTGACCCGTCCCATCCCGGAAATGCCTCGTTTCGGTAAATTGCAAGGCCCGACGTAGCAATACTGGGCACCCAATACACTACCGGCTGAGCCATGCCCTTGGCTTCGGTGTAGGGAGAAATAATGGCTCCTGAGTAATCCAAGCCGTAGGTTATTGCTGGCCAGCCATAATTGGTGCCGGGAATAATACGATTTAGTTCGTCGCCGCCTTTTGGACCATGCTCTGCCATCCAGATGGTGCCGTCTGCTGGATCGATAACTAATCCTTGGGGGTTTCGGTGTCCATAGCTATAAACCCGTGGAGCAATCTTGGGAAACGGGTTGTCAGTAGGCACCGTACCGTCGCGGTTAATTCTTAGCAGCTTGCCCAGCTCGCTGTCTAAACTTTGTGCCTGCTCCCGATACTCAAAGCCTTCGCCAACGCTGACTAGTAAGGTGCCATCGGGTAAAAACGCTAATTTACCGCCAAAATGTGCGGCTTTTTTCTTGTCGGGCTGAACTTCTAGAATGACTTCTACAGCCGACAGAGCCTCTGCGGCAAGCTTGGCGCGAACTACAGTTGTGCGATTGGTGTCGGCATCGCCGCCAGCATATGAAAGGTAAAGCGTTTGATTACTGGAGAACTCGGGATCAAGGATGACGTCGAGTAATCCGCCCTGACTTTTAAAAAATACCTCGGGAGTTCCTGAAATTGTGGTGGTGCTGCCGTTACCATGAACATGTAATAGGCGACCGGCCTTTTCAGTGATCAGAAAGCCCTCGTTGTCTGGGAGCTCAGCAATGGACCAAGGTTGTTCTAGGGAATTTGTAATAGTGGTAACTTGATAGCCTGCGGCAGTTGAGGGCAATGTTGTGAGCATCATCGCGCTCACGATCAAAACTTTGACGATGTGTGTATTGAAAGGCATGGTGCATCCTTTGAGGTAAAATTCTGTTAACCGAACCCTAACTATAACCCCTTCGCAGTGCAGAGTTTGTGTTGCGGCAAATGAGGAGCCGATTGTGCGTGTTATCGCAGCTTACTTTCCAGCCACCGTATTGGCGTATTTAGTTGCCAGTGCCTTTTCGACCTTAATGATTATGGCCGGATTGGCAAATATGGCGATGCCGGTATCTGCTGCCGATGTCTTATCGGCGGTGTGGTTTGATTGGCTGGGCCTGTTGGGCTCTTATTTGCCTTTAGTGGCGATAGCCTTGCTTATAGCGCTACCGGTGGCGGGCCAATTACATGGGCGACTGGGCCTGCCTCGTCGTTTTATCTATGCGTTGTCGGGCTTTGCAGCCCTTATCGCCATTCATCTAATTTTAGAAGCAACCCTGGGATTAATCGGCTTTGCTGCCGTACGAACAACCCTTGGCCTGCTCCTGCAGGGCGTCGCTGGTGGTCTCGCCGGTTGGCTATTTGCGCATCTTTCCGAGACAAAAGCATGACCGAAGCTCAATACTTTCAGCAGGGAATCACAGAACTTCAGGCAGGACGCACCGCTGAAGCTTTGGTGGTATTCCAGCAAGCCGTTGATGAGAATATGGCTACGCCGCGCTGTTGGCTGGGGCTTTCTCTTGCTGCACTGACTCAGGGCGATGTGCCAAGAGCTGAAAACGCGATTGATGCGGTGCTTAAAGAAGAACCCCATAACTTGCGCGCACTGATCATCAAGGGCGACATTTTGCTGGGTAAAAATGATTTTCAAAATGCTTCTTCCTACTACAACTTAATACTGCGCCTCGCTGCAAATCTGACAGATGTGCCACCACAGTTGGCGACAGATTTAGACCGCGTAGAAACGCGGTTACAGCAGTTGGGCGAGATGTTTCAGCAACATTTGGTGGATCGCTTGTCGTCAGCAGGCTATCGCCGTAATCAGGCATCGACTCGATTTAATAACTCCCTAGATATGCTTTTAGGGCGTAAACAGCGTAAAGATTTGAGCGAGCAATTTCCTCAAACGCCGCATGCCTTTTATGTGGACGACATGGCCTATTGCACGTTTTTCCCCACTGAGGAGCTACCCTGGATGCCTCACCTTGAAGCACACACAGACTTGATAGAGCAGGAACTGAATGCCTTGCTGGATCAGTCAGCTGAGCGTTTTTCGCCTTATGTTCACAGTGGTTTAGAACAGCCGCAAAATACAGAAACGGCATTGCTCGATAGTCATGATTGGACGTCGGCTTTTTTATGGCAGGACGGTAAGCCCGAGACTGATATTCTCGCCGCTTGTCCCGAAACTGCGGCCCTCATGGCGGATCTACCCTTAACCCGAATTAATGGTTTAGCACCTTCTGTTTTGTTTTCGAAGCTCGATGCCGGCGCCAAAATTGATCCTCATACCGGGCTGTTGAATTGCCGACTTATTTGTCATTGCCACTCACTGTTCCA
>Ga0213863_10003231_pt1 | contig 11279 bp, 24 predicted proteins | sample PICome_8_FD_160128 | JGI IMG/M metagenome (GOLD analysis project Ga0213863, IMG submission 160128) | Coastal seawater microbial communities near Pivers Island, North Carolina, United States - PICO497 | ecosystem: Environmental > Aquatic > Marine > Coastal | place: USA: North Carolina... | reverse complement strand
GCCTGCCGTAGAAGCAACATATGAAACAATCCAAGTTGAGCTAACACCTGCTGTTGAGGCAACTTATGACGAAGATGGCAATGAACTAACTCCTGCTGTTGATGCTACCTATGAGGAACAACAACAAGAGCTAACTCCTGCTGTTGATGAGGTTATACATAGCTCAGATGTTGTAGAGCCAGATACACTTGAAGAAGGACAGCTATGGCGAGAAACAACAGAGAAAGTTATGGCAACACGGCAAGTGCCAGATTATCAAGGCATTGACCAAAGTAAGATTGTGCCTTTACTTACATCAGCATTACAAGATGCTATTGCTAAGATTGAAGCACTAGAAACAAGACTAGAAGCGTTAGAAGCATAATGATCTTATGTAGTAGTAAAGGTAGTATGTAGTAGTAAAGGTAGGGCTAAATGATTGATATTACATTTTTTACGAAGAAGTGGAAAGAAGTTGATGGACATAAGCTAGTCAATGGTTGGGAAATTGTAAAGCCTAATGGTGATAAACAGTATGTTGGCGATCAATTTGACTTTGCGGTCACAGCAATGTATTTATTAAACAATAACAGTATAAAAAAGACATTGTTTTCGTTATTGACCAGACGGACAAGTTTATACTCAGTTAGAATTGGCAGAGCCAAGCATATAGTAGTGAAAAGTCAGGGACGTTTCATAGATTTAAAACTACGTAGGTGGGTTAATCGTTGTTACTTAGAGTGCAATGAGCCTATTTATATATTTAGATTTAGACTTCCTATACCTTATATAGCGTATAAGTTGTTACTAGGTCGCTACGAGCGGTGGTCATTATGGAACAAAATCTCATAAACGTATTATTGGGTGGACTTAGCGTTATCATAGGCGCAGTCATATCTACAATTTACAATAGCGTCAAAGAACTAGAGCGTACTGATAAAGATATTAATGAAAAGCTATCAGCCATAGAGGTTGCTGTTGCAGGTAATTACGTAAAGCGAGATGAATTTATTAACACAATCGAAAGATTATTTACCAAATTAGATAGCATAGATCAGAAGTTAGATGCAAAGGCTGATAAATGAGCTTGGGAATTACAGAACTTATAGCAGGAATATTTAAACCCGCTACAGAACTTATTGACAACTTACATACGTCTAAAGAAGAAAAGCTTGAACAGAAGCGTCTGTTACTTGAGGTACAAGGTCGAGCAATGGATAGAGTGCATGAATATAATACAGAGTTGCTTATGGGGCAGGCTAAGATAGTAAACAGCGAAGCAAGCTCAGAGCATTGGTTAACAGCCAACTGGAGGCCATTGGTTATGCTTACGTTTACTGGCTTAGTTGTAGCTCGTTTTTTAGGATTTGAGGCCGAAGGCATGACAGAAAAAGAATATCAAAGCTTGTGGAACTTAATCACACTAGGCGTTGGTGGTTATATTGGTGGCAGGTCAGTTGAAAAAGCCATAAAGACATATAAAGGCTCAGGCGAGTAAATGCCATTTAGATTTAGCAAAAGTAGTAGCAATCGTCTACTAGGTGTTGACCCCGACATATTTAGAGTAGCTAGGCTTGCTATACAGATAACTAAAATTGATTTTGGTATACCTTTGCATGGTGGGTTAAGAACACAAGCAGAACAGAATGAGCTGTTTCATGCAGGACTATCTAAATGTGATGGCTATGAGAAAATTAGTTCGCACCAGACAGGCGAGGCGTTAGATGTATATGCTTACGTTGATGGTAATGCCTCTTGGGAGGAACACCATTTAGCAATGGTTGCCACAGCAATGCTACAATCAGCAAGCCAATTAGGTGTTGGATTAGAATGGGGTGGATTATGGAAGTCATACATTGATATGCCACACTTCCAATTACAAAAAAAGAGGCCGCAATTAAGCGACCTCTAAAACAAACACAAGGATCGGGGATAAAACAACCTTGTTCCTTTTGTTAGCACAGAAAGTTGAGAAACACAAATGGGCATTACAAACAAAAGTAAATTAAATTGGGACGAGCTAGAAGAATATTGCAATAATCAACGTGAATTAGATATAATTAAAGCTCGCGCACATTATGACAATGTTGACGATACAGCCGCACATTTTGGTATATCTAGCAGAGCTATTTATACGATTTGTAGTGGAATAAAAGCAAGAGCCGCTAGAAAAGGTCATGCGCCAGAACATGACATGACCGCAACAGTTCCAGATGGGTTCCAAGTCAAAGGTGTTTCCACATATTATAATGCAAGTGGTCAATTAACTGGACAGTGGGTTAAGACTGTTACTGACAAAGAGCGTCAACATGAAATTATGTTGCAAGCGATTGAAGAAACGCATAAAAACTATAAGCCGTTCAAGCCAAGCCCTAAAGTCAAACATACAGATAAAGACTTACTATCGCTTATTACGATTACCGACTTTCATTTGGGTATGTACGCATGGGAAGCAGAGACAGGTGACGATTGGGACGTAAATATATCTAAACGTGTATTTTTAAATGCGATATCAGATATGATAGAAGCCGCACCAAAAGCTCATACAGGATTTCTTTGCCAATTAGGTGATTTCCTACATTTTGATGGCATAACGGCTGTCACGCCTATGTCTGGTCATATACTTGATGCTGATACACGCTATAGCAAGCTTGTTGAGCTAACAATAGAGATAATGACCCAAGCTGTTGATATGATGCTTAAAAAGTTTGGTAAAGTTGTAGTAGTACAGGCAGAAGGTAATCACGATATGTCAGGTTCAATATGGCTAAGAAAACATATCAAATATGTGTTTAAAGATGATAAAAGAGTAGAAGTCATAGATAATGAGTTTCCATACTACGCTTATTTGCATGGGGAGATACTGTTAGGGTTTCATCATGGCCACAAAAAGAAAATGGCACAACTACCAAAACTGTTTGCGAGTGAGCCACGTTTCCGTAAGTTATGGGGAAAGGCAACACAAGCTTATATTCACACTGGACATATGCATCACGAACGTGTGGTGGAGGATATGGGAGCCATCGTGGAGCAAAATCCTACTTTGTCAACACGAGATGCATATGCGGCTAGAGGGGGCTACGTATCGGCAAGAGGTGCTAAAGTCATTACATATCATTCTAAACTTGGCGAGGTACACCGAACAACTGTGAGGCCACGTTAGCCGCTTGCTGATATTGTAGCTCTAATTTATCACAGATAGCATAAAACTCAGTTGCCTTATCAACACCATAGGTAGTGTATGATGACCAGTTTAGTGTCTCAATAAAATTAAATTTGTTGGTGTATACGTCACGCCTAAATAAATGAAAGTCATATTTCAGACAGTCGTCATCTTCATGGACTAGCTCTTGGTTAAGAAAGTAGATGTCCATATATTCGTCTATATTGTCTTGCCAATTCCATGATTGTATAAAAGCCATTAATCTAACTCCTTTATGTTTGGTTTATAAGTATTGTTAAAGCCTCTTGATTGTATCTTGCGACCTTGGATTTTTTGTTTCGGTTTTTGCGACTTAGCAGTTGTTTTCAGTAGCGAACGTAACTTTTTACGTGCTAGACTATCTGCTTTGTCTTTCTTTATTGCACACTTAATACAGGTCAGCGAGATATTATCTAAGTCGTGTTTTCCACCCATACTGCGTTGATGTAAATGTTCTTCGCGTATCTGCCTTGCTTTGAACACTAAAGGTTCTTTACAAGTCGCGCATTTACCATCTTGCTCTATCAATAGTTGACCAAACTGCATTTTAGTTAGTGGTTTAAATTTAACATAGTCGTGATGGTCAGACAGCCTCATAATCACCTCTAATTGCTTTGCTAACATCAGCCTTTAATCTCTTAAGCCATTTGTGTTGATCGCGTTTATCGCGTCTTACAACGGCATCACGATATTTAAATCGCGTGTAGTAGTAATGGTTGGTATAAAAGGTTGTAGTTCCTTTTTTATCTATGCGTTGTTCTATCATTGTTATCCTCTTGTTTATTAGCCCCGCCAAAGCAGGGGCAGTGTTGTAATTACTAATCTAGTTTAAATGGTTTTTTATCACTATGCCTCTTTGCTTCATTAAAACGCTCTTTAACTGATGCAACTTCTTTTTCTATAGCCTTTAATATTTGATCAACTTCGTCTTGCGTATAGTCATAATGATTTCTAACAGAAAGATTGCCTATTAATTGTAATTGTTTAAAAACACGATTAACTCTTTTATTGGCTAACTTTACAAATTTATCTGCTTTCATGTTACTTTCCTTTTTTGGTAAATCTTTGATCTTTTGCATATGCTTGTAAGACTTTACCCATTGTTCATATGATTTTGGTTTACGTGCTTTGCCGTATGATAGACCTGCTTCTTTGTAAGCTTTCATAAGTGCCTTTTTATGTTCAGCACCTAAGAACCTGCCAGTAAGCATAACTTGTGATTGCCTAAATGAACGACCATGATGTAAATTGCCTATGCTATGTGCTAACTCATGTATAAGCACTTCTTTACACATCATACTACCGATACGTACTCTATATTTATCAGCGTTTGCCCCATATAATCTATTAGAAAACTCTAATTTTGGTTTGTATTTTATGACAGAATTGTTAAACCAAGTTTTAGAATTAACTATTCTTTTATGTAAATCTTTAAGCTCTTTTTCAGTGCTATTAAACTTAGTACCCATAGTTTTATAGTACACGTTTTCAGCCTTATACGTCTTTAGTTTTTCACTATCTTTTTTGCGATAATCACCTTTGTTTTGTTTATACTTAAATGCTTTTAAATACTGTTTATGTTTTTCTTCAAGCGTATAGTCATCAGTCATATTGCAACTCCTATGTTTGGTGGCGATATTGCCCTGCAATAGCTACAGTATACACTAATAGAAATGTATTACAAGAATTAATTTCCGTTGTTTTGTAATTTATTTACATAATTATCGGAATTATTTTACGAATTGTGTTGACTTATATATAAGCATACCCTACTGTATCTATATTACTTGGCAATCAAGCCGCTTTTAAAGGAGATAGTAATATGTATAAACAAAAACGAGTTTGGCAAAAGGTTATAGAAACTGCCGTAAAAAATTATGACGGAAATTTAGATACCTCACTAAGAGATGCAAAAGAAATTTTAGATTGTGGTGACGAGCCATTATCAGACGCTTATGCTATCTTAGAGCTTGCCGCTAGTAAGTTAAAGGACACAAAGATACGTGCATCGTCCATGTATGATATAGAAACTAAATTACCTGAAAAACTAGATAATTTAATTGATATGGCACTAAGCTATGACAAAAAGACTAAAGAGTTCAGTGAGAAATATTAGGAGAAATACAAATGAAACTTAGCATAACTAACATTATAGAAAGGTGCGGAGGTAGCAAGATAATTGCAAGTCAATGTGATGGACTGCAATCTGATAGCATCAGAAAGTGGGTTGGCAATGGCATACCAGAGAAACACTGGACACCAATCTGCAAGCTACATGGCAAAAGGCTTAATGCTAATAAATTACACGATCTAAATGAAAGCATAAGAAATGCTAAACAGTAAAAAAACAAAATGCAGTGAATGTAAAACACGCTATGACAAACGCGATATGCGTTATGAGCAAGGTGTTGTAGTCTGTTATGATTGCTATTACACGCCAATAAGAGCCGAACTAACACTTCTTGATGTTGAGCTGATGCACAAATCAGAACAAGAAATATTGTCAGCAGAAAGCAAAAAAGAACTAATTAATTTGTTAGTGATGATAACACTAACAGCAACATTACTAGCAACTGCAATAGCACTTGCTATATTAGCCATCTAGGGATTAAAAAAATGGATAAATCAGAGAATACAAAACAACTACAAAAAGCATTATTGAAAGCAACGCCAGAATTACCTGCTGTTACTTATAATGCGGCTGTTAAATATGGTAAGACTAACTTTGAGTATGCTAACATAACGAGTATACTAGATGCAGTACAACCAGTCTTAACAAAAAATGGTCTTACACTAATGCACAGCATGGAGAGCATAGAAGATGGTGTTATAAAATTTAGCGCAACGCTAACTCATGCAGATAGCGACGAGTTTGTAAAATCATATTTATACATGAGGCCAATATCATTATCACCACATGATTGCCAAGCGGCTTTTACATACGCCCGTAGAGGTTCAACTGTTGCATTGTTAGCACTAAGAACTGTTGATAATGATTACAGTGAAATTACATCACGAGGTACAGATCAAGACTTGCTAGAACATTACAGCAAACTATTTGGCAGTGCGAAAGATGTTAATGAGCTTAATGGTTACGCTATGGAGTTAGCTAAGTTAAAGTTGCCAAGCGGTAAGACTAAGACAGAGTTAAACAATTATTACAGTCAGATTAAAACTAAGCTAGGAGCAAAAACAAATGTTAATTAATGCGGTAGAACAAGGTTCACCTGAATGGTTTGCACTTAAGGCAGGTAAAATCAGTGCGAGTAGAGTAGGTAATCTATTCTTAGGTAAGTCAACAGCAACTAGAAATAATCTTATTGCCTCTTTAGTTAGAGAGAGACTTACAAAAACATACTCACAAAATACTTTTACAAGCAAAGCAATGGAGCATGGTAGTGAGACTGAGGAGGAGGCCAGACAATACTACAGCATGGTTAATGACGTTCATGTGCAGACTTGTGGAATTGTTACCCATGAGGAATATGACTTTATAACAGTATCACCTGATGGTTTAGTAATGAAAGACAATAAGATTAGTTATTTGCTAGAGATAAAATGCCCTTTTGCAGATGCTATGCACCTAAAATACTACACAACTGGACATCATGCCAAGCAATACAAGTATCAACTTGGCTTACAAATGATGGTTTGCAACTTAGATAGAGTTGACATTGTATCTTACGATAACAGATGGCCAACTGATATGGTTATGGCCACAGTTACAGTAGAAAGAGATCCAGTGTTGGAAAAAGCAATACTAGATAAAATATTGGAAGCTAACGATGAAGTTAATTCTATTATCAAATCACTAAACATAGGAGATAAAAAGTGATAAACAAAGTAATACTAATAGGCAACATTGGAACGGATTTAGATACCCGTACATTTTCGAACAACAATAAGGTTATGTCATTTAGCCTTGCTACGAGCGAGAAGTGGAAAGGTAAAGACGGCCAACAACAAGAGCGTACACAATGGCACAAGATATCGGTTTTTAATGAGAACTTAATTAATGTGTTAGATAGCTACGCAGGTAAAGGTACTAAGATTTATCTTGAGGGTAAGTTACAGACACGTAAATATCAAGACAGTAGTGGTTCAGACCGCTATGTAACTGAGGTAGTGCTAGAGCGATACAATGGTGTTATACAATTACTATCTAAAAGTAGTAGTGATGGTCAGCCTAAAATGAGTCCAAATCGTAAGGTTGTAGACGAATATCCGCTTGATGATGAGATACCATTCTAGTCATGGGAAAATATACGTTACAAATTACTAACGAGGTTGAGCGCGGTAAAGCACTTGATCTTGTTAGGCGTAGCCCAATCAATACCTATATAAGCTTTCAGCGTGATAAACGTACAACAGACCAGAATAAATTAATGTGGGCTTTGTTAACTATTATAAGCAATCAAATTAAATTTGATGGTAATACTTGGGGTATGCACAAAGTCGGTGGTCGTTACAAACCAGATGATTGGAAGCAATTATTTGCGGCAAGTCTATTCAAAGCACAGTTTATGCCAGACCTTGATGGCGGTATGTTGGTTCTTAATCCTAGCACTTCGAGTATGACTAAAGACCAACACAGTCAGTTATGTGAGCTTATAATTGCACAAGCGGCTAAGTGGGGCATTGAGATAAAGGACATTGTGCCTGATGCTTGATTTAATCTTGCCATTCCCGATATCGGTCAATTCTATGTATTCTAATCATGGCAGACGTAGGATAAAATCCAAAAGGTACAGGATATGGCGAGAAAAGGCTATAGAAGCTTTGCAGGGACAATATAATGGTGACTTGTTAGATTATGACATAAAGTTAGAAATAGCTCTCAGTGCGCCTTGTAAGCGTCGTAGAGACTTAGATAACCATGCCAAAGGTATTCAAGATGCACTTACTGGAGCCGTAATTGTAGATGACAGTCAAATAAAGCATTTAGAGATGTATTGGATAGACAAAAGAAAAGGAGGCTTGGCAAAAATATATATTGACAAATTTATAGAAATTTAACTAATAACAAATAGGGATAAAATTATGACTACACTGCCGTACTTCTGCTATTTTCCAAAAGACATGGGATATAAGATAGCACACTTAACATTAGCTGAAGATGGAGCTTACCATAGGCTTCTCAGACTTTGTTGGACAACAACAGGTTGCACTATACCAAATGACATTACTTGGATTGCACGCAAATGCTTATGCAGATCACAAGATGATATAGACGTTTTACAATCAGTTTTAGACGAGTTCTTTCACATAAAAAAAGATAGATATTATAACAAAAGATTGTCAGAAGAATATGATAAGTCAAATGCAAAGCATAAAGCGCGTGTTGATGCAGGAAAAAGGGGTGGTCACGCTAAGTCACTGAAAAGTAACAATAAAAGTTCTAGCAAAGCTATAGCAAAAACAAAGCAAAGCTCTAGCAACCATAACCATAACCATAACCATATAAATAACCATACTATTATTAATAATTTTATACCAAAGGAGCTAAACAAAAATACTAAAACTTACAAACTAATTGAAAAGCATATGACAAGTGATGAATTAGAATTACAACTTGAGAAGTTCATTGCCTATCATACCGACAAGCAAACAAAATCAACAGACTTCAACAGACAGTGGAGAGCATGGTTACAAAACAACGTGCAATGGAAGTTAGAGAAAACAGGAGATAAAAATGTCAAACAATATAATACAACTACAAAACTCAAAGAAATTGGTGACAGCCGCCGTAAAAGACGGGGAGAGTTACTTAATGAACTGCAAGCTCAAGGGTTGGCCAAGAGCGTTTGATTGCGCTCAAGACAAAGAACTAGCTACGAAACAAAAGCAGAACATTATACAAGTACGCGAGTTTTACCTAAGTAAGTTACAACCTAGTGAGCCAACATATATCTTAGGTAAGATAGAAATATTAGAAAGCCGATATTTTGAGAAAGAGACAGATCAAACAGTACAGACGCAACTTGACCGCGAATGGATAGAGGATTTATCAGAATACCCACCTGATTTGATTGAATTAGCGTGTAATAACTGGCGTAGGAGCAGTAAGAACTATGCGCCAAGGTCAGCAGGTGTATTGATGGAAAGTGTTAAACAAGAGTATGTAAGGCGGGTTGTAACTTATCGCAAAGCCGTATCGGTATTGGGGATTATAGATGCTGATTAATAAAATATATGCAGAGATAAATCGTTGCCCTTGGTGGACAATATCACAAGTGGCTTTTGCATTAAATACAACACCTAACTCTATAACTGGTACGTGTAGTAGTGCAGGTACTACCTTTAATCAGATCAAAAAGCATGAGATAATGCGACTAAAAGAGTACGAAATTAACTCTAAAGCCCTAAGAAACATAAAAATGCAAAATTAAGTGTTGCATTATGTCAAATTATGAATTAACGAAAATATATAAACAAATAAAAGCAAGAAAGCACAGGCTTTTGTTATGGAGTATAATTACAATACTTTTGTATAAAAGCATAGAGGGGAATAAAATGGATAATCACGAATACAAAAAAAAACTACAAGATTTAGGGTTTAACTTTGCATCATACGCTAGATTTTGTGGTGTAAACAGATCAACAGTTATGAGGCATTGCACTGGAGCTATAGAGCCAATACCTTACATCTACATTAGGGTGTTAGAGTGGATTGAGGAAGGTAAGCTTGAGAAGCCAAAACCAAAAGACATTGCAGAGCCAAAAAAACCAGTCAGCAAGGTTAAGACTAAAAAGAAGTAACAATGGAAGAATACACTAAGCGTTTTATATCTTATATTGAAGTAAGTAATGGTGACGCTTGCGTAGTTCTTGATGATGGTTCGGTACTTGGCGGTGTATTTTCACTTAGCGCGGCTACTACAGCAGGAGCTACAAGCTATGCAGTTATAAATGCTTATATTGTTAACGAAGAAACTAATTTATTAGACGATCTTATAAAAAAACACAAAGATAATGGCAAAAAGTAGGATATGGACAGAAGAAAAGCAAGAAATTGCAATACGATTGTGGAAAACAGACTTAACAACACACGTTATAGCGGAGCGGCTTGGTGTTACTTATGCTAGTTTACAACTATATGCACACAGAAACAGGCATAAACTGCCAAAGAGAGGTGCGCCAAAGGTTGACAAGCCAAAAGTAGCCCAGAGGGTAGTCCGTAACCAATATAAACGCTACACAGATACAAGTGAGATAGCTAAAGCCAGTAAATTGTGGCAATCGCAAAAGAGCATATTTGAGATACATACTGCACTCAAAATGTCAGGCAAGACGTTTATAAAAATGCGTCGTTATGCACCTAATCGCTTTCCAAAACGTGACAGCAACAAGAAAATACAGACTTACAGGCCGCAAAACGCTAATACTAAGGCTAAAATAGCTAAAGTAGGTGAGGGATTTTATTTAAAGCACGCTATGAGTAATCAGTGGTTACATTGTTCAGGCAAAGCATTGACATTACAAAAAGCATATAGATATCGAGCAACGTGGTTGCAGTGCATTAAAATGTTAGAAAATACAAGTTATGATCTAACTATTATACACGCAAATAAACATATGTAGTAGTAAGGGTAGGCATATCTTGCGTGTAGTAGTGAGGGTAGTGTCTATATGTAGTAGTAAGGGTGGGGGTAAAAATCGCGTGTAGTAGTAAGGGTAGCCCAAAAAATCGCGTGTAGTAGTAAGGGTAGCCCCTTTTTCGCCGCGTGTAGTAGTAACGGTACCCCTGTTCTCTGTTTGTTCTGCTTTTGTTCTGCTTTTGTTCTGTTTCTGTAATATTTTTTTGTGCATTGTTTAAAAGCTTATTGATCATAGGCAAATACCCACGCAAAAAGCGAGTTATAAAAATAAATATACATCTTTTGACGGTTGCATAAAACAGCAACAGAGGCAACCCACAAAAAACAACAACTTTTTTATATATATATAAAGAAAATAAAAAATAATTAAAAATAATTGCTATTTTATGAAATTAGCTGTTGCAATACGCAACCAGTACTATATAAGGGAGTTATAGAAACAAACAAAGAAAGAGAAAACAATGACAAACACAGAAACATTAGAAACTATAAATTACTTA
>Ga0213863_10003229_pt1 | contig 11280 bp, 8 predicted proteins | sample PICome_8_FD_160128 | JGI IMG/M metagenome (GOLD analysis project Ga0213863, IMG submission 160128) | Coastal seawater microbial communities near Pivers Island, North Carolina, United States - PICO497 | ecosystem: Environmental > Aquatic > Marine > Coastal | place: USA: North Carolina | collected... | reverse complement strand
TCCCCCCCCTCGAGGATGCCCTGCGCTTCCCCGCGATCGCCCGCCCCGTGCCCGCCAATGACCGAGCCCACCAGCTTGCGGACGAGCACGCCCGCGCGAAGCGGGGCGATGAGGAGCACCACACCCACCTCTTCGGCAGCGGCTTCCGCCACCCCCACCAGCGAGCCTGGGACGCCATGGCCGCCGAGGACCAGGAGGCCGTGACCAGCGTCTTCGTCAACGTCGGGAAGGCCCTCGCCGCATTCCAGCGCCTGATCGAGTCCAGGGACGCTCCTTTCGACCGCTTCGTCGCTGGCCTCCGCGAGGGGGACCCCGCGGGGGTCGCGAGTCTGAGCGACAGCGCCGCCCGCGGCTTCGAGCTGTTCGTCGGCAAGGCTCGCTGCATCTCGTGCCACGGCGGCCCGCTCTTCACCGATCTCGAGTTCCACGATACGGGGGTCCCGGAAGTTCCGGGCGCGCCGGTAGACGACCCGGGTCGCGCCCGCGGACTCGAGGCCCTGCGCGCCTTTGAGTTCGGCGTCCGGTCTCGCTGGTCGGATGATCCCGAGGGGCCGGCCGGAGTGAAGGTGGACTTCCTGCCCGCTGCGGGCCACGCCCACGGACCCGGAGAGTTCAAGACCCCGTCCCTTCGGAGCATCGCCTCGACCCCTCCGTACATGCACAACGGCGCCTTCGAGACCCTCGAAGAGGTCGTGTCGTTCTACGCCACAAGGGAGACTGCGAGGGCGACCGGGACGACGGAGAAGATCCTCGTACCGCTCGGGCTGTCGAAGGAGGAGCAGGCTGACCTCGTGGCCTTTCTCCGCTCGCTCACGGGCGCTCCACTCGACCTCGCGCGCTTCGCCGCGCCGAACCGATGACCGACTCCGAGGATCGCACCCGCCGCTCTTCGCAGCCGACCGCCACAGCGGCTCGCGCGCGAAAGAGCCGGGCGCCGAAGCTCAACCGCCGGCTCCACCGAGTAGGCGCGCTGATCTCAGCGCTCCCCGTCCTCGTCATCGTGGTCAGCGGCCTCTTCCTGCAGCTCAAGAAGGACTGGTCCTTCGTCCAGCCCCTGACCGTGCGCGGCTCGACCGCGGGGCTCGAGGTGAGCTGGGACACCATCCTCGCGGGCGCCGCGAGCGTCGACGAGGCAGGGATCAAGACCTGGGACGACGTCGACCGACTGGACGTCCGGCCCGGCAAGGGCATGCTCAAGGTCCGGGGAAAGAACCGCTGGGAGGTCCAACTGGACGCAGCGACGGGCGAGGTGCTCCAGGCCAGCTATCGTCGCTCGGATCTGATCGAGTCCATCCACGACGGGTCGTTCTTCGCCGAGGGTGCCAAGCTCTGGATCTTCCTGCCAGCGGCGGTGATCCTGCTGGGCCTGTGGATCTCAGGCGTCTACCTCTGGCTGCTACCGCACCTGATCAGGCGCCGACGCCGAGCTTGACCGACTCGCCGTAGCCGTAGCGGCTGGCCGCGGCCATCATCTCGTCCCGGAGGTTGCCCGCCGGGAGGCGATCCCAGTCGGCTCGACTGAAGTCACGCGACTGGCCGTGCCCCGGGGTCGAGGCAAGGACCCGCTGGACCGTGGAGCGGTCTCGGGTGAGCCCGAGAAGCGCGACCGTCTCGCTGACGCGATCCCCCTCGAACTCCTCGGCGAGGAAGCGGTGGTAGAGCAGATCGTCGTAATCGGCAGCGCCCTCGACCATGCGGTTCCACTCGAGCCAGAAGCGCATGCACCTGACGAGAGGACCACCGAGCCTCGTCTCCGGCAGGAAGTCCTGCACGAAGGAGCGGCGGGCGGAGGAGTTCTGGAAGAAGCCGGAGGCGTAGAGCCCCTGCACCGTCGCCAGCGGATGCCGCACCTGATGGAAGATCACCGAGCGCTCGGGCAGCTTGCCCAGCACCGGCGCGGCGAGCCAGGAAGCGTCCCCCGCCAGCCGCGACGGCCAGAAGAGGGTGCCGCTGCGCTGGAAGCTCTCCAGGTTCAGGACGTCCTCGTGCCCACAGGGTGCACCGAGGGCGGTCAAGGACTGCGAGGTGAAGCGCAGGCCGGAGCGAGCGCAACCGGTGAGAACGAAGAGGCGTGAGGGCATCACATATCTCTTCGACGCGGGCTGCCGTCGATCTGAATTCGAACCCGGCATCTGAATCCGAACCCAGAGTCTGAATTCGGCCCCAGCAGGCGGAAAGAAACCGAGGGAGGTGGGCCCCGGCTGTCCGGCGGCTAGATTGACGGCCATGAGCACCCGCCCCTCTGACGGTACCCCCGCCCCGCGCCGCATCTGTGTCTTCTGCGCCTCATCCATGGGGTCCAGTCCCGAGTACGCCGAGCTGGCTTCCCGCGTGGGGCGCACCCTCGTCGAGCGCGGCTACGGGGTGGTGTACGGCGGCGCCAACCGTGGACTGATGGGAAAGGTCGCCGACGCGGCCCTGGACGCCGGCGGTGAGGTCCTCGGGGTGTTGCCCTACGGCCTCCAGGCCATGGAGGTCGCCCATGAGGGCCTGTCCCACCTTGAGATCGTGGACACCCTCCACGAGCGCAAGGCCCGCATGATGGAGCTCTCCAGCGGCTTCCTCGTCCTGCCCGGCGGGCACGGAACCCTGGAGGAGTTCTTCGAGGTCCTCACGTGGCTACAGCTCGCCATCCACGACCACCCCGTGGGAGTCCTCAACCACGAGGGCTTCTACGACCACATCCTCGCCCACCTCGACCACGTCGTCACCCAGGGCCTCCTCAGGCCCGAGCACCGTGATCTGCTGGTCGCGGACCCGACCCTCGACGGGATCCTGGACGCCATGGAGGCCTATCAGGCTCCGCCGCGCCCCAACTGGGCCACCCGGCCGAAGCCCTGAGGCTCACCCCGCGCTCGGGCGGATGCGGGACACCATGACCTGCGTGCGGGCCGCGAGCTCCGCGGGCAGACGCTCGGCCACGAGCTTGCGCGCCTCGGCGGGGCTGTGCCGCGCCGAGACGTGGTTGATCAGCAGGTGCCCGCAGGTGAGCTGGTCGGCCAGCGCGGCGAGCTGGTCCAGGTGGATGTGACCGAACTCTGCCGCTCGCGCAGGGGTTACCCGGTCGTCCAGAAACGTGGCCTCGACCACCAGGCGCGGGGCCGCCATCACCTCGGGGTGATCGCTCAGACCTGCGATCGAGGTGTCACCCGTGATCGCGAGGACGGGATCGATCACCGTCTGGTGGACGGGCTCCCCGGCCTCACGGCGCTCGCGGATCTCTGCGCGGCTGGCGCCCGAGAGCGCGTCGGCGAGGCGCTTGCCCACGCGCTCGAAGAGGTAGCCCTGGCTCGGGACTCGATGGGCAGTGGCGAAGGGGCGCACCTGCAGGTCTGGGCGGAGCTGGAGCGCTTTGCCGGGGGGGAGCGGCCGGATCGTCGCCGCGAGCTCACCACCGTCCAGTCGTCGCCAGATCTCCAGGAGGGCCTCCACGTCGCCCTCGATCCCCGGAGGCACCACGTAGGTGGCAGGTGCCATCCCGCGGAGGCCTCGCTGGGCCACGTGCTGCACGAGCGAGCCCAGGTGATCCGCATGGGCGTGCGTGATCAGCACCACATCCCGCGCCACGGTGCGGTCCAGGATGACGCCGAGGTCCACGCAGCTCTTCAGGCCGGGCAGGTCAACGCAGGACGCGACCCCCCCCACGGAGACGCCGCTCACCTCCAGTCCGTCGAGATCAAACACCAGCAGGTCCTCCAGATCGCTCGGGACGATCTGTCGCTATTGGACCCTATTCGAAGGCGCTGTTGTAGCGCTCCATCTCGGTCACGCGCCGCTCGATGTAGTCGGCGAGGGCCGCCTGGGCACGATCCAGGTTCCGCTTGGAGTCCGACTCGGGCACGACGGCCGTGGCCAGGCCCAGACGGGTACCGGACGCGTCCGTGTGGACGCTCCTCACCTCGGCGAGACAGACGATCAGGTGGTTCGTCTTGGGGACCGAGAACCGGAATTCAAACTCGGCGCCGGTCGACACGTGTAGGTCCTGCGGTACTCGAATGCACGCACCACCCACGGAGATGTCGTGCAGGAGGACGTCGTACGACAGCCCGTTCACGATGATCTGCCCTCCAAGCCGCTCATCCAGACCCGGACGGGCGCGGCGATCCCTGCGGCGGTTGAAGAGGCGCAGGAAGCCCGCGTGCTCCTCCTTGTCGACCTGAACCTCGTCCACGAACTGGAAGCCGTATCGGTTCGGTTCGGCCGAGGACGGGAGCGAGCGCACGACGGCGGAGATCCGCAGCGGCGTCGAGGAGAGCGAAGAGAAGGTGATCGTCCTGACGGCGTCCAGCACGAGGTCAGCCTCCACGCCCTCGTCGAAGTCGATGGCGGCTCCTCCCGCGGACATGTTGATCAAGCGACCCGAGATCGGGACCCCGTTCCCCAGCGCGATCTGCACCCCGACCCCGTCGGCGCGGGAGGGCGCCGATCGGTATTGGGATCGGTCGGGGATCGCCTTTGACTTGCTGAACAATCGCCAGAGCATGGTCAGGGGAGTGATTGGGGTTTGCGGACCGGAATCGCGCTACTTGGAGCGACGTTCCCCGCCCCAGTCTCGATCGCTGCGACGCTCAACCGGCTTTCGGTCCCAGAAGTCGCGCTGGGCATCGAGGTTGACGGTCTCTTCGGTCGCTGGTGTGAATTCTCCGGAAGAGGGCAGCGGCGGGATCACGGTGTCTCCTGCCGTCTGGTCGAAGAAGTCGATCTTCCGGCGCGGAGCAGGCGCCTCTGACCTCTCCGGCACGCGCCTCGACTCCTCGAGCCGGGTCTCCTTCCGCTGCTCGTCCAGGACCAGATCCAGCGTCTTCTGATCGATGACGTTCATGGCCACCAGCACCTCGCCAACCCGACGCCCCTTCCGCACACGCTGGAGCACCAGCGCCTTGTCGAGGTCGGCCTTGGTGACCAGGCCCATGGCCATGAGGTGGTCCCCGATACGCTGGCTGTTGACCACGTGGAAGACGCCGCCAGGCTCGGCTGAGCCGGCCGAGCGCTTCTCCTCTGCGATTTGCCGCTCGACGAACTCCATGATCTCGCGGACAAACTCGACCGCACGGACCTCAGTCAGCCCGCGCTCCATGAGGACCACGCCGATCAGACGGCTGGCGAGCTGACAGAGGTCGGAGAGCGGTGCCCATCCCTCAGCCAGGACCGACTCGGAGAGCGCGACCAGAGCATCTCTGGACCCGTATAGACGCTCATGCTCGCCCTTCTCGAAGGCGATGAACGATCGCTCCAACTCTCGGAGCTGGTCGCGGAGTGACGTTGTGGGATCAGACATGATGGGCAGACGGATCAGGGGCGAACTGGCGCCGAAGCGCCTCCCGGACGTTGAGAACTATCGACGCCCTCCCTTCGAGGGCTGGAGTCCTTAGGGCATTTCCCCGACAGTCCATGGCAACCTGGGCTCATCCGTTGACGGACCGATCCGCCTCCCAGGGCACCCCACGCCCTGCGCGCTCGCTGCGCGGATGGCGGTCTCAAAATGAGGTGTGGAACCCCAGTGTGAACCACGATAGACGAGCTGCGGCGAGCATCTCGAGGAGCGGCTCCTCCTGGGTTCTCGCCAACGCAGCTGACCCGTGAATCCCGAAGGCACCCACGAGGGGCTCCCTCCACGTGAGGCGCACCAGGCTGCTGGAGAAACCAGAGCTGTCGCTGGGGCCGCAGTTCACGGGGTGCATCCCGTCATCCAGCGGGAACTCTCCCACCCCGAGGTCGATCTCCAGCGGCCAGCTTCCCGGGCCTGCGCCGGGGGACCCCCAGGCTGCAACCGAGGGCTCCTCCGTGCTGTGCTGAGCCAGGACTTGCCTGGCTTGATGTTCGGCGCGATGCGCACTCAAGAAGAGGTGAACAGGGACGCCCTGGAAGGAGCTCTCCACCACCGCATTGAGCTCCTCGGCCGAGAATATCCGCGCGTCGGTGCGCCCCGACGGGAGGAGCTCGTACCCGATGAAGCCAGGTTCCACATCTCTCACCGCGCGCACCCCCGGGGTGCTGCAGGCCGTCAGCGCGATGCTGCCCGAGAGCAACAAGGCCGTTGAGATTCGAGACAGGACACCCATCGTTCAACGACCGCACGATGGTGCCGCGCCGCTCGGGAGGGATCGTCCCTGGCAGGGCTTCGACTCCTGTGCCAATCACCACAAGCCCGGCGCTGTCTCAAATCCACTCCACCAGGCGACCTGGAGTCCCAGAAACGCCCCCCCGGCCCATGCGGCTTCTGGAGCGTGCCGACCGACGCTGCGCTGCCGCCTCGGGTGGACCGGCCCGCCTTGGAGGGTGGCGCGGACGTCGAGAGAGAGCCTGACTCCCGTATGAACGCCTGGGGCCGGGCAGGGAGGGAACTGAGGTCAGGGAGACCCCGCGGCCCTGGCCATCGCCGCGCGAACGATCGCCGCCTGGGAGTCCCTCACTCCGTCATCCTGCTTCCTGGCGAACCGGCATCGGCTTTCCTGGCGAACCGGCATCGGGCTTCGTGAAGACCCAGCGCCGGCTTCTTGAAGAAGCAGAGCCCTAGCTCGCGGTCTCTTCCAGCTGGGAGCGCAGCCGCCAGCCGACCTGCCGCATCACCTGGTGCGCGATCGCCGTCGCGCTGAGCGGTCCTGGAAGACGCACGAACGCCAGCTTCTGCTCCAGGCAGCTTGCCTTGAACCCGTTGTACTCCGCGGTGTCAAGACGGACCCCCAGCAGGAAGAGCCGCGAACCGTCATCTGCGAGTGCGCCCTTCAGGGTCTCGCTCCGCTCCTTCCCGGGGCCGTCCACGTCGACCTTCAGCACGTCAAGCTGCTTCGCTCCGAGCTCCGCGGCGAGCGCTTCCGCGTCGACCGGACTCGTGGGCGGCGCCAAGAGGACGACCCGCATGCCCGGAAGCAGCTCTCGAACCTCATCCAGTGACCGGGACTGCCGATCCGCCCTCTCGTGACCGTCGGAGCTGGCGTGACCGTCAGAGCCGCCGTGACCGTCCGATCCGTCGGGGCTGGAGCCGCTCGGTGGCTGAACCCGGCCGGGGCGCAGGATCCCCCGGAGGACCTCGGCGACGTCGTCCTCGACCTCGTTGACCTTCTCGCGGAGCCCTTGGAGCGCCTCGGTCAAAGCGCGATCCGACCGATCAAGGCCGGCCCCAACCCAGCCCTTGAGCGCCACCTGAAGCGAGTCGGCCTCCGAACGCGTGGCGCCGCCTGCGTTCAGGAGCTTGTCCACGTGGTAGCGGACCTTGTTCAGCAGTTGGCCCCGTTGACGTCGATCCTTGCGGTCGCGCGCGAGCTCGTCCGAGAGCTTCGAGATCCTCATGCGAAGGTCTGCGGATTGATCACAGGCAGCGAGGTCGTCCAACCGCATGTGCCGGTCGACGTAGATCCGGAACCTGGTTGTCTGCTCCTTGAGCCAGAGGAAGACTTCGCGCTGATCGGTATCGCTCCGGACGGGCGCCTCCGCGATCGACGAGAGAAGCGCCGATTGGGCCTCTGCGAGGAGGTACAGGAAGGCGCGCGGAGGTCCCTCTTGGAAGATCCCCGCTGCTTCGAGCTCTCCGGCCTTCTCCACGGCCACCGCCAGCGTCTCATAGCAGTCCGCGACGACGGCGAGCTTGGCTGCCGCCTCGTCCGGCACATCGAACGCCGCCTCCTGATTCGCCCGGACCCCGAAGGGTTGATCGAGCATCCAGGGGATCGTGTCCCGGAGCCCCGCCAAGGACTCACGGAGGCCGCGCTCCCTCTGCGCGAGCAGCGCCGCTGCCGCGACTCGCTCCCCTCCTTCCAGATGACCCAGCGCCTGGCGCTCGACGGAGACGCGGCAGGCAGCCGCCTTCCACCTCGTCCGCTTCAACACCATCGCGAGCCCATCGGTCAGCGCCCCGCCCTCCGCGGACACCGGGGCGGCGACCTTTCCTCGGGCCGCCGGGGTCAGGACGCCGTGCGGAGCCGCTTGCTCACCTTCCAGCGCGTCGAGTTCTGTCGACAGGTAGACGCACAGCGACCGGAGGGCTTCACGGGTCTTTCGACTCGTGGCGGCGTCCTTCAAGCAGACCTTGAGGAGGTGGTCCAACGTCCCCTGGGGGGACTCGTGAGATGGGTTAGGCAAGGGGCGACGCGTGCGGAGCGCCTCTGGAGTATGAGATCCGGCGGCGGCGAATTGAAGCGACTCGTCGCGGTTACCGGACCGCTGGGCGTCCCCGTTACGCGAGCCTCACGTTGGGCGGCGTTTGCGCCAAGTGAGGCTCAGGACGAAGCGACGGGCTCTTACGGCGCCGTACTGCCCGACGCCCACCCGCAGGCCCGACGCCCACCCGCAGGAACGAGTACCGGGGGCGCTGATTCCGCGGAGTCGACGAAGGCGGGCCAACAGCCACGACCCCTCGCGTGGCCGAACGTCAGCCCCCAGCGCCCTTTCCGAGCACCACGGCGTTCCCCAGCAATCGGCCGGTCGACCGCCAGGAACCCCGGTACACCGGCGAAATCGCAAAGCTGATGACCTTGCCCTCGCCGAGGCGTTCAGAGGTCAACCAGGCACTATCCGCGATGCGGGCTCGCGCCTCGGGCCAGAGCAAGCCACCGATACGCAGCCGGCTCTCGGGGGCCATGCGGAGCGCGGGGCGCACGGAGCTCATGAGCACGCTGGGCCCGGAGAAGAGCACCGCCATCTCCTCCCCGCTCACCCCGGCTGTCAGCCAGGACTCGGGGTTCACCTCGGCGCGGAGGATGACGCCTGCGGGGGAGAAGCTCCGGCGCCAGCGATCCAGCGCTTCGGGGTTGGAGGCGTCTTCCTCTGCCTCGCCCTGCGCTGATCCCTCTGCCTCGCCCTGCTCGGGCTTGGGCTCGGGCGCAGGCTCACCCTCTGGCCGACCGACGTCCACGCGGACGATCGGAGCCCACCCGTCCGGTTCCTGCGGCGAGCCATAGAGCTCCTCAACGTCCACCTCAACGCGCATCGACTTGCGCTCTCGCTCCGTCCGCCAGGCGTACTCCTCCAGACCTTCCAGGACATCGCGGCGAAGCCGGTTCTCCGACAGGCCGAGGTCTGGATCCGCCAGCGCCGTCGCCGAGCTCCCGATCGCGATCAGGTTCCCCCCAGCGCGGGTCCAACGCTCGAGGTCCTCGGCGCGTTCCCGAGCAAAGCCGCCCGCTCCCGGCGGCAGGATGAAGACGCTGTACTTGTCGAGATCGACGCTCCCTGGACGCTGTGCGTCCACGAGCGTGACCGGCATGCCCAGGTCCTCATCGAGGTAGCGCCAGACATGCCCGAAGTCCGTGGTCGAGACCGGCGAGTTCGACAGCAAGGCCACCCGCGGCCGCTCCAGTAGCGAGAAGTGGCCGCCGCCAAGGTCTGGGCCGTCCTCGACGGCACGGCCGCTGACCACCGCGTACACGACCGCTGTCGACCCGTTCGCGGCCTGAAGGACGAGCTCGTCCACGCCTTCGGGGTTCTCGTGGCGCCGTAGCAAGAGCGAGCCGCGGGCCATGGGGCGCCGCTCCACCGCGCCGTCCGCGCCGCGCACCCGCGCTTCGAATTCGCGGTCCGAGACGTGGATCTGGAGGCCCAGCTCCATGGCCCTGGCGGCGAAACGGAGCGAGCGGCGATCGTCGCCGTCCACGACCCAGGCGTAGGCGCCGGCCAGGTCCTCCACCGGACCTGCTGCGGCCCGCAGGGGACCCGCGGGAGCCCGCTCCACGGTGGGCATCGAGGCCCAGTACCCCTCGACGCCCAGCTGCCGACCGAGGCACCACGCCGTCACGTCGTAGATCTTGGAGCCCTTGCCCCGCTCGATGGACTCACGCTCCTTCTGGAGGAACTCGGCGTCGAGGCGGGGGTCAAACTCGAGGTAGGCCCTCATCATCGCACCCTGCGGCTGAGCCGCCGGGACGATCCAGGTGCCGGCAGGGAAGGACCGGCTGGGCTCGGGGTCGCCGAGCGGGCCGGTGACCTCCGTCGCCTCGAACTCCGCCGACGCCTCGGAGACCTCGATCCCCTGGGAGAGCAGGGCGCGGAGCAGCCGCGCGTCCACCTCGACGTCCGCCGATGGAACCACGAGATAGGCCCCCTTGCCCGGCTCGGTGACGGGCTCACAGGCGGCCCTCCGGTGGTCGACGTAGTCGCGCAGGATCTCCTCGCGGTTGGCCGCGAAGGTCTTGAGGTTCGCGAGGCTCGCGGCCACCTGGCCGTGCACGGTCTCGCGGTAGGAGACAATCTCGCCGGACTCACGCTGGAGGGGCGCGCCGATGGTCCGGCCCTGCTCGTAGAGCATGCCGATCGCGCCGGTGAGGCTGCCCCAGGAGTCCGAGTAGCCCGGATAGAGGGCGTCGGCCCACTCACGCGTGTAGTAACCCCACCCGTAGCCGTCAAAGACCAGGGCTGCGTCGTCGGCCAGGACGCCCTGCCAGTGGAGGAGCCGCTCGGGCAGGTGGGCGTTCCGCGGCGCGCTCTGGGGATAGAAGAGAAAGGTGTCGAGCCCGCTCATCTCGTGCGCGTCCACGAAGAGCTGGGGCGGCAGATCAAGGAGTCGCGCCCAGCGGGCGCGCGTCTCCGGCGTCTCCCCCGCCATCCAGTCCCGGTTCATGTCGAACAGGTAGTGGTTACCCCGCCCGTTCGGCCATCGGCCGCGCTGCATTGCTCCGTCGTCCAGGTTCGCCCGATAGCCCGTTGTCTGCAGGACCATGGAGCGGATCCGCTCCCGCCCGTCGGGATTCAGGCAGGGATCGAGGACCACGACCGTCTCCTCCAGTATCGCGGCGACCTCCTCGCCTGTACAGGCCGCGAGGTGATAGGCGACGGGGAGCGACGCCTCCGAGGCCGAGGTCTCGTCGCCATGGATGCCGTACCCCATCCAAGCTACCGCTGGCTGATCCGCGAGCCTGGAGTCGAGCGTGTCACCGGCCTCCTGCGGATCCCAGAGAGCGCGCGCGGTGGCCCGGATCTGATCCATGCGCGCGTGATTGCGCGGTGACGTGATCACGAGCGTCACCAGGGGGCGCCCCTCGTAGGTCTGGCCGTACCGCTCCATGGTCACGCGGTCGCTGGACGCCGCGATGGCGCCGAGGATGCGCAGCATCTCGTCATGGCTCGCCAGTCGGCTCCCCACAGGTTGCCCCAGGAAGTCCTCTGGACGGGCCACCGAGGCGTCGTAGGTCGCGCCTGGGAAGAAGGGCTCTGTCCACTGGTTGGCGGGGTCATCGCCGAGCTGAATGGGCGCGTGCGCCTGAAGGACCAGCTCCTCGGGGGCCTCGCTCTGGGAGATCGCGAGCGCGGAGAAGGCGACGATGGGTGCGATGAACATGGCTCGGGGGC
>Ga0213863_10003228_pt1 | contig 11280 bp, 8 predicted proteins | sample PICome_8_FD_160128 | JGI IMG/M metagenome (GOLD analysis project Ga0213863, IMG submission 160128) | Coastal seawater microbial communities near Pivers Island, North Carolina, United States - PICO497 | ecosystem: Environmental > Aquatic > Marine > Coastal | place: USA: North Carolina | collected... | reverse complement strand
GTGGAATACATGACCCAGATTTATAGTGAGCAACCGGAAAGTTCAGTTGGCGTTTGGAACCGTTTGGAATACCGCCCGTTAGAAGGTTTTGTGTTTGCTTTGACTCCGTTCAACTTTACGGCCATTGCAGGTAATTTACCAGCCTCCGCAGCCTTAATGGGAAATACCGTAGTATGGAAGCCGGCCAATTCTCAGATTTATTCTGCCAATGTCGTCATGGATATCTTCATGGAAGCTGGCCTTCCCGCAGGTGTTATCAATCTCGTGTACGTTAGCGGACCCGTTGCTGGTGATGTCATCTTTAACCATAAAGAGTTTGCCGGTATACATTTTACGGGCTCAACCGGTGTATTCCAGAGTCTTTGGGGCACCATTGGTGCAAACATCAAAAAGTACCGCAGCTACCCACGTATTGTTGGGGAAACAGGAGGAAAAGATTTTGTTGTTGCACATCCTTCAGCAAAAAGCAAAGAAGTAAGTACTGCGCTAGCCCGCGGAGCTTTCGAATTCCAAGGTCAGAAATGTTCCGCAGCATCTCGTGCTTACATTCCTGAGAGTATGTGGCCTGCTGTTAAAGAAGAATTGGTTGCAGATATCGCTACGTTCAAAATGGGTACGCCTGAGGATATGGGTAACTTTATCAATGCTGTTATTGATGAAAAAGCATTTGATAAAATTGCTTCGTACATCGAATACGTGAAAGAACAAAGCGACGCTGAAATCATCGCTGGAGGCGGATACGACAAGAGCAAGGGTTACTTTATTGAGCCCACTGTTGTAGTGACGTCAAACCCTAAGTTCCGTACCATGGTAGAAGAAATCTTCGGCCCGGTATTGACCATTTATGTATATGCTGATGCAGATTGGGACGCTATGCTCAAATTAGTGGATAGCACCTCTGACTATGCCTTAACGGGTTCCATTTTCTCTGGCGATCGTTACAAAGCAATTGAAGCTGCGAAAGCATTGGAAAATGCAGCCGGTAATTTCTATATCAACGATAAACCTACAGGTGCTGTCGTAGGCCAACAGCCCTTCGGCGGTGCACGTGGATCGGGAACGAACGATAAAGCAGGATCGTACCTCAACCTATTGCGTTGGGTCAATGCGCGCACAATCAAAGAGACGTTGGTTCCACCTACGGACTACCGCTACCCTTTCTTGGGCTAAGCGAAAAATTTTGAATTGCATGAAAAAGGCGCCCGATGGGCGCCTTTTTTTATCCTCTAAATTGGTTGATTTCGCTTTTCGGTAGGTAGACGACTTTTTTCGTTTCAAAGAATTCCGAAGTGAAAACATTCGAAAGGTTGGAGATACGAGCCTTCATAGTGCCGAGCTCCTCTGCAAGGTCACCGCCCTTCAAATACAATAAACCATTGACCCTTTCCGGATCCAGGTTCTTTTGCGAAATTTTACCTTTAATCCAGGGTACAAAACGTTGCATTTGGGTCACCGCACGTGAAACCACAAAGTCATACGGCCCTTTAAATTCTTCAGCGCGGCCGTGATCTGCACGAACGTTTTCAAGACCTAAAGCTTCGGCCACTGCCAAAACTACCTTGATTTTTTTTCCAATGGAATCCACGAGATGGAATTGCGTCTCCGGAAAAAGAATGGCGAGCGGTATACCGGGAAACCCTCCTCCAGTTCCAACATCGAGCACTTTTTGTCCTGGCTGGAAGGAATACACCTTCGCGATGCCTAAAGAGTGTAAGACGTGTTTCTCGTAGAAAGACTCCATGTCCTTACGAGAGATGACGTTGATCTTGGCGTTCCATTCCGTATATAAGTCATGGAGTGCTGCGAATTGGTCCCGCTGGCGCTCGGTCAAATCCGGAAAATGTGAATAGATGAGTTCTACTGTTTGCATGGACCAAAGATAGCGCGGGTGCCGTACTTTTGCGTACAATGAAATTTACTTTAGAACATAACGACCCAAAGAGTGCTGCACGTGCCGGAACCATTACGACGGATCACGGCAAAATTCAGACACCCATATTTATGCCGGTAGGTACCGCCGGCACAGTTAAAGGGGTGCACACTAAAGATTTACGAGAAGATACCCAGGCTCAAATCATCTTGGGAAACACCTACCACCTTTTTCTACGTCCGGGCACGGAAATTTTAAAAGCAGCAGGTGGGTTGCACAAATTCAATGGGTGGGACCGCCCCATACTTACGGATAGCGGCGGCTATCAGGTGTATAGCCTCGCGAATCAGCGCAAAATCACGGAGGAAGGCGCAACGTTTGCAAGCCATATCGATGGCACGAAACATTTGTTTACGCCGGAGCGGGTAATGGACATTCAGCGTGAAATCGGCGCAGATATTATTATGGCATTTGACGAATGTCCGCCGTACCCCAGTACCTATGACTATGCTAAGCAATCGATGCACATGACGCACAGATGGCTGGACCGTTGTTTCAATAGGATCAATGAAACGGATCCACTTTACGGATACGAACAAACCCTATTTCCCATCATTCAAGGCTCCACCTACGAGGATTTACGCAACGAAAGTGCAGAATATATAGCGAGTAAAAATGCCGACGGCAATGCCATAGGCGGGTTGAGTGTTGGGGAGCCTGCAGAAGAAATGTACAAGCATGCCGCAGGGGCATGTGCCATACTACCGAAGGATAAACCGCGTTATCTCATGGGTGTGGGAACGCCCGCGAACATATTAGAAAACATCAGTTTAGGAATAGACATGTTTGATTGTGTCATGCCCACAAGGAATGGCCGCAACGGTCAAATCTTCACGAGTGAGGGCATCCTAAATCTGCGAAATAAAAAATGGGAGAACGTACATGAGCCACTGGATCCGAACGGCACAAGCTTCGTAGACAGTCAGTATACTAAAGCCTATGTACGTCACCTCATCCACAGCAAAGAGAGTCTGGGGGCACAAATTGCCTCTTTACACAACATTCGTTTTTACCTGTGGCTCGTGGAGCAGGCGCGTGAACACATTATCGCAGGAGATTTTGCGTCATGGAAAAACCAAATACTGCCAAAATTAGAGCAGCGGTTGTAGTATGAATACATTGGATCGATATATATTGCTCAAATTCATCGGGAGTTTCTTCCTTACGATGGTATTGATTCTTTCCATTGCAGTGGTTTTCGACATCAGCGAGAAATTGGACGATTTCCAAAACGGCGCGTCGATGAACGAAATTATCTTTGATTACTACATCAACTTCATCGCTTTTTACGGCAACCTTTTCAGTGCACTGATTTTATTCATTTCGACCATTTGGTTCACCTCTAGAATGGCGTCCAATTCTGAAATCGTAGCCATTTTAACCTCAGGGACCAGCTTCCGTCGCCTGCTCCGTCCCTATTTTATCGGTGCCTCCATCATCTGCGCGCTATCGCTGACGCTGAATCATTTGCTCGTTCCACAAACGAACATCAAACGCATTGCTTTTGAAGAAAAGTACGTGACCGGTGTCAACCGCCCGATCAGTCAGAAAATGCACCGCCAAGTGCTGCCGGGGCACTATGTCTATTTTGAAACCTTCTCCGGGGTGCGCGAGAGCGGGTACCAAATGACCTATGAGGTTTTTGAAGACCACCAACTTAAAAGCAAACTCTCCGCGGATTTTGTCCGCTTAGATACCGCAACTGGACGTTGGCGTCTGGACAACTACAGACTCCGCACGCTCGATGACAACGGGATAGAGCAGATCTCTTTCGGTCGTAGAATGGACACTGCCCTCGCCTTCACCTCAGAGCAAATTGCACCCAAGCTCAATTCCATTGCTACCATGAACAGTAAAGAATTGAGCCGATTCATTGCTCAGGAAGAGCTCACCGGCAACGAAAACATTGCATCCTACCAGATGGAAATGCAACGCCGGACCTCCTACCCCGTCAGTTCTTATGTTTTTGTTTTGTTAGCCGTAGGGCTCGCGAGTCAGAAGAAAAGAGGCGGACTGGGTGTGAACATCGCAATAGGACTGGTTTTAACGGCCATCTATATTTTTTTCATGCAGCTTTCCGAAACGTTTGCAACGATAGGATTGCTCAGCGCTGAAGGTTTATTGGGAGGACCTTTGGAATGGATCGGGATTCAGCCCGCCGAATTTGCCGTTTGGATACCCAATCTCATTTTTGCTTCAATCGCACTTTGGCGCTATCATAGTGCGCCGAAATAAATCTCTCGAATGAAACCACTGAGCAGTCATTTCAAAGACCAATTGAGTCTTCACTTCATCGTCTTCATTTGGGGTTTTACCGCCATTTTAGGACGCTATATTTCTATCGATGCCCTTTCGCTTGTGTTCAATAGAACAGCACTTACCTCAGTCGCCATTGCCGGGTACATGTTTTGGAAAAAGCGTCCGTTCAACGCCAGCGCCAAAGAACTGTGGTTCATGGCTTTGTGTGGGGTTTTGATCGCGGTACACTGGATCACGTTCTTTGGGGCCATTAAAATTGCCAATGTCAGCATCACTTTAGCGGGAGTTTCAACGGGCGCATTGTTTTCGGCCTTGCTCCATCCTATTTTGAATAAAGGAAAATTGGACCCCATTGAGCTGGGGCTTGGCGCGATAGTGGTTGTTGGAATCGTTATCGTCTTTTATGAAGAACCTAATGCGGCATCCATTAAAACCTACGCTTGGGCGGGTTATACATTGACCAATTACCAATTGGGCCTGCTCATCGCACTTTTCAGTGCCTCGCTAAGCGCGAGCTTTAGTATTTTGAATAAACAATTGGTCGCACGCTATCCGCTGCCCGTTCAAGTCACCTTTTGGGAACTCTCTTTCGCCTTCATTGGTGTAGCGCTCTATGACCTTATAGCGGGAAGTCACAACCCCATGACACTGTGGGCAACTACCGCTAACGACTGGTGGTTTCTTGCGCTTTTAGCCCTCCTATGTACCGCCTACCCCTTCATTAAAAGTGTCGAATTGCTCAAACGCCTCTCCCCCTTTAGTGTCATGCTCGCCATTAATCTAGAACCCGTTTATGGCATTCTACTCGCGGCCTTACTTTTCGGAGCAGAAGAGAATATGAATCCCCAATTTTACTTTGGCGTACTCATTATTTTAGGCACCGTGATCGCCAATGGGATTATAAAAGCACAAAAAAGGAAGTCCGGGTCCTAAGGACTTTGTATTTTGCACCACTGATTCAGAACGTAATTATGGATTATTTATCATTTGAAAAACCCATCGAAGAACTTGAGGTTCAACTGTCTAAGGCATTAGAGCTGGCAGATGAAACCGGCGTTGATATGGCGAAAAGCATCGACGATATCCGCCAGAAACTCGATGAGGCTAAAAAGAAAATTTACGGCAACTTGAGCGCGTGGGAACGTGTCCAATTGTCCCGTCACCCACAACGTCCTTACACTCAGGCCTACATCAATGCCATTACTGAAGGGAACTTCATCGAGCTCCATGGAGACCGCGGCGTGAAAGACGATAAAGCAATGATTGGAGGCTGGGGTAAGATCGGCGACCAGTCCTACATGTTTATTGGTCAACAAAAAGGGGTGAATACGAAAATGCGTCAGTACCGTAATTTCGGTATGGCAAACCCAGAAGGGTACCGCAAGGCCTTACGCCTTATGAAACAAGCCGAAAAATTTGGCAGACCTATTGTTACTTTGATCGATACTCCTGGAGCTTTTCCAGGACTTGAGGCTGAGGAACGCGGTCAGGGTGAGGCAATTGCTAAAAACATCATGGAGATGTCGCGCCTAAAAGTACCTGTCATCTGCATCATCATTGGTGAAGGCGCTTCAGGTGGTGCCATTGGCATCGGTGTTGGAGATAAAGTTTTAATGCTTGAGAATACGTGGTACAGCGTGATCTCACCAGAGAGTTGCTCTTCTATTTTATGGCGTACTTGGGATTACAAGGAAACCGCTGCAGATGCGCTAAAACTCACGGCGAAAGACATGAAAAAGAACGGTCTCATTGACGGCATCATCAAAGAACCACTGGGTGGCGCGCATGCGAATCCAGATGCCATGTTCGAGATTGTAAAAAGAGAAATTACTAAACATACCAAAGTCCTTTTGAAAATGGATCCGCAAGAGCGCGTAGAAGCGCGTATGGCGAAATTCTTCAGCATGGGAGTCTTTGCTGAATAATAACCACTGTGGCTGAACAACCCAATAACAATAATGCTGGTGCACCTGGAAGACCTTCCGGGAAAACAACCCATCTAACTGCGGGAGGACGTATTCCTCCGCAAGCAATAGATTTGGAGGAAGCAGTATTGGGTGCCCTGTTGGTCGATAAAAACGCACTTTCACGGGTCATTGATATTCTTCACCCGGAAGCGTTCTACAAAGAGCAACACCAGCTTATTTACAAAGCCATTGGCAGCCTTTTTGGAGATAACCAACCGGTAGATATTCTGACCGTTGCTGCGGAATTACGTAAGGAAGGTCTTATGAAGCAGGCCGGAGGTGAGCGTTACCTGGCCCAATTGAGTCAAAAAGTCAGCTCAGGTGCGCACATTGAGTACCACTCGCGCATTGTTTTACAGAAGCACATCCAAAGAGAATTGGTCCGTATTTCTAGTGAAATTATTGAAAGTGCCTTTGACGAGACCACAGACGTTCTAGAACTTCTCGACACCTCTGAGCAAAAGCTTTTCGAAGTGGCGCAAGGCAACCTCAAACGGAATTACGAAAGTGCTGAAGATCTGATTCGTCAAGCTTTGGATCGAATCGAAACCATTTCGAAACAGGAAGGCCTTTCCGGTGTTCCTTCAGGCTTTGCCGCATTGGACCGCGTGACTTCCGGATGGCAACCTTCGGATTTGATCATTCTAGCCGCTCGTCCAGGTATGGGGAAAACGGCATTTGTACTTTCAATGGCTCGAAATATGGCTATTGATCATAAAAAGCGCGTGGCCGTATTTTCACTTGAAATGTCTTCGGTCCAATTGATCACTCGTATCATTTCTTCCGAAACCGGCATCAACTCAGAAAAACTACGTAAAGGAGACCTCACCGATGGCGAATGGAACCAACTAACCTCTGGTGTCAAAGATCTCGAAAAAGCGAAACTCTTTATTGACGATACGCCAGCCTTAAGCGTTTTCGACCTGCGTGCTAAAGTGCGTCGTCTTCACTCCACCCAAGGCTTGGATTTAATCATCATCGACTACTTGCAGCTCATGACTGTAGGAGGTTCCAAAGCTCAAGGAAACCGAGAGCAGGAAATCTCCACCATCTCCCGCTCGCTCAAATCCGTTGCAAAGGAATTGAACGTACCGGTAATCGCCCTTTCACAGCTCTCACGTGCTGTTGAAACGCGTTCCACCTCAAAACGTCCGCAGCTCTCTGATTTGCGTGAATCTGGTGCAATCGAGCAGGACGCCGATATCGTAAGCTTTATATACCGTCCTGAATACTACGGAATAGAAGAATGGGAAGATGGAGATGCCTCCATGGGACAAGCAGAAATCATCATTGCCAAGCACAGAAACGGTTCGCTTGATGATGTACGCTTGCGCTTTATCGGGGAACTGGCTAAATTCTCTGATCTTGACCAAGGTGATACCATCACGATGGAGAGTAAAATGAACGACGGTCCCGGATACGGATCGGGAGGATTCAATTCCGACGATACTGGCGGTTACACCAACCTTCCTACACCGGGACTCGACGGTGGCGACGTACCTTTCTAAGCCATGTACGCTAACCACAAAACGCACTCTGTTCTATTGAGCGCACTATTGTGGGCGCTCTCGTTCTTAACCCCAACACTTTCTGCCCAAATCCTTATTCCCATGGACGAAAGCCAACAACGCGACCACCTCAAAGCCTATGGCCTCCTTTACAACGCCATAGAAGACGGGTACGATTGCCATTGGCTTTTGAATTATAGAGGAGGTTCCTTCGCGATTTTAAACGCCGATTCAAAACTCATTCAACAGGCGCTTCTTCGAGGCGTGTCTTACGAAACGAGCTCGGCCGCCCAATTGGTCCAACTCATGGCCGATCTAAAAAGTCCCGCCAAGAACACCAATACGGTCGCACTACAACGGGTCCCAAAAATCGCCGTTTATTCTCCAGACGGTGCACAGCCCTGGGACGATGCCGTTACGATGGTTTTAGAATATGCCGATATCCCGTTTACCACCATCTACGACACAGAAGTCCTCGACGGCAGCCTCGGCGACTACCAGTGGCTGCACTTGCATCACGAAGACTTCACTGGACAATACGGTAAATTCTATGGTTCTTATAGAGATGCAGCTTGGTACATCAACCAGAAAGCTAGTTTTGAAGCTGCAGCGATCGAAATGGGCTTCCCTAAAGTAAGCCAGCAAAAACTCGCTGTCGCTAAAACGATAGCAACCTTTGTGGAAAATGGCGGCTTCCTGTTCGCTATGTGCAGTGCTACTGATTCATACGACATCGCATTGGCCGCACAAAAAACAGATATTTGTGAAAGTATGTTTGATGGAGATCCCATGGCGCCCGGCGCGGCCTACCAGCTCGACTACGCTCCTTGCTTTGCCTTCAAAGATTTCACCTTAGAAACCAATCCCCTTCGGTATGAATATTCAAACATCGATATTACAGACCGCCGTGTACGTTCCATGAAAGAAGACAACGACTACTTTGAGCTCTTCGACTTCAGTGCGAAATACGATGTCATACCAACCATTTTAGTTCAGAACCACACCGACCTTGTCAAGGCCTTTTATGGCCAAACCACGGCATTCTTACCCAAAACATTAAAACCAACCACTACCATATTAGGCTCCAATGCCGTCGATGGTGCAGCACGTTACATTCATGGCACGCAAGGCAAGGGTTACTGGACTTTCTATGGTGGTCACGATCCAGAAGATTACCAGCACCGCGTAGGCGATCCACACACGGATCTTAACAACCACCCTAACAGTCCGGGCTACCGCTTAATTCTAAATAACATTCTTTTCCCTGCAGCGAAGAAGCCGCCACAGAAGACCTAGTTGAACAAGGTCCAGCGCGCACTCAGTTGAACCCAACGGTCCGTCCTCGGTGTTGCACCGAAAGCATAGTAATTGTAATTTGTTAATCCCTCTAGGGCATTTACGACTCTCACGCCTGCGATAAAATTCGCTATTCGTGCTTCAAAGAAAGCTGTTGCCCAAGGATAAATCCCTGCTAAATAATCGGTTTGCATGGCCCAAATAGGGACACCCACTAAATACGTTGGTGTATAGAAAGCGTCTTCCATACTTACGTTTATACCGGCCTTCCATTCAAACTTCGTCCCTATGCTGGTTTTGTAATTCACTTCTGTGAATCCGCCCCAATTCGGTGTAGCAAATCCTCCAAACGAAGATTTGTAAGCGCCATACCCTTGAACACAGGCATTCCAACCCTCTTCATCACTGCGTACACCAAACTGAATTCTGCTGTACAAACCGTCCCAAGTAGATAATTGGTCGAAGGATTCGAAATAGCGCATACCACTCATCTGTGCACCGTAGACTACCCCTTCCTTTATCCATTTCTCACCCAAAATCCAATGTGCTTTTCCCTCATTTTTAAAATAGGGCACATCAATGGATCTTAAGTCGTACGAATAGCCGTATAACTGCTCAAAACGAAACATCTGGGGTTGGCGCAGAATATTCCACTGTAGAGATAAATCCCCTGGTACAGAAAAGAACTTCGCGCTAACCGAGGCATCAAATGCACCGGCATTGTAACCCAAGGCATTGAAATTCAATATAGCTCTGTATTTGAAATTTTGGACGGACTTATTGCCAAGCATGATACGCCCTCGAACGAACGGCAAAATATCTGAATCAAATGCTTCCGTATAATGGACCGAATCACTTCTAAATCCATCCCATCCTAAGGAATTACTCTGCAAATGCTCAAGGCCCGTCGCTAAACTAGTCGTCATAAAACCATGGAAAGGCCGTTTTATTGGACCATTGAATGCAAGGCTATGAGAAAAGTCCACCTGCACTTTGGTCAACCTCAAAGAATCTGAATACCTCAGAGTACGTTGCTTTACCGTTGGAGCTGTACCTGTACTGTCCCAGAAGTATTCGGCTGCCGAGGTAGAATTATTCACAGCCCAACACTTTGAATTAATCGATATACTACCATTCAAATTTGGAGAACCCAATGCATCCAACCTAGCCCAATACTTAATGTCTAATTCCTCTTCAAAAAGCGCTCCTTCACCATCGTTAACGGCGAAATTCCGCCTCAGTGTAGGCACATTACTTTCGAATAGAGTCGGACTAGACAACCCTCCATTCTGACCTGATCTCGAATTGAAATACCCCACCTCCAATTTCGCTTGCGTCCATACATTATGGGGATCCAATTGCTTCAACGAAAAATGTAACTCATGGCCATCCGTGCCTTCATTACGAAACAATCCCAAAGTATTGTTACGTAAGTAATCGACGTACAACTGTTTATTTGAATCTACCGGTGAGAGAGCCGTAATACCAAAGACCTGCCCGCCACCTATACCCGTATGAAGTCTTAAATCCGATCGAGGAGAAGACGAATGATAATCGCGTGGCATCGCCGTATAGCTCTTGGAAAATCTATGCCAACCGTCTAACCCGGAATTCACTATGGGCTGTAAGGAATTATAAGAAAGTCCACCAATAGCCGAATTTTCTCTTTGGGTCCAATTCCATGAATCCTGCAACCAGATTTGGTCTTCAGCTCGCCTATCCAACAAAACGGTTAAAGAATCCCAGCGCTCATTTTGATATAGATAATACCCCTTGCTATTGTAAGGGTACACTACATACCTATAGCCATCGACTTTTACCCCATTGTTTGGTAACGATTCCAACGTATCAGCATCCTCAAGTAAGGTAGAATCAATTTGGCCAACCATTGAGGTCGAGAGCAACACGAATAATGAAAGTAGATATGGCCTCATACGGGCGTAAACTTAAACAATAATGGCTCAATAACGTCCAAAGCGAAACTTTAGCGCATAAAAAAACCCAACCTAGTAGAACTAGATTGGGTCTGAAAAATGGCGGCGACCTACTCTCCCGGAAACCCAGTACCATCGGCGCAAGTGTGCTTAACTTCTCTGTTCGGAATGGGAAGAGGTGATCCACACTGCAATAACCACCATAAACTTTAAATAAGTTTAAATGCGTTAACACATTGGTATATGAACATATAAAGTCTTCGTCTTAGAAAGCCACGGGTAATTAGTACTTCTCGGCTATGACATTACTGCCTTTACACCTGAAGCCTATCAACGTCCTCATCTCGAACGACCCTTAAGGGAAATCTCATCTTGAGGTGGGCTTC
>Ga0213863_10003226_pt1 | contig 11283 bp, 6 predicted proteins | sample PICome_8_FD_160128 | JGI IMG/M metagenome (GOLD analysis project Ga0213863, IMG submission 160128) | Coastal seawater microbial communities near Pivers Island, North Carolina, United States - PICO497 | ecosystem: Environmental > Aquatic > Marine > Coastal | place: USA: North Carolina | collected... | reverse complement strand
TCTGGCGACAGCGCACAGCCAGACCAAGCGTTAGCAAAGGGGTCGCTGGCTGTTGTCGTCGCAATATGATCAAAGAAGTTAGGAGGAAAATCTTTAAGGGAAGCGCAATCCTTCCAGCAGTTGTTAAAGGTCACTTGCGTACTGGTTAAGAAATAAGGAAAACTGGCCAGGCTAGAGCAATCGCGGAAGGCATTGTTCAAGCTGTTTACTAAACCGAAGTCAGTATCATTCGAAACAGTGAAAGATGTTAAGTTGGCAGCACCTCGAAGAAAATTGATAAGATTGATTCTCGCTGCCGCATTGGAGGTGAAGTGGAAGCCCTGGATCGCCAAAGCCTCAGTCGGATAGGAAAGATAATTAAGGTCAACGAGATTAGTACTATCTCCAGAGTCATGATATACACCAAGGCTGTAAGTACCTTCTTCGTAGTCATGTGTAGGGTTGTTAGCAGCAATACTCTCCGTCAAGGCATCACCTTCCCAATCAACAAAGAACGGCACCTCAGAGCTGTCACTTGCTAGGACAAAAGTTTCAGGCGAGTCAAAAGAAAGCTCCATCCTGTAAGCAAGTACCTTGCCAACATCAAGGTAGTCTTCGGAACCTCCTGTGGCGCCAGTCGTAAAATTACCCCCAGAAATGAAGTCGTCATTTGTCGCGCTAGACACCCCAGTTGTCACGTTTCCACCATCGTATACATCGTTGTTCAACGCTAGTGTCACATTCGTCGTAAAATTACCACCATCAAAAACGTCATCCGCAATGGCGGAGTAGTTCACTGCTCCAAGCCAGATACCATTATAGACCACAGCAGCTTCCTCTGTGCTGACGCCCCAGGACGCCGCGTCGGCACGCATCGCAAATGTCTCACCAATGCGCTGGTCTGTGTAACGGAAACCAGCCATGGGCTCCCAGGAGTTCATGATCTCAGGTCGCATCGCTTCGCCAATACGAAGTCCGTAGGCTTCTCCCGTGACGAAACTCTTAAGGTATCTTGAGTAGTCCTCAACGAAGGAGTTCACGTCAGAAATGGAAGAAGAATACTCGGTAGGGACTTGGAGTGACTCTTTGGTAGAGTCAGGAGTGCTTCCAAAGCTTGGGTCATAAGCGTCAGTGCGGATGACCACATCGAAACCGCTCTCGGTCGTAGGCAGTGACGGCGTGGCGTTACGATCTGGAGAATTTGGGAGAGTAGAGTCCGTCTTGGAAGTATTGACCACGAATCTTTTGCCACCATCCAAAGCGTCGAGCGTCAAGTTCTGCATAGGCTTCGCTGGGGTTGTCGCTGTTACGGTAGCCGAGATGTCTTGTCCAGGATCTCCAGCGGCAGCTGCTTGCACCTCGGTGCGAGTAACTTTGACAGTATCACCTACAGTAAACTGAGTGCCGACAACATTTGGAAACAACCAGCCCGCTGCTACATCAGCCGTTTGTGACGGCGTTACCGAAAATCTGAGGTCATTGTCGACGCTACCACCACCATAAGAAGCTAAAAGCCCCTGTATATCAGCAGCTGAAATAGTCAGTATGTCGCCATTCTGATACCCGTTTCCGCCGTCCGCCACGGACCTGATAACTACTGGTGACTGCCCACTGTACGACTCCCCTGAGTAACCTACCCCTAGGTTCAGGATTATACCATTCCCGTTCCCCCCTGTTGCTGTAGCGGTGCCGATGTCTTCAGTATACGGCAAGGCTGGGCTGACAAGTGCAGGATCCCAGCCAGTTCCCCCAGCTTCGCCAGACCCGCCCGTGATTATTTCAAGATTAACTGTCGCGGCTTTACCTATCCCGTCAACTGGCACGGCCTCCAGTCCTTCGTAAACCCCTGAGACAACAGAGAGGCCTGAAGCAGATGCTGGGTCAGTGGAGATAGGGGTGAAGTTGGATGAATAGACAGTGGAACCAGTTATGAACCTCGTCTGGCTTAAGGCGACTTTAAGATAGTCGGCATTACTTGCTGGCGGGACAGACACGTAGTCCACGATAGTCGATCTCGTCTGGCTTTCGAGGAAACCACCAGCGCCAGTATAACAATAGACACTGCCGCTTCTTAGATCTGTCCGACTTCTTTTAGAGTAACCCTGATATTGTCCATTGATGTAAAGGTTGTATCTCCCATCGTTCGATGAGTTTGCAGTATTTAAGTCAGCGGTAAGCGCAACATGAAACCACTCACCTTGAGGATAGGCGACGGATAAGACATTAGAAGGCCAGCCAAAATCCTGTGCCGCTATATCCTGTTCGAGTGAGAGGACGTTAATGTTACCGTTTTGAATATACATTCCCCACCCCGCCTCTAATTGGAAGTCGGATGATGACATCCAGTTTCTAACTGTACTGGGGTAAGTGGAGGTGCCCCAGTGACACAGAGCCATTCCCTTAGGGCTCATTGACTCAACAAAGATCCAGCTTTCCCAGCAGAACACATTGCTTCCCTGAAAAACTGTCCCGATAAGTCCTGTGCTAATCGCTGGCGATCGGATGTAACCATTGTCGATTATTGTCAGCCCCTTGTTCCTGACAAAGAACGGAGCAATCTGAGGAGTGCTAACGACTCCCTCTCCTTCTGGGTCATACGACGCAAACCTGCCAGCTACTCCATTGGACGTGCCAGTACTGATAATAGTAGAAGGGTAAACGTCTGCTTGATCATAGCGAAAATCCCACCGAACCGTACCGCTTGTTCGAGCATATTCGTCGGTAGGACCACCTCCGCCACCTACGGAGAAGTCAGTTAAAGATAAGGACGCGATGCCTTCACCAAGATCCGTGATGCCGTTTTCCCCTGAAACGATGGTAAAAACTAGATCCTCCGTGATGGGTTCGCCTAGGTTAGCCGACAATACCGCCGCCGTCACCCTTATCTGATCCCCAACGTTGTAACCAGTGCCTGGCGAGGCGATTGTAATCAGCGGCTTAACAAGATTAACGCTTGTAACTTCTGCCGTTATGGTTGTCGAGTTGAGGCTCTGTCCGTAGTCTGTCGCTAAAGCTTGTCCAAGAGAAGCGTACTTGCTGCCGAACTGCAAGAGGGGGGTGATGTTATTTGTCCAAGTGATTACGTCGCCGACGACGTAGCCCTGGCCACCGTCCAAGATAGAAATAACCCGATTGGACGGGACTGCGAAATCAGTGGAGGAGACTGAAATAGTCCAGGTAGGAGAGAGAACAGCCCTGCTATTACTGTTAGTAACATTACTAAAAATAGAAGGTAACGATGAAGTTGGGATGTACCCATCAAAACCAGAACCAGAGCCACCTGTCCAGCTGCCGCTTTTCCTTACGCCAGTGTCAGGAAGTGCTCCCCAGTACATTAAAGCAGACTGGCGCTCATTCTCAAGAACCTCGCTAGGGTCATCTATTGCGGCGGCAGGTTGCCAACTACCTGGGCTGTACCCAGTGACTCTTACACCCCACTGGCAATCTGTAAGACTAGAGGTGACGCTTAGCTCAGCAATTGTACCTGTATTAGTAGGCCATCCAACATTGACAGTCATCCCTGCCCCAGACCCCGAGACAGTATCTGTAGCCAGATCGAGACTAGTGGTACCTTGGATGTTTGGATAAGAGACGGGCTCACTTACAGTCAGCTCTGCTGTTCCTACCACTCCAGTGGAAGCGTAGATGCCAGCACTGTATTCAACAGCTCCAGAAGTGTAGGTGGTAATAGTTTCGATATTGTTGCCTTCATCGTCCTGCACATAATCTGTAACGACGATCGAGTCTCGGTAAAGGTCAGTAAGAGAGACTTCTTCGAAATTAACAGGCTGTCCATACTCTCCGTCTTTTTGCTTCCAGTTGAAAGATTGAGCGGCAGCAAGTACTGGTTTCCATGTTTCCCGCCTTCTAGACTCTACAGTCCCCTCCTCGCTGTAGGTTATCGTAGTAATAACACGACTTGCCAGCATTGGACTGGTAGCTTGCAGATATGAGCACGAAGTAGAATCAGCATCGCCGTCTAGTGCTGCTTGATACCTGCAAGCCGAATACTTGTCTTCGAAATATTCAGCGTTAACTTCAACCCCAGGCTGGTAACTATCCAAGACATCCCTGGTTACTTGACCACCAGGCCCGTTGTAATATTCCGTCTTCGTTTCTGTTCTAGAAGTATTAACCTTTTCGATACTGGCGACACTAATGTAATCTCCAATAGCGGCACCTGGAAGCCCGCTGTAAGAATCGTCTATATTTTCTACGGAGTTGAGATTGGGTCCAGATCCATCACGGACCCAAGTTACAGCATTGAAGCCAATGTCGTAATTAGACGTGTCGGTCTTGATTTTTTCTTGCGCCGAAAACACCTCCGAAGAAGAGAATGTGTATTCCAGATCGACAATATCAGGTAACTCGTCTCCACTTAAGGCCGATGCTGACAGGGCCTCTGTCTGACTTCTCGTCTCCCAATAACTAGCTACGGAATCTGGATTGTCAGGAGAAAAAGACAGGTTAAAGACGTCTATCTCAGCGATGTTGCCTGTATTGTCTTGGTATATGAATTTATTGGATGAGTACAAGCCTTGGGAGATGTTTTGTATAGTCCTCTGTCCTTCAGGGAGTTCGACGACACTGTAGGCATATATTTCATCAATGTTGTCAGAAATTGTCCACAAAGACAGCTTGCATCCAATCTCGATAACGACCTGCTGGTTTTCGGGGTCGAAGGATGTTGATATAACATAAAGCAGCCCTCTTGGATGTGTTTCATATATGCCGCCGCTGCTATTCCACAGCTCCATGAGCACCACTTGCCCGCGCTTGTAAGCCTCTCTTTGGTAATCGTACTGGGTCAAGCTTGTTGTCCCCAGGACAACACTGCCTGAGGTTCTTACGATTCCATTCTTGAAAGCGCTGTCATCGTTAACTTGCCACGAGATCATCCTAGAAGACTCGTCTACTCCATTTATGGTCAAGCGTGACTTGCGGGCAGTGTTGATATAAGACATGAATTAAACCTGAGAAAGTCCGAAGGTGATTACGACGTGAGTGGTGGAGCGACCAAACTTGGAGATACTTGGAGGAGTGGTGAATACCGCGTCACCAGTGACGTTGCCGCCGAACGTGAAGTCGTCTACATTTACGACAGGAAGGCTACCGTTGGCTCTTTCGGCGTCAAAAGCTTGAAATGCAGTAACTATATCCTGTGCAACCTGTTTAGTAACAGGAACATTTACGGTCCAAATGTACTTCGCAACGAATGGAGCGCCAGAGTAGATCTGGGCTCCTTGCGCACTTAAGCCTAGAGAGGACTCGCTAATAAACTGGCGAGGCAGCTCCTGATCGAGGAATTCAGAGAAATTAAAGGTGTAAGTCGAGTAGACTAACTCCAATTGTCCAGCAGCGGCTGTCATGATTCCCCAAGAGCTGCTGTAGGATGCCGATCAGCGGAACCGACGACGACGGCGTTTGGCACTAGCAACCATTAGCTCGCTGGCAGTTTGAACGGGGGCCTGGGACTGGATCGTAACGTGGTTCGTGATCCGACTGTTATCAATATTGCTAGGACCCGCTGAGGGACGCCTGGAAGCCCCTGCAAGCCCTGCTGGAGCGCTGTTGCCACCCATTGCGCTTGCGGCCTTCATTTCAGCCCACACGTGAGCAGGGATGACTTCACCAGTGCTTGGCGCTTTCCAGGATCCATAAGCTGGAACTTTAATCTCGGACATCCTTCCAGAGGCTGACAAGAAGCCTTCTCTTCCAAGTTCGTTGACTTGGTACGTAGAGCCACCAGCAACAGGGCCACCAGAAGCCCTTGCAGGAGGTGCAGTAAAGGCGTTAGCTGAAGCAATTCGTGCGAGGGCCTTGTTCAGTAAAACAGTGTTAGCTCTCATCTGATCAGTAACCTGCAAACCCAATTGAGCTGCTCGTTCTGCGGTTATAGCTGATTGCTCGAATTTAACACGATAAGCCTCTTGCATATTTAGGATGTTTGTATCAGATCTTTCTTTTGCTTCTTGATAGGCAGCATCCTTCCTGGCTTGCTCTCTTTTCGCCATCTCACGCTTTTCGATTCTCTCGTTTTCTTTGCTCAGGGCTGCCATGAACTCTTCCCACGAGTAGAATCCTCCCAGTTTTGACTTTGCTGCAATGACCGCCTCTTCGGTACCACTTATACTTGACCCGTTCGATGTCACCCCGCCGCCGCTTATGGCATTGGTCTTCTTAGCAGCCTTTTCAGCAGCTTTTGCGCCCCTCTCCATATTGTCTGCATACTTGTTAGACGATATAGCCGCCTGCTCCGAAGCTTGAGCTACTGTATTTTGCTCGAAGGCCGCTCTTGCTGCAGCCTCTGCCCCATCATAGATAGCATCTGCTGCACGCTCTTGCTGTTCCGCAATCGCAGCACTTGTTTTAGCCATATTCTTTGCGAGACCCAAAGCCTTGGAGATCGACTCCAATGCCTTCTCAAAACCTTTTGTGGATTGATTTCTGGCCATAGCCGCGAACTTCTCTGCTTCTATGAGTTCACGCTTGATCTTAAGCTCCTCAACAGCAAGCTGAGTCTTCCTGACCCCTGCGTCGATCGCTGCCTGAGCCTGCTGGCGCTCAAGCTTAGCCTGTATTAGGGTAAGGTCATAGATCTGCTTAGCGATAGCGATCCTTTGTTCTTGTGTCTTAGCACTGTCAAGGGCTCTGTTTAACTGCTCCAGCTTGACCTCGTTTATCTGCATTTCTGCTTGCAGAGTTGCCTCAGCAAGCCGTAGCTGGTCGTCAGCGGCTTGGGTTGCAGCCTGAGACATTTCTTTAGACTGTGCCGTAACACTTTTCATCGCCGTCTCAACGTCAGCGAGTGGCTCTGGTATCTTCGACATCTCGGTTTTTGCTTTCTCAGCATCAGCCCTCAATTTCTCCATATCTTTCCCCGACTCCTCACCTAAGCGCTCAACCTCTTTTGATGCTTCGTTGGTAGCAACGGTCAAGGCGCCATAGACAGTAGCTGCAGCACCGACAGCGACTAAGATCTTCCCCATTCCAACGCCAGTTAACGCTAAAAACGCGGCCTTTGCAGCAGCGAGAGCCTTGGTGACCGCAACCCAAGCTCTGTATGCTTTAATGACAATCCAGACCGACCCCGACATCTTCGCGATCTCCAATCCCGCTTTAAGCATCGTTTTTATCCCTTCCGCGTTCTTGGAGACCCACTCATTTAATTTCTGGAACGCTACCGCTGTCACAGTAGCAAATTCTGCAAACTTCTCCAGGAAGGCAAGGTAAATAGGAGCAAAGGCTTTGCCGATAGCAATCTGCATCTCCTCTGTCTTTTGCCTTACCTGGTTCATGGTAAGCTGCTGTTTTGTCAGCTTGTCGTCCAAGTTAACGGCCCCTGTAGCAGCTTTAGACAAAGCCTTGTAGATCACGTCACCAGTGATCTTCCCTGCGGCTCCCAGCTCTTTAATTTGTCCAGCGCTTACATTCATCTCCTCTGCTAGTCGTGCCGTCAACTGAGGCATTCGCTCTAAGATCGACCTAAGTTCGTCCCCTGCCAGCTTGCCTGATCCAAGGCCTTGGCTTAACTGAAAGAAGGCTCCGCTAGCTTCTTCCGCTGCGACGCCAGACTCTCTAGCAATGGTATTAAAACCCCTGTAGATCTCATTTACTTCTGTCAAGCCATAGCCGACAGATGAAAGCCTTGAGTACAGGTCTCCTATAGATTGCGTTGCTTCTGTTTGAGTTACGCCAAAATCAGCTGAAGCAATTTTCGCCAGCCTTAATGCCTGCTCGTATTCAGCCACTGAGCCCGTGATATTCTCCAGCCTTTTACTCGCCTTCTCTGCATTGAAGGCTACGTCTAATGTTCTCCCAAACTGCTCTGTAGCAATCCTTAGCGTCGCCATCGCTATTTGGGCCTTGATGAAGCCACTCACAATTGCGATCCCGCTCCTCTTGCCAGCGTTTCCAAGCTTGTTCTGAGCTTCGGTTGCCTTAAAAGTCTCCTGCCTGATCTTGTCAAGCTCTCTTATCTGTCTTTGCCTGAACTTAGTGGCTTCCCTAGCAGCAACTCCGCGAGCAATCCTTTGCCTTGCTTCAGCTTTAGTAACACGCTCCGCTGCGGCAGCTTCCTTCTTAGCAGCCGCTTCTGCCTTAGCCCTTCTCGTTTGTTCGTTCTTCTCCGCAGTAGCCTTGGCTTTCTCAATCTTATCCGTCCAAGCGTAACTCTCTTTCAGTGATGCCTGTAACTTGCCATCTTCGACATTGAACTCAACCGTTTGCTTGATCGGCTGCTTTGCTGCTGCAGCAATCTTATTGACCGCGTCTACACCTTCCCTCTCTACTTGATCGAAAAATTGTTGTAAGCTTTGGCCCTGTGCGGCAACGCTCGTCTGAAACTCTACAGGAATCTGAAAACCGCCGTTTGCCACAGTGTTAAGCCAAGCTGGTTTAGGTTGCCAAGAAAAAGGCATTAAGAAAGCCCCCCGAAGGAGGCTTTAGGTTATTTAGCTGTGATCAGGCAAGATCAAGACCGTAAGCGCCATAACCAGTCAGCGTGCATTCCCAAGAGACGATCGATGCAACGTCATTAGACTCGCTGTAGCCAGTCAGGGTTCCGTAACCGTAGACAGACTCGGTGGTACCAGTAGGACCAACACGAAGGAACTTAACACGCAAGCTGTTTGCAACGGTGTTGGCTTCGGTCAGACGAAGAAGCTGGTAACCAGCGTCGTTAAAGTCAGCAACGCCATTAAGGCTTACGGTGAAACCCTTGGTTGTCGCCACAGACTGGTTGAAGCCTTTGGTTTCGTCGTCGTAGGTATAAATGTCCTCGGAGCCAGTGTCGGTCTGAAGGGAGGCCGTCGTCAAGCCAAGAAGCTTGATGGGAGCATCACCAGTGGCAGCACCATCAACGGTGCCGTCCATTGTAAAGGCATTCGCGCCAACAGTGAAAATACCTGTACTCTCGTCAAAGGCGACGGTATCGCCAGTAACGTAAGGATCGGAGACATCAAGGAAGGTTGCGGCATCGGAACCACTGACAGAGGTTACATCAACAGAAGCCGAGAAAAGCGGCATGATGTAGAAAGAATAACCAAACGCTGCAGAGAAATTCGCCATAGAAGTTTGCTAGTATGGTATACTAGAAGTAAGGATCATGGCAGGAGTACCCCACCTGCTCTTATTCTTCCAAAACAACCTCGACAGTCGGTAACCTCTCTAAAGGCTTGAAATGGCTAAACGCGCAACCCCAGAGTTGAAAGCCGCCATCAGGCGCTACCACCGTGATGGCTGGAGTTACTATGCCCTCGCCAAGATCGTCCCTTACTCTGAACAAGCCATCTCCAAATGGTGCGACGACGGACTCAGGAATCGCCAAAAAAGCAACAGTAACAAGTGGATTGGTGAGCACAAAGAGCAGCATCGAGCGTCTGCTAAGAGGTGGGCCGAGTCAAGCAAGCAGCACATAGCGGAGTACGGGGCTGCTTACAGAGAGGCCTATAGTGATCGCATCAAAAGCCAGCAGCGCGAATACCACTTAAAACACCGAGAGAAGCGTAACGCCGCCTCAGCTGCCTACCGAAAGGCGAACAAAGAGAAGATGCGTCAATTAGATCACGACTGGGTGCGGAACAACCCTAACAAAAACGCGGCTAAAACTGCTAAGATTCGCGCAGGAAACGCTTGCCCTCCATGGATAACAGAAGAACAGAAGCAGGAGATGCTTGATTTTTACACGGAGGCACATCTGAGAAGCGTTGAGACAGGCGAAAGATACGAAGTGGATCATATTCACCCACTGAAAAGTCGCAAGGTCGACGCCTGCGGCCTGCACGTACCATGGAATCTTCAAATCCTGTTAGCCGAAGACAATAGGAAAAAGTCAGACTCCTACGAAACCTGAAAAATAGGCATATTGGACTGGATGAAGATTTTATTCTGAACAAGAGCCCCCAATCCATCGCTAACAGCCACTGTCTGCACCGCTCGTGACCCCACAAAGCGCTTTAGCAGGTGATCAGTAGCCAACTGTAGGTCACTGCCCTTAGATGGCTCCCAGGCGACCAGGAACAGGCTCCAGGTAGTAATAATATCAGGGGCTCCCGTCAAGTAGTTTTGCGCCGTAGAGTTACCCGCGTCTTGGATGATACATTCGACTCCAGAGACATTTCTTATCGCTGGCATATCCTGTCCAGCACTAACAATAGACAGGGCTGTTACAGGTCCAGACCTCGATCTGAAATCGTAAATACCAAGCAATCCCGTAAAAGCGGCGTCTACCGACAGTACATCATAAATAATTTGAGCCGAAGTCGGGAATTGCTGTGTCATGGGGCCTAAAGGCGTCGTTGTTAGTATGCCGCTACGGTATCCTGACTATAGACATACCACTGGAGGCCCTATGCAGCCGAAGTTTAGAGAATTTCTTCTCCGTGGTGCTGTCTGGAATATAATCTGATGCACCCCTCGCAGGATCACGCTCCCGTTTATGAGCGAATTTCGGATTATCTGTTCAACATGTCTGCCTTAACCCGCCGCGAAGCACGCCAGCAGTGGCGAAATGCCATTAAAGAGTCCTGGAATAACCGTTGTGCATATTGCGGTCGCCCTCCAATCGACGACGCAAGCCTAACAGTAGATCATGTCAGACCCAAGTCTGCAGGTGGCGAAGATCGTACAAGTAACTGCATTCCAGCCTGTCTAGAGTGCAATCAGGCTAAGTCGAGCCAAGAATGGGTTGCCTGGTTCCGTCTTCAATCTTTCTATACTATCGAATCTGAGTGGAGAATCCGTCAGTGGCTTTCTCGTGGGCTCGCCAATTTTGGACCCTATGACGAGGAAGACTCGAAAGTTGTTGACGATTTTCTCAACACACTAGAACTTGATTGGCCAGCTAGTTAACAATTTGAAGAAAAACATCCTCTTCTGCGACGATTTTCGTCTCAATGAATGGGATTTTTAATGTCACGACCTTCCCGTCAGGCGATTTTAGCTCCCTGACTTGATCTGATGCCGATTCCATGCCTATAAGTAGCCCTGTAACACCTCCAGGAGACGCCACAGGGGCTATTACCATACAGTCTGCCCCGATATAAGCAAGTAGGACTGGAGGGCTCCCAGAGGCCGCCTGAGACAACTGTTTAAAGCAGAACAAGGCCCATGCAGGGAACTTGCCTTGCTTGACCAGCTCGATAGCAGCTGCGCCGAAGCGCCCAGAAGGCAGATTTTGAAGCTCTCTTGGCTCATACAAGTAAAAATCGGACATTTCGACAGGCTTGCTCTTCTTTGGATCCCTTGCCTGGTTAACCATGATTGAAGCAATCATCGAAACAGGTCTTTCCTGATCGTGGAGCC
>Ga0213863_10003223_pt1 | contig 11287 bp, 14 predicted proteins | sample PICome_8_FD_160128 | JGI IMG/M metagenome (GOLD analysis project Ga0213863, IMG submission 160128) | Coastal seawater microbial communities near Pivers Island, North Carolina, United States - PICO497 | ecosystem: Environmental > Aquatic > Marine > Coastal | place: USA: North Carolina... | reverse complement strand
CGCCAGAGGGAGAAAATGGCGGAGCTAAAATGATGCTTGAAGAGGGTATTTTTGATAAATACAACCCTGAAGTTATTTTTGGTCTTCATGTTGGTAACGGACCTCATGGATATATTGGAGTCTCATCTGGGCCAGCAATGGCAGCAGCAGGGACCTACAGAATTAAGATAAAGGGAGTTCAGGCTCATGGATCAAGGCCATGGGATTCAATAGACCCAATAATGGCTAGTGCTGAATTGATACAAAATCTCAACACTATTGTTAGTAGAAGAATAAATATAGTAAATAATCCAGCTGTTATATCAGTTGGAATAGTCAGATCAGGGACAAGAGGAAATATAATTCCTGAGGACTCAGAAATTCAAGGCACTATTAGGACTTTCGATCCAAAGCTTAGAGAAGAAATCTATCAAGAGATAAGACAGGTTGCAGAAGGAGTTGCTCTTGGAACAGGAGCAGAAATAACTGTTGAGTTTGATGTAGGTGGATTTTATCCAGTCACATTTAATAACACTGATCTTGTTGAAAGGCTTACACCTTCTTTGATGCAGGCAACAAACAACAAAGTCTATGAAATGACACCTTCGACAGGGGCAGAAGATTTTTCATTTTTTTCAAATGTTATTCCTGGAATGTATTTTTGGTTAGGTGTTAATGCTCCTGGGGTAATGGAAGCACCTGGAAACCACTCCCCTTACTTTGTAGTGGATGATGGAGCTTTAGATGAAGGTTTAAGAGCTTTAGTTTATTTAGTTACAGACTACTAAAATTTATATAGAATACTAAAAAAAATAATTATCCAAGGAATCAAAAATGGCAATTCATGATCATATTAAAGACAATTTATCTATACCTGTTATTGGCTCACCTTTATTTTTGGTCTCAGGGCCAGAGCTCGTAATTGCACAATGTAAGGCAGGAATCATAGGGTCATTTCCTGCACTTAATGCTAGACCTCAACATGTTCTTGAAGAATGGATTATAAGAATAAAAACTGAACTTGCTGAATATCAAGAACAAAATCCTGATGCTAAAGTTGCTCCATTTGCCGTCAATCAAATTTGTCATGGTTCTAATGATAGGCTTATGGAAGACATGGCTACATGTGTGAAACAAGAAGTGCCAATAATTATTACTTCACTAAGACCACCTGCTGAGCTTGTTGAGGCTGCTCATAGTTATGGCGGACTGGTTTATCATGATGTTATTAATGTAAAGCATGCAAGAAAAGCAGCAGAGCAAGGAGTTGATGGTTTAATTCTTGTTTGTGCTGGGGCAGGAGGGCATGCTGGTGCTTTATCTCCATTTGCACTTCTTAGAGAGGTAAAACAGTGGTTTGATGGAACTGTTATTTTATCTGGATCTATTGGTGATGGCTATTCTGTAGCATCTTCATTGGCCTTGGGTGCTGACTTCGCATACATGGGCACAAGGTTCATAGCTACTAAAGAAGCAAATGCTGATCCAGAATATAAAAAGATGCTTGAAGAAAGTGTAGCAGACGACATTGTATATTCTTCACTATTCACAGGTGTTCATGGCAATTATTTAAAACCATCAATTAAAAATGCAGGAATGGATCCTGATAATCTTCCAGATGCTGACAAATCAACTATGAATTTTGGTTCCGGGGGCAATACCAAGTCTAAGGCATGGAAGGATATTTGGGGCTCAGGTCAGGGCATTGGTTTAATTGAAGATTCACCTTCCGTAGAAGAGTTAGTAGGAAGAATAAAAGAAGAATTTAATTCTGCTGTAAAAGAACTTTCTATTAAGGCAAAATAAATCTAAGGAGAGCAAATGCTAGAAGCTATAATTTTTTTATCAATAGGCGCCGCATCAGGCATAGCAATAGTCACTCTACTGAATAATTCCAGGAAAGGAAGAGAAGGAGCCAAAGGAATAACTCAAGAATATACATCAAAGGATGGTGTCAAAAGGACCGCAACCAAAGATAGAGAAAATCATATTGTATGAGTTCTAATTTAGTTTTATTTGTTTGTGGAGCTATAACGTTTTTATTCGTATTTGGTTGGTTCAAGGCAGCAGCAATTGCTGTTTTTAAATTAGAGCTTTCAAAAAATTTAACAGATGGTGTATGGAAAAAACTACTCCAAGTATTTTTTGTTGATCTTATAATTTGTATATCAGGTGTTATTGGCACAGGCATCATATTTGTCTCAATCTTTAATTCATTTCATTAATGGCAAAAAGAAATCTCAGAAAGTATTTTGAAGATGGTTGGAATAAAATATTTGGCAAGGAAGAGGACAAGACCAAGTTAAGAACACAAAGTCTATACAGAGCTCAAAAAGGAATATTAAATGTAGGCACCCCGCATGACTGGGAAGACTATCAAAAATATAAGGATGAGAAAAAAAATGAGTCAAATTAATGTATTTGATGAGCCAATTAACGAATGTTGTTCAAATCCAATAACTGGCTATTTTAGAAATGGCTTTTGTCATACAGACAAACATGATCGCGGTCTTCATATTGTTTGCTCATTAATAACAGAAGACTTTTTATCTTTCTCGAAATCTAGAGGCAATGACCTGTCTACGCCAAAACCTGAATTTAATTTCCCTGGTCTAAAAGATGGTGACTCTTGGTGTGTTTGTGCTGAAAGATGGAAAGAAGCTTACGAGCATGGTTTTGCTCCAAAGGTTTTTTTAAGAAGAACACATAAAAAAGCATCTTCTATTATCGATATAGAAATTCTTAAAGAATTTGCAGTAGACTTAAATTAATTATGAATAAGAAAGGTTTTATTGGCTTAGGTGTTATGGGCTTCCCAATGGCAGGCCATCTAAGTTCAAATGGTTTTGATACATGTATTTTCAATAGAACGCCTGAGAAAGTAGAACAGTGGAGTGACAAATTTCAGGGGGAGATATGTAAAACTCCTGCGGAGATTGCATCCATGTCAGATTCAATTTTCCTTTGTGTTGGAAGAGATGAAGACGTTCGAGAAGTTTTGGTTGGAGAAGATGGAGTTTTTTCAAAGGTACACCCGGGCACTATAATTATTGACCACACAACAACATCAGCCACTCTTGCACGAGAGATGCATGACATCTTTATAAAGAAACAATGCTTCTATTTAGATGCTCCAGTATCAGGAGGTCAGGCAGGAGCAGAAGCAGGACAGCTTTCTGTAATGGTAGGCGGAGATAAAGATAGTTATGAGGCTACAAAAGAGGCTCTAGGGGCTTTTTCAAAATTTACAAAATATATGGGAAGCAGCGGATCAGGCCAATTAACCAAAATGGTTAATCAAATCTGTATAGGTGGTTTAGTTCAGGCGCTGGCCGAAGGAATTAATTTTTCAGAAAAAGCAGGATTGAATACAGCAGATGTCATGAAAGTTATAACCAAAGGAGCAGCTCAATCATGGCAAATGGAAAATAGATGGGAAACTATGATTGCAGATGAATATGATCATGGATTTGCTGTTGATTGGATGCGTAAAGATTTAGATATAGTTTCTGAAGAGGCAGTTAAGATTGGTGCTGATATAGAAATAACAAACATAGTAAATAGATTCTATAAAGATATTCAGAGTCTTGGAGGCAATCGCTGGGATACTTCAAGTCTTCTAAAAAGACTAAAAGATAAGTAGCTTAATAAATTATTCTTGAGAACATAGTCAATGCAGCATAGCCAATAAAAGTTAAAACTATGGTATTTTCAATCAATTCTGAATCAAGCTCTATTGATTCTTGTGCCATAGCATAAAAATTTTTTGGATTTCCAATTACCCATACTATGCCAATCGCATGAAAGAGCATAAGTATTGCAACAATCCAATTGAGCGGCTGTATTGTAAAAACTATATATGAAGAACAAATAAGAAATATGAGCTCCATAGATAAATAGATACTAATATTTTTTTGTTTCAGCATGAACCTAAGCAGGCTGTAACCAGACTTGTGTGTATAAAAGTATGCCAGGCCAGTTAATAAATATAGAAAAGCTAAAAAAGTAATCATTTAGTGATGAGGTGGCTTTTCGTACTTAACTGGGGGAAATTTTGATTTCTGTTGTTCTTTTTTATATTTTTCGTACCTTATGTTACATCTGCACAATCATCAGTAGCTGATGGCATATCCTTAATTGGTTTTTTTTCTTTCTTAGTCATTAATATTTAGTAAAGTTTTAAGTTTATATTTTACAAATCTCCCTCTTTTCTCACTTCACTTCTATTGATTTCAAATTTTTCTCCGTATCTGGCTTCAAGCTTCTTTTGATTCTCAGATATAACTTCGAATGGGTCCAGTCCTAAAGACGCACAGGCTGTTGTCCAATACCACATGATGTCGCCTAGCTCTCTCTTCATATGAAAAATATTATCATCTGATGCGGGCTTACCTTGAAGAACCATTTTTTTTACTATCTCTACAAACTCACCTGTTTCACTTCCAAGCCCAAGAGCTGCAGTAAGCAATCTTGGAACCTCAATATTTGAATTATTATTAATATCCTCAAGGCTATCTTTTAATGCATCCATATCAAGACTAGGCTCGCTTGTAACCTTCTTAACAAAGTCGCTATAGGTTGAAAAAAAATCTTTTACTTCTTGGCTCATTTTAAAACTCCTTCTTTATTATTTATATTTTTGTATTTCATGAATTAAATGGTGGCTTCTGCCATGGGATACTTGATACATATTCAGCTGTAAGCGCTTTCAATTTATCGTTAATTTTCCTGCCTTTAAGGTCAACCCCAGACAAAGATTCATAATCACTTAGATTTCTTTCACCCCCTAAGCCATAAATGCCTTCTAACTTACCTTCAATTATTTGGGTTAATCTGTTAATACTTATATTTTCTCTTTCATGCCATTTGACAACTCTGCCGCTATCCTCTTCCTCATCCCAATGAAGCTTCCTTTTTAAATTTGTTATGTCGGCATATAGGTGATAAATAGGAACCTCAGCTATATGATATATCCCATAACCTCTTGTGAAAGCTCTTAGCATTAAAGATATCTCTTCTCCATAAAAGTAAAAATTTGGATCATATGGCACATCTTTTACAAATGATCCAGGAGCAAATAAGCACCCAGCTGCGATAAGATAGCCATGCGTTATCTCATTTTGTGATGTGGCGCCAATCTGTCTTGAAAAAGCGCCCTTTAAAAATAATGAGTCTTCTCTATATGCAATAGTTTGAGTGCTAGTATCTTTATTATCAAGTTTAAAAGTCTCTGACTTTAAATCAATAATATCAAATGCTCTTGGGTAGCATGTGATTATTGGCAAAACATTAGAGCCTTCTGATTCAGATTGAATCTTTTGTATATATTTTATTAGGTATGAGTCCCAGCCATCTTCAAATTGCATATGTGAGTCAATTTGTAAAAAAAATTCTTCACCGTCATATGCCTTTTGTATTTTATGACGAGCCCAACAAGGCCCCTCGGAATCTATAGGCTTAACATGTTTATATGTTATTTTTACATCAGGTAATAAAAAGTCTATATTTACTGGATTAGAGGATTGATCACAAATAGAAAAATGAAGATTATTTGGCTTATGAGCTCTTTCAACAGCGCTTTTAATAGTGGTCACCAGCAAAGGGTCTTGGTATGATGCTATGGAGACAAAAATTTTCATTTATAAAATATAACCTTAAAGAGTATTTTTTAATTTGCAAATAATATAAATATTATGGACTTTAAACCACAAAAAATATCACAAAATGTAACTTTATATTCTGCAGATCCAATTATTTATGTTGTTTCTAATTTTATCTCTGACTCAGAATGCCAAGCCTTTATTGATGTTGGCAGAGATAATATGAAAAGAGCTACAGTTATTAGTGATGGGGAGCATGAAGTTCATGCAAGTAGAACTAATAGCTATTGCTGGGTTCAGCATAATAAAAATGATTTAGTTCACGAAGTCAGTAAAAGGTTTTCAATTCTAGTAAAAATGCCAATTAACAATGCAGAGCAATTTCAGCTGGTACATTATGGGCCTGGTACAGAATATAAGCCTCATTTCGATGCTTTTGATAAAAATACTGAAGAAGGAAAAAAAAATTGGTTTCCGGGTGGACAAAGGATGATAACAGCTCTAGCCTATTTAAATGACGTTGAAGAGGGCGGTGAGACAAGCTTTCCAGATATTGGAGTTTCAGTTAAGCCCAATAAAGGCGATGTCGTTGTTTTTCATAACTGTATCGATGGCACTAGCGACATTAATCCAAATTCATTACATGGTGGTTCACCAGTTTTAAAAGGAGAAAAATGGGCTGTTAATTTGTGGTTTAGGCAAGAAGCTATTTATTAGGGATTTTTAATTTTTAAAGATCTTTGACTATGAACAATATTATATAAGTGATCTTGTGCTTCAGGTTTCAACTGAGCAACCCCCATAGTAATGACATCAATAATCGCTGAGTAGGCTATTCTAGAGGTAAGAGGCTTGTTAATCCTAAAATTATCTCCAACATTAATCTCAATTGGGTAATCACATATATTAGCTAAAGGGGAGTCACCTGGCATTATTCCGATAACCTTCACTCCTGACTTTCTAACAATCTTCACGCTATCTATTAATGCAGATGTTGTACCAGATTGAGATATTGCAACGACAACATCATTTTTTGAAAGTGAGTTAGCTGACATCAGCTGAATATGAGGATCAGATATGAAAGACGATGATATTTTTAGTCTAAAAAATTTATGCTGCGCATCCATGGCTACTGGGGCAGAGCCTCCAAATGCATAAACCTCAACTCTGTCAGCATTAGCAAGAGCCTCAATTGCAGACTCAAGGATATGCTGGTCTATCTGCGAACGAACATTTAATATTTCACTAATTGCGGTATCAAATACTTTTTCACAAAGCTCATTAATACTGTCATCCTCATCAATTTCATACATAACAAAATAGTCATCAGCTGCTAGTTGTTGAGATAAATTAATTTTGAATTCTTGATACCCTGAAAATCCCAAGGCCTTGCAGAATCTTATTAAGGTTGGTTCACTTATTCCAATAGCACTTGATGCCTCTGCTGTCTTCATAGTAATTACAGATTTTGGATCATTTAAAACAAAATCAGCAACCAGTTTTTCAGATTTTCGTAATTCAGGTATGGTATTTTTAATTTGTCGCAATAATTTTGTTGGCATAGGGTTAGAATATCTCTCTTAAGCAAAAAAATGAATCCCTAAATGGACGTATCGCATATTTTAGATCATCTTAACGACCAACAACGAGAAGCGGTTACGTCAGAAAAAAAGCACTTAATGGTTTTGGCTGGAGCTGGATCAGGCAAAACAAGAGTCCTTGTTCATAAGATAGCTTGGGAAGTTGAAGCCTTAAATAAAAATCCAAGTTCAATTATGGCGGTAACATTTACTAACAAGGCAGCTCTTGAAATGAGGTCTAGGATAGAAGAATTGTTACAGGCTCCTATGACGGATGGTTGGGTCGGTACCTTTCATGGTCTTGCTCATAAAATGCTTAAACGCTTCCACAAAGAAGCTAGTCTAAGCAGTGGTTTTACTATTTTAGATTCAGATGACCAACTAAGAATAATTAAAAGAATTTCTAAAGAACTTGGACTTGATGAAGCTACATGGCCATCAAGGCAAAGCCAATGGCAGATTAATTCTTGGAAAGACGAAGGCTTGAGAAATGACTTCGTTGACGACAAGGGAGACTATTCTCGAGAAACTATTAAAAAGATTTATAAAGAATACGAAGCAACATGCTTAAGAGATAATCTTGTAGACTTTGGAGAACTTCTTATCAAATCATATGAGATTGTCAGAGACAATGCAGCTGTAAAAGCCTTTTTTCATTCAAGATTTAGATCAATATTAGTTGATGAGTTTCAAGATACAAATACTATTCAATATAGCTGGCTGCTAGAAATAGCATCAGCAGAGGCATCCATAACAGCTGTTGGAGATGATGATCAGTCCATATATGGCTGGAGAGGAGCAAAAGTTGAAAACGTAGATTCCTTTACAAAAACATTTGACGATAGTGAAATTATTCGCCTAGAACAAAATTATAGGTCTACAAATATAATTCTTGGAGCTGCAAATGCGCTCATAGAAAACAATTCAGATAGGCTTGGAAAAAATCTTTGGACAGAAAAACTGGAGGGAGAACAGATAGTTTTATACCAAGCTTATAACGAACAAGATGAAGCAAGATTTGTAGCAGATGTCCTAAAGGACTGGATGAACAAGGGAGAAATGTACGAGGATGCAGCTGTGCTATACAGATCTAATGCCCAATCAAGAGCTCTTGAAGAGGCTCTCCTTAGGTCAAGCATTCCATATCGAATTTACGGCGGCCAAAGATTCTATGAAAGGCTGGAGATAAAAAATGCAATCGCTTATTTAAAAATCATTTTTAACCACTCTGACAATCCCGCATTTGAAAGATCAATTTCTAATCCAACAAGAGGAGTTGGTGAAAAGACTTTAGCTAAAATTAGAGGCGCTGCAAAACAATTTGATATTTCTTATATAAAAGCATCTGCTAAATTGATTGATGAAGGATCTATTTCAGGAAGAGGGGGCGCAGGGCTATCTGCATATCTTCAATTTATTATGAGATGCAAAGAATTCATAGAAGAAAATCCTTTATCTGATCTTATGGAAGAGATTATCAAAACTTCAGGCTTGGTTGCTTATCATGCTAAGGAGCCTGGAGAAAAGGGTAAGACGCGTGTTGAGAATTTAGAAGAGCTTGTAACAGCAACAACTAATTTTGAACAAAGCATAAAGGATGATAGGCCTAATAAAGAGATAGCAGAGCAATACTTAGATATGATTTCATTAGATTCTGGAGACAGGCAGGCTTCAGAGCATGATGATGCGGCACAGCTTATGACTCTTCATTCAGCAAAGGGACTGGAATTTAAACTTGTGCTTATGACTGGACTTGAAGAAAGCTTATTCCCTCATGGCAGGTCTATGGAAAATCCATCTCAGCTTCAAGAAGAAAGAAGGCTCTGCTACGTAGGGATAACAAGGGCAATGGAAAAATTATATATAACGCATGCTGAATCTAGAAGATTGCATGGGTCAGATACATTTAACCCCCCATCAAGATTTTTAAGAGAAATCCCCAAAGAGCTTATTAATGAAATTAGACCAAGGGCACAAACCAATGTCCCTTATAATAGAAAAGATTTTAAAGAAACGAAATTTGAATTCGAAGACGAAATTGGAATCTCATTAGGCCAAAGGGTTTTACATAAGACATTTGGAGAGGGTGTTGTCCTTAATTATGAGGGTTCGGGAGATGCGGCTAGAGTTCAGATTAATTTTAATAATGCAGGCACTAAATGGCTTGTAATGGCCTATGCTAATCTAGAGAAATTATGATGAAAAAAAAATACTTATACCTTTTAACAATATTTTTAATTGTTGGTTGTTCTGAAAGCTCAGATGTTAATAATCAATCGTCAATCGACACCCAAAAGACATATAACTGGAGACTGGTAACTGCCTGGCCAAAAAACTATCCTGGATTAGGAATGGCCCCAGAGAGAATTGCTGACTTAGTAGAAGAAATGAGCAATGGTCAAATGAAAATAACAGTATATGGTGCTGGTGAACAGGTCCCAGCATTTGGAGTATTTGATGCTGTCTCAAGTGGAGCACATCAGATGGGCCACAGTGGAGGGTATTTTTGGAAAGGGAAGGCTCCGGCAGCCCAATTCTTTACTGGAGTGCCTTTTGGCTTAACAGCGGATGAGATTAATGCATGGACCAATAGAGGTGGCGGCATTGAGCTGTGGAGAGAGGTTTATGAACCATTTAACATATATCCGATACCAGCAGGAAATACTGGAACACAAATGTTCGGCTGGTTTAATAAGGAAATAAATTCATTGGATGACATTAAGGGATTAAAAATGAGAATACCAGGAATAGGTGGAGAGGTTCTTGAAAGAGCCGGCGGTATTCCAGTAACGCTCCCAGGCGGTGAGCTATTTACAGCCCTTCAAACCGGTGTCATTGATGCAACAGAATGGGTAGGTCCCTATAATGATTTAACCTTTGGTTTTCATCAAGCTGCAAAATACTATTATTATCCTGGATGGCACGAACCTGGATCAATGCTTGAGCTTCTCATTAATAAAAATGAATGGGATGCTCTTCCAAAACATTTACAAGCTATTATAGACACAGCATCTAAAGCAGTTAATCAAGATATTTTAGATGAGTATACTGCAAGAAATAACAGTGCCTTAAGAGAACTCGTAGAAGTTCATGGCGTTGAATTAAGGAAGCTGCCTGATGATGTAATTGCAGAATTTAAAATCATAGCTACAGAAATTTTAGAAGAGAATGCTGCTAAGGATGAGATGGTAAATAAGGTCTATCAGTCTTATAAGCAATTTAAGGATGAGGTTTCTGCATACCATGAGGTATCTGAGGACGCTTTTGTAAAAGCAAGAAATAATTAGTGTCAGGGCAGCTTATTTTTAAATCATTGGGTTCTGCAAACTACCTAGATACCTTACAAGGCATGAAAAGCCATTTAGCATCTGATCATTTTCAAAATGAAATATGGATGCTAGAGCACCCACCAATTTTTACACTGGGAACTGCAGCAGACAAACAGCATGTGTTAAATGCCAACAACATTCCAGTTGTGCAATCTGATAGGGGCGGTGAAGTTACCTACCATGGCCCTGGCCAATTAGTTATCTATTTTATGATTGATATAAAAAAAACAAAGCTAGGCCCCAAGAGTTTAGTAAGTACACTTCAAGAGTTTACACAATCTCTTTTGAAAGAATATGCTATTGATTCAACATTTATAGAGGGAGCTCCTGGGGTATATGTAGGCGGCAAGAAGATAGCATCTATTGGATTAAGGATATCTAAAGGCAAGACTTATCACGGGATTAGTATTAATGTTGATATGGATTTAACTCCATTTTCTTATATAAATCCATGTGGCTATGAGGGATTAGAGGTAACACAAATAAAAGATTTTAAAAAAGATATAACACTCAAAGAAGTAGAACGCCTTGCAATTAAACTTTTAGAACCTATATTTTAAGTATGGAAATTATTCCAACACAAAAGATTATTAATAGAGATGGTGTCAAGGCTGTTAAGAATGGTCAAAAGGGAAACCAATACTCCCATATACCTAACCTCAAAAAACCAGAATGGCTAAGGGTTAAGGCACAGTTCAATCCAAATTTCCATAAAATAAAAGATCAGGTTGCTGAAAAGAAATTAAACACAGTCTGCGAAGAGGCTCACTGCCCAAATATTTCTGAGTGCTGGTCGGCT
>Ga0213863_10003220_pt1 | contig 11303 bp, 8 predicted proteins | sample PICome_8_FD_160128 | JGI IMG/M metagenome (GOLD analysis project Ga0213863, IMG submission 160128) | Coastal seawater microbial communities near Pivers Island, North Carolina, United States - PICO497 | ecosystem: Environmental > Aquatic > Marine > Coastal | place: USA: North Carolina | collected... | reverse complement strand
TGGTAAACAGCTCGGCCATGGAGACGGCAGCTTGGCCAGCCTCAGTTCCTCGATTCAGATCTTCGCCCAGGCAGCGTTCTTCGGCCTGTTCTTCATCATCAAGCAGAAGGATCTCGTTGATAATGGGCACCTGAGAGGTGATGGCTACCTCTTGGAGCGCCTGGAAGACGGAGGTGGACACCAAGTCGGCATGCTCGGTTTCGCCGCGAACGACAACCCCAAGAGCCAAGATGACGTCTACATTTGTGTGTGTCGTGACATAAGAAGCGCACACGGGAATCTCGAAAGCTCCTGGCACGCGGTAGAGTGGCACAGAGGCATTAGGCATGCTGGCGAGGAGTTCATCTCGGGCATGCTCGATCATAGCAGCAACGTAGTTCTCGTGGAAGGTACTCGCAATGATGGCCACCGTCTTGCGGGGGCCGATCAAACGAGGGCGACGTCTAAGAGAGGAGGAAGATGGGCCTGCCATAGCGGGCTGTAACTGATCGAAATCCCTGGAAAAGGCAACAACGGAAAGAGGAATAGTTCTGAGCTGAGAAATCGGGATCTTCTGTCAGGCTAGAGGATGCACTCGAAACGGATTTCTTTGTGGCAGGTGGCCCTGCTGGCTCTCTTATTGGGCGAGGCTGCCCAGGCTGTGGAATGGCACCTAGATGCCATCTGGTATCAGATCTTCCCAGAGCGCTTCTCAAATGGTGATGTCGCCAACGATCCTGTTCCCGCGAGTATGAAAGACACCTGGCCTTTCGTCATCCCAACGGCCTGGCAAGTAAGTCCCTGGACTTCTGATTGGTATCAACTTCAGCCTTGGGAGCAGGATGAGCACGATTTTTATCATCACGCTCAGCTCCGGCGCTATGGCGGTGATCTTCAGGGAATTCTCGATAAACTCGACTACTTGAAGGACCTCGGGGTGAATGCGCTCTATCTGAATCCAGTGTTCGAGAGCCCCTCGCTTCACAAATACGGTGCTGCATGTTATCACCACGTCGACAAGCACTATGGACCGGATCCGACAGGGGACCTGGCTATCGTGGCCACGGAAGATCCTGCCGATCCCGCGACTTGGAAATGGACCGCTGCAGATAAGCTGTTCCTGACATTGATCGAGGAAGTGCATCGGCGTGAGATGAAGATCATCATTGATGGTGTCTTCAATCACGTGGGCATTCCTTTCTGGGCTTTCCAACGCGCCAAGCGGGAGGGGCCAAAGGGACGCTTTGCGAAATGGTTTCGCATCGATAGCTGGGACGATCCGGCGACGCCTGAAGATGAATTTGTCTACCACGGATGGGCGAATGTGAAGGGCCTGCCAGAGTTTCGAAAAGATCAGAACGGACCTTGCGCCGATGCGAAGGAGCACATGCATCACGTGGTGAGGCGCTGGATGGACCCCAATGGCGATGGCGATCCTTCAGATGGCATTGATGGATGGCGCCTGGACGTCGCTGCGGAGGTGCCAATTGGATTCTGGAAAGATTTCCGCGGCTGGGTGAAGACGATCAACCCTGACGCTTACCTTACGGGCGAAATTTGGTGGGAAGACTATCAGAACCATGAGTTGGCCAATGCGGCGCCATGGCTGGGTGTGGCCTTTGATGGTGTGATGAACTATCGCTTTGCCGCCGCCGCCTTTGCTTTTTTTCATGAGCCTGGGACTCATGGTGATGGTGCGCTGTTTGCAGAGTCGCTATCGAAGATTCATGCAGACTATGGGTATGATCGATCCATGGTCCTTCAGAATCTCCTCGATAGCCACGATGTTGCCCGGGTTGCTTCGGTAGTGATGAACCCCGCAGCACGTCTAGACCATTCTGCTAGCGTGAAGCACCAGCCAGACTATCACATCAGCTCGCCGGATGCGGCTGGGTGGCGCCGCCTAAAACAGTTGGCAGTGTTTCAGTTTGTCATGCCTGGCGCACCCTTCGTTTACTATGGAACCGAGGTTGGAATGTGGGGTGCAGACGATCCGGATTGCCGAAAACCCATGGTTTGGCCGGACCTCACCTATGATTCGGAAACGGCTCATCCGGGCGGGCGTGAGGTTGAAACGAGTGAGGTGAAATTTGATCTCGAGCTGCATGCATTCTACCGGAAGCTTACACAGCTGAGGCAGAAGAATCCGATCTGGCGTCGTGGCTCATTCAAGATCGTCGGGAAAGGGGAGGGTTGGATTGCGTTTGAGCGAGGCTACGATGGCAAGCGAGCGGTGGTCGTGGCAAATGCGACAGACGCTGTGTTAGAAATCTCACGAGAGATGATTGGATTTGGAAATGGCGGATGGGAGCGGCACGCGTTAGTCGGTGGAACGACGTCAATTCTCGACCTGAATACAACGACGTTTGAGGTTGGCGTTCGTGAGGTCGAGATTCTCTCTCCATAGAATGAAACAAGGGCAGCGCCTTGTCGGCACTACCCTTGTTTCTTAGAGTGATAATTGTTCTGTTAGCTAGCGAGACGCTCGGCAACGGCGTCCCAATTCACGACGTTCCAGAATGCGTTGATGTAGTCGGGACGGCGGTTCTGGTAGTTGAGATAGTAGGCGTGCTCCCAGACATCGATCCCGAGGAGTGGTGTGGCACCTTCCATTAGTGGGCTGTCTTGGTTGGCCGTGGAGCTGACGGTGAGCGCGCCATCTTTCACACTTAGCCATGCCCAACCACTTCCAAATCGAGTGGCGGCAGCTGCAGCAAACTTCTCTTTGAACGCATCGAAAGAGCCGAAGGCAGAATCAATGGCAGCGGCGAGGTCGCCGCTTGGAGCGCCACCTTTTCCTGGGCCAATTGTTGTCCAGAAGATAGAGTGGTTGGAGTGGCCGCCGCCATGATTGCGGACGGCCCCACGAATGCCTTCGGGGATCGCATCGAGGTTACTGATCAGTTCTTCAGCAGTTTTGTCGGCAAGATCGTCGTGACCTGCGAGGGCTTCATTTAGCTTCACCACATAAGTGTTATGATGCTTGCTGTGATGGATCTCCATCGTCTTCGCGTCGATGTGTGGCTCGAGCGAGTCGTGGGCATAGGGGAGGTCTGGTAAGATGTGTGCCATGATGTGTTGAGAGTAACAGTGAATTTCTTGTGATGACAGCCCTGAGCCGCCAGTTTCCGGAGCTTAGCGTTGGCCTGGAGGGGATCAAACAAAGAATCAGGGCGTTCGGAAAGCTCGTGTCCGTTGCTCTGTCGCCATACAGTTTGGTTATGCGATTTCTCAAGGGACTTCCAAAGCCAGTTTGCGTGGTGCTAATGCTCTTCGGTGTTTTGGTGATCACCGGGACTTGGATCTTACTGCGCAATCAACGGGAAGCCCAATCGATTAGGCAACGATACGAGGTGTTCTGGAAGGCACTGAATGATGAAGACGAAGCGGTGACTGAGGCACTAATGGCTCGTGTGGCCGACGGTTCCGGATTCGTGAATCTTGAGTGGATCGGGAATTATGGAGGGCCCCTTGACGAGAAGTCTCGCGTGCAGGTGTCAGGATCGACCGCCTGGGTTGTGCCTTATCCAATCTACCACTTCGGCGTGCTCCCTGGAGGCGATGGCATCGCAGCGATCAAGGTGGATGGGGAATGGTTTTTCACTGGAAGAATCACCATCGATTGATTCGCTTTGTTAGTCCCGTGAACTTGGGATGATCTTGAAAGTCTTGTCTTCGCCCTTTCGCTTCACGACGATCTCGGTCTCCTCGCCGATACTAAGGGCACCGAGAGTATAGGTGTAGTCGTAGATGTTTTTGATGGCCTTGCCGCCGAGCTTGATGATGATGTCGCCGGACTCGATGCCAGCTTCAGCGGCCGGAGCACCTTTCCGGACTCCTGACAGTTTTACGCCTTCAATATCGCCTTGGGCGTAGTCAGGAATGGTTCCGAGATACACGCGGAGTCCGCCGCGATTCTCTTGGTTCTCCGGCCGGGCAACTTCGTTGTATGCGGGAGCATCTTCGCTTGTAGCGAGTGAGCGGAGGACAAGGCCCATAAACTTCGAGATCTTCTGCGCGCCCTCGTAGTTGATGAGGTCAGGAGTATCGCGCGGTGTGTGATACTCATCGTGGGCTCCGGTGAAGGCGCTGAGGATGGGCACTTCGCGAAGGTAGAAGGAGGTGGCATCAGTGGGAATGTAGGTGTCATTCTGTGTCACGATGGGCAGGCCGACGGGAATGTTCCGTTTCTCGATCTCGATCGGCCAGCGGTCGCTGGAGGCCACGCCTTGGAGGATGAGTGACTTCCGAAGACGACCGATCATGTCCATGTTTAGACAGGCGGCAAAGAGGCCACCGAGCTTGGCGTCTTCATCTCCAAACATCTTGGCCCAAGTCTTGGTGAAATGCGCGGAGCCTAGCAAGCCGAGTTCTTCGCCGGACCATGCGGCGAAGATGATGGAGCGTTTCTGCTTGAGCTTGCCTTTAGCTTTCATGTCAGTGATCCACTGCGCGATCTCTAACATGCCGGCTATTCCAGAAGCGTTGTCATCAGCACCGTAGTGGATGGCGTTCTCTTCGCCTTCCTTGGCACGTGAGCTGGAGTTGGCCTTGCGGCCTAGGTGATCAACATGAGCGCCGATGATAATCATGGGCTCGTGTGGGTTGGGGGAGTTGCCAGGCAGCATGGCGATCACATTCCGTCCAGTGCGTTTCTCTTCATCGATATCGATTGCGGCACCCAACGTGATTCCGTCCAAAGGAATGCCTTCGCTCATCTCGCCTGTGTCTAACAAATCTTGCAATGCTTGCATGTCCTTACCCGCTGCGTCGAGGAGCTTCTGACCAAGGGCATCACTTATGGAGATGGCCGCGACACCGGAGCCAGAAAGAGAAGCGTCGAAGGAGAGGGGGACAAGCTGGTTCTTGACCTTCGAGTTGGGCCCGCTGACGACCAACAAACCGCGAGCACCTTTCTGTCGCGCGAGCATGGCTTTGAAACGTAAGCTGCTATAGCGAGTCAAGCGCTGTCTTTGTGAATCGGAGACTTTGTGGGGACTATAGCGGAAGGCTAGGACCCACTTGTCTTTCACGTCGAGGTGGAAATAGGAGCTGTATTCGTGGAATTTCTCGCCGTTCTCACTTGTTTCCTGAGGCGCTTCGATGCCGTAGCCAGCGAAGACAATTTCGGTAGGATCTATCTCGCCATTCTGTGAGAAGGAGAGGGGAAGCCAGTCTTTGGAAGCTACGAATTCGGTTGGTGTATCGCCCTGTTTGAGCGTGAGCTTGTTCTCTGTGCCCAGATCGACGCCCGCTGTAAAGTCGAATTCCTGGAAGTAGCTTCCTTGCTTGCCGGACGGCTCTAGGCCGAGATGCTGAAAGGCTTCCGCAACATAGTTTGTGGCGAGTTTCGCGCCTTCGGTGCCGGTGAGTCGGCCTTCGAGCTCTTCAGAGGCTAGGTAAGTGAGGTGCTGCTCCAGATCAGCCACAGTGATCGGAGCCGTTGTGTCAGAGAAATCGTGAGTGGTGTCGCTGTTCAGCAGCTCGAGCGCGGATTCGTGATTCCATTCTGCAAAGAATAACTGCGAGGTTTTGTTAGGAGTACGGTTACTTGTCCAGCTGAGTTGTTTTCCGTCAGGCGAGAAGGCGGGGAGGCCATCAAATCCATCTGTGTGTGTCACGCGGACGGGCTTCTTTGCGCCTGCGGCATCTACGAGGTAGAGTTCGAAGTTTCCAAAGCCATGGAGATTGGTGGCGAAGATCAAGTAATCTCCTGAGGGATGGAAGAAGGGTGCCCACGACATGGCACCTAGTTTCGTGATCTGTTTCTGATTGGAGCCGTCTGCATTCATGGTCCAGATTTCGGCTTGGTCGCCGCCTGCATTGAACCGGCGCCAGCAAATCTTTGAGCCGTCTGAATTAAAGAACGGGCCGCCGTCGTAGCCACCCACGCTTGTTAGCCTCTGGACCTCGCTGCCGTCCGCGCGCATTCGATAGATTTCCATGAGGAATGATTTATCGATGTCGAACCGCGCTTTCTCTTTCTTGGAGAGCTCCGCGGTGTAGGCGTGTCTGTTCGAGGCAAAGGCGATCCATTCGCCATCGGGGGAGTAACTGCCTTCGGCATCATACCCTATCGTCCTTGTTAGGTTCGTGATTGTCTTGCCATCTAGCGAAGAGGCGAAAATGTCGTAGGTTTGGTCGTAGTCCCAGGAGTAACGTCGCTCCTTGCCAGACTCTCGAAACTTGAGTTCTTCCTTCTGCTTCTCGCGTGCTTTAGGATCTTCGTGAGTCGAGGCATAAAGCACTTTCTCTCCCTTGGGATGCATCCAGGCACACGTGGTCTTGCCATGGCCTTGCGAGACCTTCTCAACATCGCCTGTTTCCAAATCCATGACAAAGATTTGAAAGAAAGGGTTCTCGGCGTCCCGCTCACTCTGGAAGACCAACTTGGATCCATCGGCACTATAGTAACCTTCTCCCGCCCGTTTGCCCGCAAACGTGACCTGGCGGACATTGTCTAGGAGCGTACCTTCTGCTTCCTCGGGAGATTGGGACCAGGATGTAGGGATGAGGCAGGTGATGGTGATGCCGAAGAGGGTGAGACCGCATTTCATGAAGACGAGTTTATGGGGAATCTCTAACCTGGCAATGCGGATCGGTCCGTCTGCTGAACAAGAATGTGCCCTGAGAGCGGTGATCTCCATAACGCTGGCGTTGTCAGCCAGTGATCAGGAGTGTACCCGCCACACAGGGCACGGTCTTTGCTCAACAAAAAGCGGTAAGCCCTGCTAACTCGCCTTGATCGCGACGAATCGGCCCACTCCCTCCCTCCATACACGAAGAAGCAGGAGGTCTCCATCGACGGCAGCGTAGGCTTCCTTGGCTTCCTCGACACTGGCCACACGTTGACGACCGATTTCGGTGATGAGATCCCCTGATTGGAGGCCTTTCTCAGCAGCGGGCGTGTTGGGAGTGACTTCGGTGACGACGATGCCCGTGACTTCAGAATCGAGCTTCAGCGATGCTCGGTAGCCGTCATTGAGGTCTTCCACGATGACGCCTTCAAGGAGTTCTGCCGGACGCGGAGCCAGGTTGTTGGACCTGGGACGCGACGTGCTGCCATTTGAGGCTAAGTCTTTGCCTGGCAATTCGCCAATAGTAACATCGAGCTCCATGGTGTCTTCTCCGCGTTGTAATTTGATAGCCAACTTGCTTCCAGGACGTCGATTGCTGACAAACAGCCGAGTAGCACGCACGTCGTTGGTTGCCGTTCCATCAACATGAAGCAGGACATCACCATCGCGCAGACCAGCTTCGGCGGCCGGTGTATCTGGGTATACCTGATCGATGAGGACACCTTTGTTGGTGGGCACTTGAAAAGCTTCCGCCAAGTCGGGAGTCAGCTCGCGGAGCAACACACCGAGAAATCCACGCTTCATTTCGCCGTTCTGAATGAGCTGATCAGCCACATTCATGACCATGTTGACCGGGATGGCGAATCCGATCCCCACGTTGCCACCACTGCGGGAGAGGATGGCCGTATTGATCCCAATTAGTCGGCCTTTGTTGTCCACAAGAGCACCTCCCGAGTTTCCGGGGTTGATCGAGGCGTCTGTTTGGATGAAGTTCTCATAGCTCGCAATGGAAACGGCATTTCGCCCTAGCGCACTCACGATTCCAGTCGTGACCGTTTCGCTCAGGCCAAATGGGCTACCCAGGGCGAGCACAGTGTCGCCTACTTTAAGAACGGAGCTGTCTGCTGCTTTGATAGTGGGAAGGCCCGTGGCCTCAATCTTGAGAACTGCGAGGTCTGAGTCTGGATCCACTCCCACGATCTCAGCGGGGTAAGGAGTCTTGTTTCCCGACAGCGACACGAGAATTTCGTCGGCGTCAGCGATCACATGGTTGTTCGTTACAACGTAGCCGTTTTCAGTGAGAATGACACCTGACCCTGTGCCCTGCTGTTGGGGGGCTTGTGGCGGTGGCGTCGAAGGCAGACCAAAGAATCGATGGAGTCGGGGATCCATAGACGCTGCCTGGGGCATCGTCTTGGTCGCAGCGATGCTGACGACGGTTGGTGCGACCTGTTCCACAATTTTGGCGTAGCCACCGAGGGCACCTTCGCGGATTGGAGGCGTGTTGTCGACGGTCATCATTTCAGTGAGCGAGCTCTGCTGACCAATGAGCGGTTGAAGGTAAAGCGCTCCCACAGTGGCAAGTGCGGCAACGGGGGCGAAGGTTTTCACAAGTGTTATGGTTGGGTTCATCGTTCGAATTCGGGTAGGTTTGTCGGTTTGATTCATCACAGCGGTCAGCGCCGTCTCAGCCTGAGTTTGTCTTTAAACTGGACGCAATTACTTCTCTGTAATTTGGCAGTAAGCCTGGTGTAAACCTCGGCCGACCTGACCTTGGTTCATGACGAGATCGCGAAAGTTCTAGGAGGGTGAGAATCACCTACGTGACAATCAAAACCGTGGCTTTTCTGTATGGTATATATGGTAATTAATGTTATTTAATAAATTATTTGAAGGCTTATTACACGAATGAATCAGCAACCTGAGACGATGTCGCCGGAATCCCCGCCCGCTCCCGCCGTTGACCAGACCCATCTTCAGCACCTTGACGTTCTTCTGGAAGCTTTTCGAAGGGAATCAGAGCAGGCTCTGTGGTCTTCCAATCGGCTGTCGTGACCAGCCAAGAGGGCATCCTCAAGAGGGTCATGGAGTTACGTGGCGCCTTGGTCGAGGAGCTGAAAGGCATTCAGCGAAAAGTCGAGTCAAAAGCTTCGTTGGAGGCGGATGACGTTGTGAGGCGCGCGAATGTATCGGCAGAAGAGCTGCTAGCATTGGCTAAAGTGCAGGCGGATGAGCACACCGATAGAATTAAATCAGAAGCTCAGCAGTTTCTGACGCAAGCACACATAGAAGCTGCCGAGGTAAGTTCGCGTGCCAAGGCGGAAGCGGATGAAGTGTTGGGACGGGTGAATCAAGAGGTGTCGGAGATTCTCTCTCGAGCCAGTGCTGAGGCTGATGACGTTGTGGTGCGTGCAAATACGGAAGCAGATGTGATCATCGCTCGAGCCACGACCGTAGCTGCTGAGAAAATCTTGGCGAAACGTACCGCAAGCCACTCGCTTGTGGGAAAGAGTGTGACCTCCGACCGGCTGCTCAATGAGAAAGAAGGATCGGGGTCGTCATCATCTATCTTGTCACCTCGGGAAAAAACTCTTCCTTCAGAGCAACCAGCTGCGCTACCTGCAATTGATTTAGCGGCTTTAGCGAATCGACTGGCATCCACAGAGGCTTCGGCTGAACCTGGGCCTGTGGTCGATCCCGCGATCTCTCTAGGAGGAGTTTCGGGACCGGCATCAAGGCCTGAATTGCCCTCAGAGCCTCCCGCACAAGCTCAGCCTATGATCGAGGTGCCTATGGAAACACCGGCATCTTTACCCGTGACCCCTGGAGCTGATTTCATATCGGGACCGGCACCTGTGGTGTTTGTGACGCCTCTCTCCAAAAGCCCTGAGCAGGCTTCATCTACAGTGGTGGTTAAGCAGTTGGCAGAAGCTCCGGCTCCTGTAGTGGCACAGCAACCAGTGTTGGACTCGCCTGTGGTCGTTGATGCTTCTGCGAAGGTGCTGCCTATACTAGAGACGCCGATGGTTCCTGAATCGCCAGTACCCTCTGGTGAAATACCTCCGACGCCAGTTACTGAACCCTCTGCTCCGTTCGTCTTGCCGCCCCTTCCTGGGGAGACCGTTAAGCTACAGGCGTTAGTGGGAGATAAAAACTCTGAAGAGGCGAGTGCCGAGCCCATACTCGCAACCGCTTCCATGGCTCCAGCCGCGGGTCCGGTAGCCTCGCCGTTCGCTGAGAGCGCCACCGATGTAGCTGTGGTTGGAAAACTTTCTGTGGTTGAGGAAGTTTTTGAGGCTGCGCCTACAGAGAGGTCGAGCACGGAGATTCCTCCGATGGCAGCTGAATTGAGTATGGCTCCTGTCTCGTCCGAATCCGGTGCTGCTCCTGTTGCGAATGGTGGGCCTTTCTCGGCCGTCGTTGTTGAAGCCAAACCCGTGCCAGTGGGTGCAACGCCTGCTGCCGAGGCCGTATCATCGACGTCAGCTTTACAAAGAAGTGACTTGTTAGGAATTGTCTCTGCAAAAACGGGCTTTCCCATTGAGATGTTGGTAGAGTATCTAAGTTATGGAACGAAGTTAGACCTGACGCCTCAAAAAGTTGTTGAGATCATCGGTGCCGTTCAGAATGCCTTCCCTGGTGCACCAGAGGTATCGCTTACGAGAATTCCTGAGTTCCTCGATCTCGGTCGTCTGGTTGGATTCCTCGTCGGATCTTCTGCTAGTTTTGAGCCAACAGCGTTGGAGCTAGGGGCTACCGTCGAAGGGGAGGAGAGTATTCCTGCCGCGAATTCTCCATTTCAAGTAGCAGCTGAGGCGTCTACTGCCCCCGCGGTGGATCCAGACGGATCTCCTTTCCAGGCAATGGAATCTGTTGCGGCAGTGCCGCCCTCACCGTTTGCTATGGCCGTCGAGTCAAATGGCTTCTTCGGACTCTGCCGGGGAAACCATTGCTGAGTCTCCTCCCTCGACTCCCTTTCATGCTGTCGTGGAAGAGTGTGAAGCTACTCCCATAGAAAGTCCTTTCTTTCCCGCCACACCTGAATCAGGCCCGGTTGCTGCTGCGTCGCCGTTCGTAAAAGTCGCGGAGGCTGAACTTATCGCTTTTGAGGCTTCCGTTCAGGGTGCACCTGCTGCGGTTCCAAAACCGGTTTCGAGTGAGCCCGAAGTGGCGGTGGATCGCCATGTGATCCGGGGCCAGGTAGCGACAGCTTGTGGCTTGGGATTGACCCAGCTCAATCATGTCGACAAGATCCACATTGTCCCCGATGACCGCCGGTTAGCTGAGGCTTTGCGTGATCTCCTCCTTGCTGAGGGTTTCCAATCTGAGATTACAGATAGTGTGCCGCCGAACGCTTGCGCAGCGATTGTCATGAGCGGTTTGAGTGAGATAACCTCTTTAGATTAAGCCTCTGTGATACAGTTGGAAGCTTTTAAGGCAGCTCGTTCCGTAATTCATGGCCTCGGAGAAAGTCGATGTTTATTCATTACCGTGCAAGATACTGGTGGGGACTTTGGCATGAGTGCCGCAAGCGAGAAAGACGCATGGGCAGGCGGCCTACCTGGTTTGGCGCGCACCGTGGCTGCAGAACGTCCTGACGTTGGTGTCAAGGCACTCGACGTCGAGAAGGAAGGGCGTTCTGCAGAAGTGCCCGCACGACGTATTCTTCGAGAATTGACTGAGGGTGGGCCTGAAGTCGAAGTAGGATTGAGTTCTGATGGTACTCGCCTAAGTCAAGGTTTGGAA
>Ga0213863_10003216_pt1 | contig 11308 bp, 10 predicted proteins | sample PICome_8_FD_160128 | JGI IMG/M metagenome (GOLD analysis project Ga0213863, IMG submission 160128) | Coastal seawater microbial communities near Pivers Island, North Carolina, United States - PICO497 | ecosystem: Environmental > Aquatic > Marine > Coastal | place: USA: North Carolina... | reverse complement strand
GAGGTTCCACCACCACCTGTAGAAGAAGAAGTAATTTCAGAATAAATAGTGTAACTATATACAAAATAATAATTAAATTTAATCAAAAATGGGAAAAATTAAAGAAGATCAGTTAAAGAAAGTAGTAAAGCAACAAAACGAACTAGCCAGTGTGTTGGGTCAAATAGGTGCGTTAGAATCTCAAAAACATAGTTTACTTCACGCTATAGCTGATATGAACATCAAGATAGAAGAGTATAAAGCTGAACTAGAAGAAGAGTACGGTAAAATATCTATAGACTTATCAACTGGTGAGTATACTGAAATAGAAGAAGATGAGTAATATTATAAGAAAGATTAGTATAGGCTCTGACTACAAAAATGATGCAATGCATTATTCTATAGGTCAAGAAGTTTATGGTGGTCACAAGATAGCTTATATATTACTAGACGAAGAAGATAATTCTTATAACATACATATAAAAAAGAACAATGAGGTATTGCCATGGAAGAAGTTTAATTCTAACATGGCTATATCTATTGAGTATGATCTTCAGTATTGATGAGAAGTGTATATGACTTTATTGTAGAACCAGTAGGAGAAAGATACGATAACGAGTTAAAAATAGGTGATAAGAAATTAGTTTTAAATTCTAAGATAGAAAGTCACAAATTTATAAATAATAAAGCTAAAGTAATATCTGTGCCAATAGCCTTTAAAACCCCTATAAAAGTGGGTGATCAGGTTATTATTCACCATAATGTATTTAGAAGATACTACAACCAAAAAGGTAAAGAGGTAAATAGCAGTAAGTACTTTAAAGAAAATAAATATTTTTGTCAATTAGATCAAATATATTTATATGGTAAAGATAACTCGTGGAAACCTTTTAACAATAGATGCTTTGTAGCACCTATAATTAATAAGGATGAGTTAGAGCTAAAGAAAGAAAAAAACCATATTGGAATACTAAAATATGGTAATAGTTCCTTAGAAGCTCTTAAAATAAACAAAGGAGACGTTGTGGGCTTTACACCTAATAGCGAATTTGAATTTGTCGTTAACGATGAATTATTATATTGTATGAAATCAAAAGATATTGTAATTAAATATGAGCACGAAAAAGACCAAGCTCAGTATAATCCAAGCTGGGCAAAGAGCAGTTGAGGAATTAATAAAAGTAGCTAAAGAGCCTATTGTTGATTCAGGAGACGATATAACCGCTGATAGATTAAAGAATGCTGCAGCCACAAAGAAACTAGCTATATTTGACGCTTTTGAAATACTAACACGTATTGAAGAAGAAAAAAGTATGTTAAATGAAAGTGAGAATACTAAAGAAAAATCTTTTAAAGGTTTTGCAGAGGGGAGGTCTAAATGATGTACGAACAAACATTAGTAAAAACACTTGATGATTACATTAAACCTGGTATTATAAAAAAAAATAACAGGTATAAGAAATGGAATTATGGCTATGATGCTGAGCATGATATAGTTGTAATAAGTAAAGATGGTACGTTAGGTGAAATAATACAGATACAAAATCTAGTCATAGGTCTACCTTTAGAACCTGAAAATATATACAAGCGTTCAAGAAAAAAAGAAGAGCAGAAGTGGGAGAAATTAGAGTACCCTAAAGAGCTTTCAAAAATAAAAAGTGTATTTGACTGGGAAAAGTACCCTAATACATTTAAAGAAAAATGGTATGATTATATTGACGAAGAGTTTAAAAGAAGGGAGCAGGGTTTTTGGTTCAAAAACAATGGTAATGGCAATTATATTACTGGTACTCACTATATGTTCTTGCAGTGGTCCAAAATTGATGTTGGGGCAGCAGACTATAGGGAGTCGAATAGATTATTCTTTATCTTCTGGGAAGCTTGTAAAGCAGATGTACGGTGTTACGGAATGTGTTATCTTAAGAACAGACGATCAGGTTTCTCTTTCATGGCATCAAGTGAGACGGTTAACCTTGCTACAATATCCACAGATTCAAGATTTGGCATTCTATCAAAGTCCGGGCAAGATGCCAAGAAGATGTTTACTGATAAGGTCGTACCCATATCGGTTAATTACCCCTTCTTCTTCAAACCGATCCAGGACGGTATGGACAGGCCGAAGACAGAACTTGCATACAGAGTACCAGCATCGAAACTTACAAGAAAGAAACTTGATGAGGGTATCGCCTCAGAGGAGAAACAGGGTCTCGACACGACAATCGACTGGAAGAACACCGGGGACAACTCGTACGATGGTGAAAAACTAAAAATATTAGTACACGACGAGAGTGGTAAATGGGAGAGACCAGATAATATATTAAATAACTGGAGAGTTACAAAAACTTGTTTACGTTTAGGTAAAAAAATAGTAGGTAAATGTATGATGGGTAGTACCTCAAACGCTTTAGACAAGGGTGGTGCTAATTTTAAAAAATTATATTATGCTTCAGACGTCAGGGAGAGAAACCGCAACGGGCAGACTAGCTCAGGATTATATAGTCTGTTCATACCTATGGAATGGAATTACGAAGGATTCATCGACGCTTATGGCTTACCTGTATTCGATACACCGAAAGGAAAAATATTAGATCCTGCTGGTGATATAATTACAACAGGAGTAATAGAGCATTGGGAAAATGAAGTTGATGGTTTAAAGAGTGATCAAGATGGATTAAACGAATACTACAGACAATTTCCAAGAACAGAGAAACACGCTTTTAGAGATGAAGCAAAATTATCTCTATATAATTTAACTAAAATATATGAGCAAATAGATTTTAACGAAGATGTTAAAAACAAGAGCTTAGTTACAAGAGGTAGTTTTCAGTGGAGAGGTGATGTTAAAGATACTGTAGTTGAATTTAAACCAAACAATAACGGTAGGTTTTATATATCTTGGATTCCATCGATGAACTTACAAAACAACGTTATCGTAAAAAATGGCTTAAAATACCCAGGCAATGAGCACATTGGTGCTTTTGGGTGTGATAGCTACGATATATCAGGTACAGTTGATAAAAGAGGTTCTAATGGATCTCTGCATGGTTTAACTAAATTTAATATGGATAATGCTCCATCTAATATGTTTTTTTTAGAATATATAGCTAGACCACAGACAGCAGAAATATTCTTTGAAGATGTTTTGATGGCGTTGCATTTTTATGGTATGCCAATATTAGCAGAGAATAATAAACCTAGACTACTGTATTATTTAAGAAGAAGAGGTTATAGAAATTTCTCTATAAATAGACCTGATAAAGCATATAATAAATTATCTGTAACTGAGAAAGAAATTGGTGGAATACCAAACTCTAGTGAAGATATTAAACAAGCTCACGCTGCTTCTATTGAAACATATATAGAAGATCATGTTGGTTATACTGGAGAAGGCTATGGACAAATGTATTTTCAAAGAACATTAGAGGACTGGGCAAGATTTAACATAAATAATAGAACAAAACACGATGCAACTATAAGCTCTGGACTAGCTGCTATGGCTTGTAATAAAAACAAGTATTCACCAGTGTATAAAGTGCAGAAAAGAAAAGTGCAATTATCTTTTAACAGATATGACAATAATGGAAATATTTCAAAAATAATAAAATAAATGATTTATACTAGTACAAATAGCTCTTTCCCAAGTCAGGTAGTACCAGATTCAGAAAAGGAAAGTTTAGAGTATGGTCACGCTGTAGGTAGAGCCATTGAGAATGAGTGGTTCAAAGGCGACAGAGGTACTAATCTTGGTGGAAGATTTGCAAGTAATTGGCAGTACTTTCACAGATTAAGACTTTACGCAAGAGGAGAGCAGTCTGTTCAAAAGTATAAAGATGAGTTATCTATAAATGGTGACTTAAGCTACTTAAACCTAGACTGGAAACCTGTAGCTGTATTATCTAAGTTTGTTGATATTGTTGTTAATGGTATGACAGATAAAGGATATGAAATAAAATCATTTGCGTCAGATCCATTTGCTGTAAAAGAAAGAACACAACACGCCACTGATTTGGCTGAAGATGCTTTCTCACAAAACCTTATACAAGAAGCTCAGCAAAACTTTGGTATTGATTTAAGTAGAACTAACGTACCTAAAGATCAATTACCTAAAAGTAAAGAGGAGTTAGAGCTACATATGCAACTTAGTTATAAGCAAGCTATTGAAATAGCTGAAGAAGAGCTTATAAACAATGTATTAGATTATAATAAATACGAAGAAGTTAAAAAGAGAGTGGCTTACGATTTAGTCACTATAGGTGTTGGTGCTAGTAAGACAGATTTTAATTTAGCTAACGGTGTTACTGTTGATTATGTAGATCCAGTAAACTTAGTATATTCTTATACTGAAGACCCTAATTTTGAAGATATATATTATGTCGGTGAGGTTAAAAGCGTTCCATTAGAAGAACTTAAAAAGCAATTCCCACAATTAACTGACGATGACCTTAAAGAAATACAACAATTTCCAGGTGACTCTAATTACACTAGAAACTTTAATGGTCAAGATAGTAACTATGATAATGTTCAAGTTCTTTATTTCGAGTACAAGACTTATACTAATCAAGTATTTAAAATAAAACAAACAGATCAAGGATTAGAAAAAGCATTAGAAAAAGATGATACATTTGATCCACCTGAGAGTGATAACTTTAATAGAGTTAGTAGATCTATAGAAGTATTATATAGCGGTGCTAAGATTTTAGGTTATGAAAAAATGCTTAAATGGGAGTTAGCAGAGAATATGACAAGACCTTTTAGTGATCAAACTAAGGTTAATATGAACTATGTTATATCTGCTCCTAGAATGTACAAAGGTAGAGTTGAAAGTATTGTTAGTAAAACTATTGGGTTTGCTGATATGATACAATTAACTCATTTAAAGATACAGCAAGTATTAGCACGTATGGTGCCAGATGGTGTATTTGTTGATGTAGACGGTTTAGCTGAGGTTGATCTTGGTAACGGAACAAACTATAATCCACAGGAAGCACTTAATATGTATTTTCAAACTGGTAGTATAGTTGGTAGATCGTTAACGCAGGATGGTGACCCTAACAGAGCTAGAGTGCCAATTCAAGAATTACAAACATCGTCAGGTATGAGCAAGATACAAGCGCTTATACAAACTTATCAGTATTACTTACAAATGATAAGAGACGTAACTGGACTTAATGAAGCTAGAGATGGTAGTCAACCAGCTAAAGATTCTCTAGTTGGTCTACAGAAATTAGCAGCTGCTGCTTCAAATACAGCTACAAAACATATATTACAGTCTTTAATGTATGTAACTGTAAGAGTGTGTGAGAATATAAGTTTAAGAGCGGCAGATATGTTAAACTTCCCTTTAACTAAAAATGCTTTAATGAATTCTATTAGTAGTTTCAATGTAGATACATTAGAACAAATAGAAAAACTAAACATGCATGAGTTCGGTATATTCTTAGAATTAGAGCCTGATGAAGAGGAAAAGCAAATGCTAGAGAGAAATATACAAATAGCATTACAAACTGGAGGTATAGATCTTGAAGATGTTATAGATTTGAGAGAAATATCTAATATTAAGTTAGCTAACCAAATGCTTAAAATAAAACGTAAGCAAAAAATAGAAGCTGACAGACAAGCTCAAATGCAGAACATACAAGCTCAAGCTCAAGCAAACGCTGAGGGTGCTGAAAAAGCTGCAATGGCTGAGGTTCAAAAACAACAAGCACTTGCTCAAACAACACTTCAGATCGAACAAGGGAAGTCTCAATTTGAAATGCAAAGAATGCAGACCGAAGCTCAAATCAAAAAAGAGCTTATGGCTGAAGAATTTAATTACAATATTCAGTTAGCTAAAGCAAGAGCTGATGCTGAGAAAATGAAAGAAAAAGATATAGAAGATCGTAAAGACGAAAGAACTAGAATACAAGCTACACAACAATCAGAGCTTATAGCGCAGCGTAAAAACGATGAATTACCTAAGAATTTTGAGTCATCAGGTTTTGACTCACTAGGTGGATTTGGATTAGAACAATTCGAGCCTAGATAAATAAAACTTTATTAATTTTATATTATTATATTATGTCAGAACAAACAGTAAAACAAGAGGGTGAGTTTAAATTAAAAAAGAAAACCACTCCAAAGAAATTATCAACACCGACGGACAATGTTACTAAGGTTAATATCAAAGAACCTCTTATTGAAACAGAGCCAGAAATTACAAAAGTTGTAATTAAAAAAGAAGACAATGCCATTCAAACACAAGCGACAGATGATAGCGATGCTGTTATCAAAAAACCCGAAGACGGTGCAGACAGCGAGGCAGTGGTTAAAGAAGTACGGAAGCCCGAAGAAACAATAGATTCGCCAATACAACTAGTGAATGACGACGAAGATGAAGAAGAGGCTAAAAAAATAACTACTGAGTACAAAGAGGCTGTAAGAGACGAAAAAGTACTAGGTAAGCCTTTACCTGAAAATATCGAGAAGCTTGTTACTTTTATGGAGGAAACCGGTGGAGATATAAACGACTATGTTAGATTGAATGCAGATTATTCAAACATAGATAATGATACATTACTTAAAGAGTATTACAAACAAACAAAACCTTATTTAGAAGGTGATGATTTAGATCTATTGCTAGAAGATTTTTCTTATGATGAAGATATTGATGAGCAAAGAGATATACGCAAGAAGAAACTTGCATACAAAGAAGAAGTTGCAAAAGCTAGAAACTTTTTAGAGGAAACTAAGAGTAAATATTACGATGAGATCAAGTTGAGACCAGGCGTAACTCAGGACCAACAAAAAGCTATGGACTTTTTTAACAGATATAACGAAGAGCAGAAAGCTGGTAAAGAAAAACACTCGGATTTTATAAAACGTACTAACGAGCTATTAACTGATGATTTCAAAGGTTTTGATTTCAATGTTGGTGAAAGCAAGTTTAGGTACAGCGTAAAAAATCCACGAAAGGTAGCAGAAGCACAATCTGACATCTCTAACTTCATTGGGACGTTCCTAAATGAAAAAGGAGAGGTTAAAGATACTAAAGGTTACCACAAAGCTTTATACGCTGCTAGAAACGCTGACACGATAGCACAACATTTTTACGAGCAAGGCAAGGCCGACGCTGTTAGAGATGTTATGGTTAAATCAAAAAACATTTCAACTGAACCTAGAAAAACTAGTAGTGGTGAAGTGTTTATAAATGGTTTAAAAGTTAAGGCTATTTCTGGTGCTGATTCTTCAAAATTAAAGATAAAAACTAGAAAATTTAACTAACAAAATTAAACAAAAATGAGTTTAACTCCACAATTTGGTTCATTGAAACCATCTCAAAAACAAGAGATTTTAGATAGCAATTATTTAAAATTTAACGACGGTGCTGCTGGAACAGACACTTTCGCACAACAATACTTACCAGAGATCTACGAACAAGAAGTAGAGCGTTACGGAAACAGAACTTTATCTGGATTCTTAAGAATGGTAGGAGCTGAAATGCCAATGACTTCTGATCAAGTAATTTGGTCTGAGCAAAATAGATTACATATTTCTTACGAAGGATGTACTAGTGGTGTATCAGGAACAACAAGTACAATTACTATTCCAGTAAATTTAACACCAGCTGATCCTAAAGATTATGTTGCAAACGTTGTATCTCCTGGAGCTACTATCGTTGCTATGGATTCAACTGGTTTTGAAATTAAAGCTGTTGTAATTTCATCTAACTTAACAACTGGAGCTTTAGTAGTAAGTCCTTATACTGCTGCAACTATCGCAGGTTTAGCTGCTACAGGTGTAAAGATATTTGTATTTGGATCTGAATATGGAAAAGGTTCAACTACTCCTAACTCTACTGTAAGCGCTGGAGCTGCTGATGGGTATGTGTCTGTAGATCCTTCTTTCACTCAATTCTCTAACTCACCAATCATCATCAGAAACAAATACGTTGTAAACGGATCTGATATGGCTCAAATCGGTTGGGTAGAAGTTGCTACTGAAGACGGAACATCTGGATATTTATGGTACTTAAAAGCTGAGTCTGAGACTAGACTACGTTTTGAAGATTACTTAGAAATGTCTGTAGTAGAAGGAGAAAAAGCTACAGGAACTGGAACTGGATCTGCTGCTGCTGCTGGATATAAAGGTACTCAAGGTTTATTTGCTGCTATCGAAGATAGAGGTAACGTAAACGTAGGATTCACTGCCTCTGCAGGTCTTGATACTTTTGATGACATCTTGAAAAACTTAGATACTCAAGGAGCTATTGAAGAGAACATGTTATTCTTACAAAGACAAACGTCTTTAGATTTTGATGATATGTTAGCTGCAATCTCTGGAGGTGCTCAAGGTGGTACTGCTTATGGATTATTCGAAAACTCTGAAGAAATGGCATTGAACTTAGGTTTCTCTGGATTCAGAAGAGGTTCTTATGACTTCTATAAGACTGACTGGAAATACTTAAACGATGCTTCTACTCGTGGAGCTATGACTGGAACTTCTTCTATCGAAGGTGTATTAGTACCAGCTGGAACTTCTACGGTTTACGATCAAGTATTAGGTACAAACATCAGACGTCCTTTCTTACACGTAAGATATAGAGCTTCTCAAGCAAATGACAGAAGAATGAAGCAATGGGTAACTGGTTCTGCCGGTGGAGCTGCTACATCTGATCTAGATGCTATGGAAGTAAACTTCTTATCTGAAAGATGTTTATGTGTACAAGGTGCTAACAACTTTGTATTATTCAAAGGTGTGTAATCACTAAATAACAAATGTAATTCTTACCCTCGTAATAGCTACGGGGGTAATTATTACTCTTAAAAACTATTTAATTATATTATATTATGGCTGCAAAAAAAGCACCAGCAAAGAAAGTTGAGGTTGCTCCTCAGCAAGAAGTAGTAGTTAAAGCTGCTACAAAAGTACAACCAGCTAAACCAAGTTGGGAAATAAAAGATAGAACATATATATTAACTTCTAATAGATCACCAATAACATTTACAATACCTAGTAAGCATACTTCTAAACACGCTTTACTATATTTTGATAAAGAAAATGGTGAACAAAAAGAAATAAGATATGCAACAAACCAATCTTCTCCGTTTGTAAAAGAACAACAAGGAGAAGCTACTTTAGGTCACATTATATTTAAAGACGGCGCGTTGTTTGTTCCAAAAGAAAAACAAAATCTTCAAAAAGTATTATCTTTATATCACCCTTTGAAAAACAAGTTATACAAAGAGCTTGATCAGGTTGAAATAGCAGAAGACGAATTAGATATACTAGAGCTACAAATCGACGCTTTAAACGCTGCAAGAGGTATGGATATAGACCACGCTGAAGCAATATTAAGAGTTGAGTTAGGATCTAAGGTGTCTACGATGAGTTCTAAGGAGCTAAAAAGAGATTTACTATTGTTTGCTAAGATGAGTCCAGGTTTGTTCCTAGATTTAGCTAATGATGAAAATGTACAATTAAGGAATTTTGCAATACAAGCTACAGAGGCTAATATTATAAGATTATCAGATGATCAAAGATATTTTACTTGGGCTAGTAATGGTAGAAAACTAATGGAAGTTCCTTTCGATGAAAATCCATATTCAGCATTTGCATATTTCTTAAAAACAGATGAAGGTGTTGAAATTTATAAATCTATAGATAAAAAGATTAATTAACAGGTAATAATATATTGGGGCGGGTAAAACCGCTCCATATATTTAAATATAAAATAATGGCAATAAACGTAAACACTGTATATCAAACCGTTTTGTTAATACTAAATAAAGAGCAGCGTGGTTATATGACGCCTGTAGAGTATAACAGAATAGCTACACAATCTCAACTTGATATATTCGAGCAATACTTCGAAGATTTAAATCAGCAATTACGAGTGCCACAAGTCGATCTAGATTACTCAGATAGACAACTAAGCATAGACGAGAAAATATCTCCGTTTAAAACATTTGGAAACTGTACCTATAGTGCTGGAACATGGCAGTTACCAACCACAGATACTTACTCAAACACAATACTTTACAATGGTCAAGAACCTGGTGCTAACCAAGTTTCATTTTATAAGTTAGGTACTGTAACATACAACCCTGCAATTGGTCTTCCAGTAGAACTACAAAGACTACCGCGTATTGAATTTTACAATATTGAAAAATCTCCACTAACAGCGTCAACAAAAGACTTTCCTACTTATCTGTATGAAAATAAAAAACTATATGTTAGACCAACTAGTATAAATCAAGCTGGTGATATAACTGTTGACTTCTTAAGAAAACCTAAAAATATAGTATGGGCATTTACAACTGGAGCACAGGGTCAATACATATACGATTCTGCTAACTCTCAAAATTTTGAGCTTCAGGAGTCAGAACAAACTAGAATTATATTAAAAATACTACTATACGCTGGTATAATAATAAGAGATCCTCAAATCGTTCAAGCTGCTGCTAGCGAGGTACAACAAAACGAAATAAATCAAAAAAGCTAATAAGATATGCCTTTACCAAATGGTGGTTTAATAACCGAAAACAATAGACAATACTACGAAGGCGCACAGAGTTTTACAGGTAATGTAGGTGGCACAGCTGGGCAAAGCTTTACTACAACTTTTGACACTGACTTAGTATTTTACTCAACTGTAACTACTGATCCTCAATACTCTTTAAACAACTTCAAGGTTTATGTTAGTCCAACAGGTGTTGGTGGAAGTTTTACAGAGGTTACAGCTTATACTGTATTAAACAATACTGTTACTATAACTGGAACTATACCTACTGAGGCTGTTGTAATTGTTCAGTTAAAAAGATTAGATGGCGGCGTGTATGGTAATACGGCTTCTGAAAAAGCTTATGGAAATACTACTGAAGATAACTATGGGTCTTATGGTTATATTAAATTAAACGATGTAATAAACAATTTTATTGTTGCATATGTTGGTAACGGTAAATTGATACCAAGCTGTAAAAGAACAGATATTATATTTCACGCTAAAAGAGCTATGCAAGAGTTTAGCTATGATACATTAAAAAGTATAAATTCTCAAGAATTAACAATACCTAATAACCTTAGTGTTATAATGCCTCAAGACTATGTAAATTATGTTAGCATGTCCTGGTATGATAGTCAAGGTATTGCTCATAAAATATATCCAACAAAACTAACTACAAATCCATACGAAACACCTGTACAAGATAGCGAAGGTCAACCTACTCAAGATGCTAACAGTAATAATATTGAGAGTACTTCAGTTGTAGAGGAAAGATGGAAAACTAATTTCTATAAAAATGATTTAAACGCAAACATTGATAATGCTTTTGCAAACGGTGTTTACGGT
>Ga0213863_10003214_pt1 | contig 11309 bp, 9 predicted proteins | sample PICome_8_FD_160128 | JGI IMG/M metagenome (GOLD analysis project Ga0213863, IMG submission 160128) | Coastal seawater microbial communities near Pivers Island, North Carolina, United States - PICO497 | ecosystem: Environmental > Aquatic > Marine > Coastal | place: USA: North Carolina | collected... | reverse complement strand
CTACTCCTCCTTTTTTCTTCATCATCTGTTCTCTCAATTTGTGTTGCCTCTCTCTGCTGTGTTTCAACGTCGTTGAAACTCGTAAAACAATGAGGTAAAAATGAGGTAAAAATGGAGCAAATCGTGAGTAAGACGTGCAGACGTACGAGTAAGAAATAAGCACTCACAGAGTCAAATTTGAGTAAGAGTTACGGACTTATGAGTACGTAATTCTTACTCAAAATTTTAAACCCTAAATATTGGTTTTGATTTTTCTCCTTGGATAAAAAATCCCAGACAAAACAACAACTCTTGAGAGACTTTGTTTGCCTCTCTCTCGTTTAAGAAGAAGAAGAAGAAGAAAAAGCGGAGACACAGAATCTCTCGCTGCTCTCTGATATACGATAAGCTCTTTCTTTTTTTGTGCGCGAAAAGATGGCGACGAAAACGACGACAAAGAAGAAGTTAAAGAAGAAGATTTCCGCCGATGAAAATGAAAGCTTTTCCCTACAAGCGCTCGCTTTGGTTGTTGTCGGCGCGGCGTGGTGGGTGCTCAAAAAGAAGAAAGATGGAACAGGGAAGGAAAAGAAGAAAACGACGAAGACGAAAGGTGGACCCGCGTTCAACGTAGAGAACATTACTAAGAGATCCGTGAATTCATCAACGAAGAATTCGACGAACGTGTTACCTCGAAACAAGCAACAATCGAACAAAAAATCGAAAGCGAGACGCGACGCGTCCAAGGCGAAGAAAGAACAGAAAGCAGAACAGTTGAAACGAGACATAGAGCAGGCGAAGAAAAGTTCTTCCAAAGGAGGAGGAAACCAGGTACCGAAAAGTAACGACATGATGGGCGGGGAAGCCGGGAAGACGTTCACGACGACGAGTCACGTGAAAGTTCCTGTTTGGTACGCCGAACATCGCGACAGGACCGGTAAGAAGGACATGTGATACATGAGATAAAGAAGAAGAGCAAATCCGCGTCGTCGAAAGAGGAGGGGGAGGATCGACACATCGCTGGTAAGAAAAGCCGCCTTTTGACGAAATAACAACGCTCATCGGGGACTTTAACATAGTCTATATACTAGTTTAGGAGTAGAGGAGTTTTTGATGATAAAGTTGTTTTTGGATAAAACCGCCGCACAAAAAATCAAAATGACGCTCTCACTAAACAACTTCTGTCGCGCGTTTCCTTCGCTTCAAAACAATTCGACGAGCACGTCTTTCAGCAGCAGTGCTTCTTCTTTTTCTGACTCGAGAGGAGGGTTCATCGTCAGAGCGAGTCTTGGGACGAAGAAGAAGAAGAAGAATCATCTCGTTGCACATTTCCACCGGGGAAAAACCCATCGTCAACAAAGTCATCACCATCGTCGTCGTCGTCGCGGAGTCGGTGTCGCCGCTGAGCAACAAGAGAATAACAATGAAAAGAATTTCCAAACTGGCGAAAGATTGGACGAAAAAGTGTCCTTGTTCGGCATCACGCACACGCAAAAGGAGTACGAAGCGGCGGAATATATCATGAAATCGAAACCGAAGTTCGTGGTGTGCGAAACCGCCGTCTCGGCGGGCCACGGCGAGCAACACGGGAACATGGTCACGTTCGAGCAAGGCGTGCAACAGATGATGATAGATCCGACGTTGGACGAAGCGTTAACGTTTGTGACTCGATTGGCCGGGGAGATGAAATCAGAAGTGGATAAGGACGCGTTGGTGGGAGATTTTTGGATGTCCATGCGAGAACAGTTGCCGGCGGAACCGCTGGTATACGCCGCGGCGATGTACGTGGACGCGAAGATTGTCTTTGCGGATAGACCGAAAAGAAGCACGTACGGGAGGTTAGTCACTGAACCAACGTTAGAGGAGTTGGACGAGGCGTTTAGCAAACAGTCGGAGAGAAATTATAGGTTGTTGTTGCCGGAAAGTGATAAGCTGAGACAGGAGTGCGATTCGATTATAACCGAGAACGACGCGTTCCAAAAGTACATCATCGACGAACGCGATCAAATCATGACCTCTTGCATTCGTAAGTGCGTGTCTAGTGAGGACGGACAGAGCGCGAATTCTGTGGTTGTCGTGGTCGGTGCGGATCATTTCGAAGGGATTAAAAAGTGTTATAAAGACGTGTTTGGTGCGAGCGAGGTGGAAGCGAAAGTGCCGGAACTGTTGGAATGTAAAGACGTGTCCTCTGTAGATAGTCCAGGTTTAAGATTAGCCATCGCGTTACGAATGCTCGGTTTGCGATGCTCGCCAGATTTAATAGACGATATCATGCGTTCTTTAGAGAAAGACGTCGCGGGATTAGACAACGCGGAAAAGGAAAAGTTTGAATTGAATTCGGAGGCGTTTGGGTCGACTCGCATGTTGTTGGCGTTGGTGGACGACCGCGAAGTGTTCGACGCCACGGTCGCCGGCCTGGGTAAGAGCGACTTTTGGGAAAAGTTGGCAAAATTCCGAAACATGCGACCGAAATACGGCGGAAGTGGTATGGATGAAGCGAACATTAACGAGCTGCGTTTAGCGAGCATGGTTGGTTTCTAATTTTTATTCTTACACGAGCACTCGCACAAAAACGAGAAATGATGCAACTACTTAAGTTCTACGCGACTACTACTCATCCGTTTCATTCCGCCGCCGCTTTGCGTCTCTCGACGACTAAAACAACCTCGTAGTCACCGGCTTTACTGTTACTCTGTATAGCTTTCAAACACGTCTCGAATTCCACATCTATCAACCGTAACAGCCTTTCTTCGTCTTCCTCTTCTTCTTCTTCTTCGCGAATCTCCAACGCCGAGCGCACGGTACACATGACTCTTTTAAACCCAGGTCTGCCATTACCGCCTAATAGTAAGTTCCCTTGCCCATACTTCATCGTCGGTATCATCCCTGAAACTGCTCTGATTATGTCGTTCGCTCGAAACGGCGACGACGCGTCCGTCACTTCGGTTATTTTCACCCCGTCTCGAGTCGGTTCTACAATCACTCCGAGCGGAGGATATTGAGAGTAATGCACGACTCGAGAGGATGCCGAGTCCACTCGGACGGACACGTTTATCGCCGTCTCTTCGTCCAAATTGACCGTAATATCCCTAACCACCACCACCGGTTTCGTCGTCATCGGTTTCTTCTTCTCTGCGCTTTGCTCGTCCTCGTTCTCGTCAGACGAAGAAGTAGACATAGTCGCTTCCTCTCCTCGTCCTCGCAAAAGCATATCCAGCGCGTTCAACTCATCATCACCACCTCGACTCTTCGCTCTTCGTCCTCGTTCTCCATTCGTTTTCCCCGTTAAAGTTCGACCAAAGAAGATATTACTTCTCGACGACGACGACGGGAAAGAACGACGACAAGAACAACACGACGACGACGACAAAAAACGAACCTGTGTCGGAGGAGACAGAGGAGGAGGAGAAGGAGCCTTCAAAGAAGCCGCCATTAAAGGCATTTATTTGATCGACCGAGAGAGAAAGAGGAAGAGAGAAAGTGAAGTCACATTCGCCCCTAAAACCTCATTTGAACACACGCAATTCCAATTCATTTACCTACGAACAATATGGATAAACTGATGAAAAACATCGCCATCTTCTCCTCCGCGTTTATCGTCGTACCCGCCGGGAGAGATATTGTCGCACCTTTATACGGTTTACCTCTTTTAGACGACGGAAAGATGTTACAACTGATGAACCCGCAAGGGAAGGATGCGCAAACTATGATGTGGGGATTGTGGGGGATCAACCACGTGTTCGTGTCGATTTTGAAAGTCATCGCGGTTCGTGAAAACAATCAGAGACTGATGAAAATGCTCCTGTGTACGGTCGTGCCGACGCTGTATTTCCTGGTCGCGGGTAATGCTGGGATGAAAAAAGCCGGGGGCGATATGACTGGGTTCGTGATTATCATCGCTTTGCAATTGGTCAGTTTAACGTACTTGGCGTTTAAAAGCGACGGAAGAAGAAGAAGCTCGAGGAAAACGAGATAGATTTTGAGTATCTAAAAGTCTACTCATCACGACATTCCTTGTCGGCATATATATATTATTACACGAAGCGCCGCCGCGCGGTTGATGCGGAACACGATATACCGAAAATGCTCCTCGCGCGAAAGACGAATATTACGTTTTGAGTGAGAAACCAGTTAAGCGCTTTTACATTCATTTGTTGTACATAAAATACATTCATCTCTCTCTCTCTCTTCTCTTTCTATCCCTCTCGGGAGAAGATACAGAGAAGAAAAACTACTATGTATATAAACTAATAATAAGGCTTCTCCTTGAATACTTTACTTCTTCGAAGCACCCTTCTTGGCGCCGTTGGTCTTCTTCTTCTCCTTTTCTGCTCGTTCGTTACTTTCGGCAAGCTTCGCGGCGTCGAGTAGGTTTTGATAACTCGACGTCGGTCGAAAAGGCACGAAGCCGCGAGGACTGGCGCCGTCTTTGCTCGCTCCGTTTTGCGGCACGCCGCCGCCAGCCATGAGACCGGCGGCGTTGGAAGCCATCTGCGCGGCGATGGCAGCTTGTTGTTGCTCGAAATTCGCCAACGCCTCGGAAGATATCGTTCGTTTGACTAAGTCGCCGACAGATGAAACTCTCGGCATGGACGGAACGCGAAGCATACCATCGCCTACGTCGGCTAAGTTCACGTTACTCGGCCCAGCGGACATGAGGAAGTTGCTAATACTACCGGAACTTTGTTTTGGCATGAACGTGTTCGCCCCGGCGGCTACGGCGGCAGCAATAGCGGCGGCGTTTCCAGCCGAATTGTTTGCTAAGTTCTCTGCGCTTGCACTTTCACGCATGCTTGTCACGAGCATCGCGTTGACGTCCACACCTTTTTTCGTCAGCTCTTTCTTCAGGACAGAGTTTTCGCGAAACACTGTTTCTCTGGCTTCTTCGCTTTGGCGATATCTTTCGAGTAACAGCGCTTGTTCTCGTTGTAAACTCGCGATTTGACCTTCTAATTGCGCCACGTGATCTAACTTACGTCTTCTCGAACGTCTCGCGGACTCTCTGTTCGACAACATACGTCTTTGTCGGCGGATTTCCGCCATCTCCGGGTCGTCGTCCTCTTCGTTTTCACCCAGTTGCACGTGGCTGTTTTTCTTCACGAGCTCCGCGGTGTTATCTTCCTCAGACCCGGTATCTTTATCTTTGCTAGTTTTACTCTTCTTGTTGCTGCTATCGTCCTCTTTCTTTGGACTCGTTTCATTTTTTCCTGAAGTTGTCGCGCCCGGCGCCGCTCTTTTGTTGTTTGTAGCATCTGCTCCTTTTTTACTATTCTTCGCATCCGAGGCCGCGGTTGCCATCGCCAACGCTTCTAAACCGTCGTTCGTTTTCATCGAACCTCTCTTAGAGTTTTGCTTTTGTACAGCTCCTTTTGCCGCCGATTTTAATGCAGCTGTCGTCGACGCGTTGCCGTTCTTAGTCGACCCTCTCGGTCTCCCCGGCTTGCCGGTCCTGGTCGTCGGCGCACCCCCGTTCGCCGCTCCACCCACGCCCGGTGGCGTAAACCCTGTCGTCGTGTTGGCCATATTTTGCATAAACTGCTGCCCCAAATTCGCTAAATTCGGGTTACTCCCCCCGTATGGATTTTGCATCAACCCGAGCATGTTCCCTGGCGTCATCCCGGGAACGCCCGTGGTTCCGCCATTCGCCATACCGGATTGGAAAAACATCGTCCTCAACATATCCAACGACGCGACTTTCGGGATCCCTTTCGGCGGTTGTTCCGCGGACCCCCCAACGTTCGTATTATTCGTATTCATCATCATCTCCGTCGGGCTCAAGTTTGTAAAATCTTGCCCGGATCCACTTTGTGTCATCCCGCCCCCGCCACCAGAGGGTGTTTTGTTCCCTTGCGCCATCATCGCTTGCGCTTGCGCCTGAGCGTGCGCTTGAAAAAACTGCTCAAACTCCGCTTGACTCGGCGTCTTTGCGATCGAGTTATTGCTGTTACTATTGAACATGACCGATGGGGACTGTCGAACGAGCTGCGCGACGAGATCTTCGTGAGACGCTGTCGGTGTTATTTTGTTATTATTTGTAGTATTTGTAGTATTCGTCGCCGGGGTAGTTCCTCCTCCTCCTCCTCCTCCTCCTCGATGATGTTTCTGATGCGAGGACGACGACGGGTCGTTCATGGCCACGTATTTCCCGTCGTTTAGAATAAGATAATTTTAATAAACAATAATCGGATTGCTCACTCCTGTGCGACTTTTTGATCCTCGATGTGCGCGTCGTTTTACGTGAACGAGATAAAACTAAACGCGATTAGTATTAAGTAGGACGAGTTGGAGGAGAGCGTCGCAAGCAAGGCCAACAACACTCGCGCGCGCGTCGACACAAAATGTGCGGTGGTTGTCTTTTGTACAGAAAAAAGTGCAGAAAATGATGACGAATTTCCTTTATTTTGAGTCACAGAAAAAAACAAGAGATGAGAGGAGAGAGATGAAGGAAAGAGACTGAATGGATGAATTGTGTATTACCAAGGGATCTCATCGCCTTTATAATCGTACCAGCGCCCGTTCAAAGATCCGTATTTACCTTCCATGGCTTTAATCAGACCTTTAGCACACTCTGGAGTTTCAATCAGACCTCTCTTTTCGGTCATGTCCGTTTGCACCCACCCGGGATGCAATAACATACACGTCACGTCGAATTCTTCTTTCAAGTCGATGGACATGCTCTTGTTGATTATGTTCAGCGCCGCCTTGGACGCTCGGTAGGCGTACCCTTTCCCGGACCCGTTATCGTCGACGCTGCCTACTTTTGAAGTCACGTTTGCAATCAACGCTGGGCGGTTCAAAATTTTATGTTTCAACAGTTGTTGCGACACCAGGAGAGGGCCAACAGAGTTCACCTTGAAGACTTCCATCATCTCGTTCTGATCGACGAGGTCCCACGTCCATTTTTTATACCCGGGTTCGGTACCGATAATCCCGGCGTTGTTTATCACCACTTCAAATTTGATCTTCTCCAAGGCTAACTGACTCGCCCACGCCTTAATACTGTTTTCATTCCCGACATCAAGCTCGGTTATTTTTACTTTTCCTTCGCCGTATTTCTTTTGCAACTCCAACAAATCCTTCGCTTTCGATACATCTCGCGCGGTGGTTATAACCGTGTTGTCATTTTCGAGCAACTCTTTCGCCAATTGTAACCCGATCCCGCGGTTGGAACCGGTCACGCACACGGTCACGTTCGTCAGCGCGTCCCCTGGCACGTATTTATTATTGTTACTACTACTACTCATCGCGGCAGCAGCAGCTGCTTTTGTTGTTGTTATTGTTGTTGTTGTTCTTCTTCTTCTCGTTGTCTTTGCACCGACGATGTCTCCGATGACGATGCGTTGCGTCCCGAATCCCTTCCTCCTCGTCGTCGTCGCAGTATTGAAATTGAGAGAACTTCTTTTCCCAAAACCACCAAAACCAAAACTCCTCTTAATGAAGGCGCTGCTTTTCAAAGAAGAAAAGGAAGACAAAGAAGCCGCTTTCGTCGTCAAAGTCGTCGCCTGGCGCATATCTTTTTGTGCGTCTTCTCTGCCTTTTACGCAATCAAAAGTACAAAAAAAACGTTTAGGGTGTCCAAACCTAACAAAAAAATAGAGACGTTTGTGGTCCGATTTTTATCTCTTTCGTCGGTACTTTCTTGACGCTTGGGAGGAAAAGAGCAGCGAAGAGAGGAGATGTGAGATCTCTCTTTGATCTCTCTCTCTCTCTTTCTCTCTTTCTTTCTCTCGCGGAGGATGGAAAGGCACAACAACAACGAATCAGCTGCACCCAGAGTATTATTACTACTGCGACTGCTTTCCTCTTCGTCCACTTCTTCGCCGTGTTTTCCACTTGTTTCACGCATCAAAACACGTAACGCTCGTGTGATCTCTACGATCTCCGCTAGGGTAAGATCTCGACGATTATTCTATTCCATTTCGAAGACTGACGAACAACTCTCTCATAATATCACGCAGGGTAGAACACCAGATATAGTATCACGCGCATGTACGCTCGCTTCATTCTTATACGAGAGAGATCTATTCGTACCCAAAAAGAGAAGAAGTTAAAGGAAGGAAGAATTGCCCGCGTTTTCTATCGATTTCGTGAAAAACGACTGTACCCGCAGAAGTACGCGCTCGAATGAAAACGAATGAAAATGAATCCAGAAGAAATCCGAAAAAGATGTTTACGCGCGCGCAAGAAGACAAATATACGACGATTATTATTACGTACACGACGAGACGATACGCGCTGTATTCGCCACGCGCGGCTTCGATACGCGACATCCCCCCGATGAGATTTTCCAGATGAACCATTCCCTGCCTGCATCGACAACAACAACAGTACGCTTGTACGCTTTGACGCATTTACACACGCACACACCCTATTACGCTATTAGAAATAGAAGTGAGATGTTTGATTTATCACGTTCGTTCTTAGCACAGATTGCAGCGGAGCAGAAAAAGGTTTGGTTTCTGTACGGATTTTCAGTTATGCTTATAGGAGGAATATATCGTATTAAAAGGAATTGGAAGGACACAACGACCAAAAACGGAAGCTTTATTATCTATTGATTACATGGAGGAAAAGTGAGAATTACACATTCAAACTGTATTTGTTTTCTACAGCAGCAGGAAGGATAAAAAGCTCTCTTACGGAGGATTCAAAATATACATACAGGAACGCAAGGACAGGCGCCAAAAGCTGGACACAGGAATTTTTTTACCCCAGAGTAACGTCGTAACTCGATCGTCAACTGACACAACACAAATCTTTACAGGTGGAGCAGCAATCTCATCATCAGAAAACGAGAAGATTCCGGATAAAGATACGTTCTATGCGCTTTACATTGTCTTTTATATCCGTTTGCCCACTCAACGAATTATTATGTTCGATCGTCGTCGACAATCGCTCTGCAGATTTTCCGTTCTCAAAAATTGGATGCTATTATATAGAATATTTTACACACTTGGTTTGCATTATTGGTTTTTTCTTTGTTTGATTTCGTTCAATGCCCATGGGATTAGAAAAGTACACGACAACAACAACACACATAGATACGCCTCACAGGAAACAACAACACACGTTATTATTACGCTTTATGCGCTTGATTTATAGTATTAGTACTATCGGGTATTGCTTTAGAATTTTATCTTGGATGAAGTGGTGTTTAGTAAAGGTTTCAAAACAACAAATGATGGTTGGAATAAAGAGAGAAAGAAATAATGTTGTGGGGTGAATTAACAACAGACCGTGAGGATGGGTATCCACGGAAGTATTATGAATTGACAATCGGTAAAAGCTTGACGTTTTACGTCTCATTTTATGGTTTTTTAGGAACAATACACAACGCAAGACAAAAAGAAGCGAGAAAAAGAGGGAGGAAAAAAGAAAAGAGGAGACTCTGGAAAGGAGAAAAGAGAAGATTATCGAAATTATCGTATGCGACAACGCTGCGCTCGTAAGTTCTGTTTTTGACAAAAAGATCCCGCTTGACAACGCCCGATGACAATCACTCGCGATTCGAGGGCAAACATTTCATCACCGTTCTCGTAGATTTACGCTCGTAGTAGTTGTCCCAGTGACAATCACTCGCGATTCGAGGGAGTTCCTGACAAAAAACTTTACAAAATGTCCCCGATGACGACTTGCGAAATGCAGTCAGAGGGGCTTTCTACATCTGAAATGGTTGCGACGGGAAAAATTTCCTTCGTCGCTGAGTTTCGAGTACTCATCGGATGCCAAAATACAAACACTACGTACAACGTATAAAATAACACGACATTTATTTCTACTAGGTGCTAGACTATTTTATCACTACTACTTCTACGCCTGTATCATCTTCTGTCCTTCTTCTCCGTCACCGCCGCCGTCGTCGCCTTCTTCTTCTTCTTCTTGTTCGACTTCGTTTAAGAATCCAATCGCCGCGAGCGGCAACAGCGTGGTGAAATTACATATGGCGACCAACTCGAACAAGTTGTCGAAATTATCAGCGGTAACGCCTAGCTTTTCAGTCAAACCAGCGCCGAGAAATTGCGAGGTTACGCCACCAAAGTTGAACAACGACATCAACGATGCAAATAAAGTCGCTTCGACGCCTTTCGGACAGATTTTCGCGGCTAAAACCAAAACCGGCAAAAACGAAATCTCGCCGAGCACGGTCAAGACGGCGCTGTCCGTTAACGCAAAGAGCTCGTCGCTAATCCCAAGCTCGCGGTTATACCCCGAGACCAGCAAAAGTTGCGTCGATCCCAGCGCCGTCGCTAAAATCGCAGAGTACGTAAACATCTTCTTTAATGGCACGTATTTGAAGTAGGCGTTGTACAACCCGACGCCGCCTAAAGCCGCTAACGAACGCGCGAAGGAGACTCGGCCTAAAAACTCCGGGCTGAAGTGTAACTCGTTCGTCGAAAAGTAAAACATGGCCGATCCAGGGGACGGCGTCGCTTGCCATAAATACATGAACAACGCCGGTCCCCATATTTGTTTCTGTTTCACCACAGACCATAACGTTGAAAGCGTTTCCTTCCCAGCTTCAACCACGCTTCCGTTCTTCTCTTCCTCTCTCTCACCACCCGAGACGACGACGTTCGCAACCATCTCACTACTCGTCGAAAAATCCTTTCTCTCTTCCTTGACCAAAAATGCCGCACCGGCAATCAGCAGTGGAAATACCGCCGTGCACGCAAACACGAACGCGCTTCCTTTCTCCTCCACCAACTCGCCGCTAAAATAGCTACTCGCTATGCCGCCAAACGCAACCATTCCCCAACACAAACTTTGCAACGACCCAGTCGTTGAATTATCCTCTGACTCTCTCGCTCTCTCCACGACGATCGAATCAATCAATACGTCCGAAAAAGCAATGCTCAAAGACCCGACTGCGAATAGAAAACTAGCCGTCCATCGATTATCGACCACCGAAACGCCTTGACTCAACGTCGACCACGCGACGCATCCGACGACGCCCATCAAACACAAATACGATTTCCGTTTATACCCAAACAAAGGCACGGTATCCGAAATAAACCCCCACAAAGGTTTCACCAGCCACGGTAAAGACGATATGCTCATCACCACCGCCGCTTCCGCCGGCGACAAGTGTAACTCGTCCTTCAAGAAAAAACTCTTCGCCAACGAGGCGAGACCGATGACGCCTTGGACGAAATACACGAGCGCGATGGCGGAGGTTTCCGGAGTCATCGGAACCCCGAACAGAGTTTTTACCCCGGTGACTTCTTTGTCGTCGTCGTCGTCTGAATCATCATCGTCATCGCGAGAAGAAGAAGAAGAAGAAGAAGAAGAAGAAGAAGAAGAAGAAGAAGAGAGCAGTTCTTCCTTCACCGCTT
>Ga0213863_10003211_pt1 | contig 11312 bp, 16 predicted proteins | sample PICome_8_FD_160128 | JGI IMG/M metagenome (GOLD analysis project Ga0213863, IMG submission 160128) | Coastal seawater microbial communities near Pivers Island, North Carolina, United States - PICO497 | ecosystem: Environmental > Aquatic > Marine > Coastal | place: USA: North Carolina... | reverse complement strand
CTGCTTGTAGGTTGGAGCTTGCTGGACTTTTAATTGAGCAAACTTCAAAACCTCTTCTACTTCATAGATAACAGCACGGTTAGGTTTCCTTGCCACCAATGGCCATGTTGCAAGCGTTCTGGGCATTACTGGGAAATGGAAATGAGTTACGATGGCTGCAGAGGTGTTCCGATCTGCAAATTTAGGAAGGGGCATCCCAGCCGACCACATTACCTGCCGCCTTTTGGCTTGGTATTTAGTATTTTGAAGGCTTTTAGCTGCCATTGTCTGCTCCTGTAAGCATCGCGTTGTATACGCAGATTACAGGATCAGTTTCGCGTTAGGCACTACACGAGTTTAGCGTTCCTTTTAGTGTGGCCAATTTTACTTTTTACAGTATTATCAACGATTTGCTTGACGTATGCGTTTTTTGATCTGATGCGCGACAGAGATGAAAACTGCATTTTTTCTTTGCAGTGTTCAATTTTTACGAGAGCTTCGGCTATTGCATCTAAAGCTGAATAATGCGTTGCAATGTCAGACTCATCATTTCTACTGAAATTCATTTTAAACTTGCTTGAAATGACCTCTGCCAGAAACAAAAATATGAAGTCGCGCGTATTTTTTGATCCCTTAGAAGCTGGTCGTTCAATTAAACCGATAGTGTGCTCTAAACAAAAATTTATGACCTTAACTGGTATTTCTTCGCCTTCACTGTAGTCCGCTGCAATGTATGAAATTAATAGATCCCAACAACCGGCGTCAGCTTTTGCTGCATTTATAAATTGTGCCAGTTGCTTGGGGCTTAACTCTATAAAGTTACTCCTTTCTCCTAAACCCAGCGTTTTAATCAAATTACTTCTTTTAAAAAAGATAGGCGCAAACTTTCCAGTTTTTGGCTCTATAAGACCAGTTAATTTCTCAATAGCAAAATTGACGACTTTATCTTTTTCATCTTGTTGCATTTAAAATCTCGCTTTCAAGAAAGTGGCTCCACCATTCCATAATTTCGCGACGTTGTTTAAGGTTTTTCGCATGCTGGTAGGCGCGCATTACGCCTGTTCGGGTAGAAGACCTTTTATGATTCAAAAGACTATCAACTAAGCTTTCTGAAAAAGGCGAAAGCTCTGATATTAATGATGTAAATGTGCGGCGTAGATCGTGAAGGTTGAAAGTTTCAACTTTAGTTGATTTCCGAATGCTTTTTGTAAAAAAACTCCAAGACTTCATGGGAGCTTCTTGTTTTGAAGAAAGCTGAAAAATGCGCTGACTAGTCAAGTTTGAAAACTCACCAAATTGTAAAAACGCTAAATTTGTTAAAGGCAGCGAAAAGGCCTCATGATTTTTGGTTTCAGTTGACGAAAGTCGCAATTCCATTTCACGGTGGAAGATATTGCGAGGGGTCAAATTAGCAGCTTCTGAGCGTCTCAAAGGGCAAACTATCATAAACCTTAAAAATTTTAGGTATGTGGGTTTAAGATCTCCAGTCGGGTGCCAAAGTTGGGCAAGTTGTTCAGGGTTGAAGTAGTTGTTTCTTGGCTGAGACGCTTTTGGTTTATGGCGCAGGGATAAATCTCGCGATGGATTTCTCTCCATAACTTCTTCGTCTACCAAATAATCTACAAAGCGTGATAATGCGCCAAATCTTTGTTTTCCTGTAGAGGGGCGATCTGCATGGATCTTTACTATGTCGCGGAACGATTTGGAGCTGATATGGTCAGGTGCGCTATTTGATAATTGAAGTTCAATAAGCGCATTAAATGCATGCATATTTTCAGTTACTTTATATGATGATTTGTCTTTCAACACATTTTTTTGATACTCCTCCAGCCAAACCTTAAGTGGCCGACCTTTATATTCTGCAATTCTCTGCTGAGTTTTTATTTTAGCGGCAATTTCAGCTGGATCCTGACCATTGCGTACCAGAGATTTTATTTCTTCAACTTTGGTGCGGGCTTCTTGCGGTGTTAATGAAATTAAATCGCCTAGTTTGAGTGTTCTTTGCGGATGCCGTTTGCCTTCAAAGTCTAACCCACGTTTTCGGTAGTTATACGTCCAGCTGGCGCTTTTTGTATTTATGGCCAAGCGCAAGCCAGACGGATCCACAAGCGTTATGCGCTTGCTCAAATCCTTTTGTTTCTTTGCGGCATTTTCAATCGCTTTACGATCAATAACGCAGTGTATAATTGATGACATCAGCCAGACACTCAGCCAGACAAGTTATAGAGAGATAGCGTAGATTAATGTAAGATAATGACAATAGGATAATTATAAATATATGATAATATGTATTTTATTTCATATATTAGGTAGCTCAGCTGGATAGAGTACTTGACTACGAATCAAGGGGTCGGGGGTTCGAATCCTCCCCGGTGCGCCAAAGAATACAAAGGCTTAGCGGAAATATCGCTGAGTCTTTTGTTTTTTCAGCCAGACATACAGCCAGACAAATGATGGCCAAACTGGGTTAATTTGAGTTATCTTTTACTTGTTAGCACTGCCTTTATTTACAACGCGTTCGCGGCGGTGCGAGTCGGTAGAGGCTGGACGATCCACAACAATGAAACTTTGGAAGCGGCGCTGGCTATGATTTAAAAACTACCGTCAGGATAGATCAAGCGTATGATTTCCCCTTGCACTTCCTTGGCTGCAACCTGAGCCTCAACAATCAATTTTCTTGTCTGCCATTCTGAATGAGACAAGTCGCCCCATCCCACGCAGCTATCTGTGAGAGAACGCCCACACGTGCATTGGTTTCCCATTTAATTTTCCTTAACTTGGGTGGCTAAACCCATTGTTCCCGATAAATTGACAATAGGCTTTACAGGCAGCTAATCAATCTTCTTGGGTGCGGCATAAGCTGCCGCAATGGCTGGGGTATACCTGCAGCTGTTGGTTATTCAGACTACACATCTCCATGCATTTCGTTATTCTGTGGCAAATCAGTGGAGAGATAAAATGAAGAAAATTACTTGTGCGGAATTAGGTGGTGCCTGCGACTTATCGTTTTTTGCTGAAAGCTTTGAAGAGGCAGCGAAGCAGAGCCAAGAACACGCAATGCAGATGTTCAAGCAAGAAGACAAAGCTCATCTTGCTGCCGCGGAAAAAATGAAAACCATGATGTCTTCTCCTGTAAAGATGGATAACTGGATGACGGAGAGAAGAAATTATTTCAATAATCTCATTTCCGAACGCTGACTTATGCGCGCCATACTCATTATGCTAGTGATGACGCTGGCGGCCTGCTCAAAAGCACAAGTTCAATCTGCACTGTGTAATGCTACGGAAGCTGATATGATTACGTGTTCTAAAATACGCGAGATGAGCAAACTGAGAAGCGACTAACCCATGCACAGCATACTCATAGCATTACTGATGACATTCGCGACGCAGGCGGGGGCTTTGGGCGAACGTTGTAAAAATGGCTGACCTTTTGGGAAGGCCAGCCAGTTACAACCATGAAACGCGAGGAGACGCGTTTCTAAGAGGAAGACTGGCGTTCTCAACAAAGAAAGAAGCCAGTCAGGTCTAACAAGAATCGGGAAGGTTATTGTTAGAGTTTTACGATCGGCTCTTGGCCTAGTGTATCAAAGTGTCACCTAACGTCACAAAAATTGTCACCTTACGTCACAAATTAAAATGCTAACGATCTGCCTAATTTTTGTTCACGGTCTTTGGTGTAGGCGTTGAGGCTACCGTGCCGCTTGTCTTTCATCGCGGTCTCAAACCGATCTGTAATCTTAGATCCATGCAACGCCAAAAAGTGCTCAGCAATTTGCCCTGCATCGCAAGCTATAGGCCGCTCTTTAAAGCCATCATTGTAAAACAAACCGCCCGATGACGTTACGCGGTAGCTTTCATTCAGCCAATTGTATAACATCGTCTTTGCTGAGGCTTTCTGTACTGTCACACGAATGCGGATGACGTCATTCTATAGTTAGCCCTGACGGCTACGGTGCCGTTCCTAAATTTCAACGCTAGCTACTGGGCTTCTTCCTAAAGCCTAGATCCGTAAGTTTTGAGATTTGCGCTATCATTGTGGTGGTACTTTTGCCGCCAAAGACCACCGTTATTATCCGTTCATTTTCTCTCTGAGCCAACAAAACCCCGTTAAAGCCAGCCGCTCTAGTATAGCCAGTCTTTGCTGCAACAGCACCTCTGTACTTCTTCAATAATCGTTCAGCTGAATGAGTGATTTTTTTACCTGCTGCAGAGTGATTTATGCGGCCCAAAATGAACAAGTAGCTTGGAAAATCATCTGCTATCGCCTGCATAAGAAAAGCCATATCACTTGCCGTTGAAAGATGCCCTTTTTCGGTTAAGCCATGAGCATTTTTAAATGTGCTGCGTGATAGCCCTAGTTTTTTCGCGGTTTCGTCCAGTCTTTTTGTGAAGGCTTGCTCTGATCCTGAAATCGCTTCTGCCAGAGCCGTGGAGGTATCGTTAGCGCCTTTAATCGCAGTAGCTCTAATCAAATCCCGTATTGAAACACGCTGACCTTCTCGCATTCCAAGCGCAGCAAGTTCTTCATTTGCCGCCTTGAGGGATATTCTGGCTTTTGCGTCTAAGTCTATTTCACGAGCCTCTACTGCTTCAAAGGCGGCATATAGAGTTGCTAATTTTGTTAGTCCTGCTGAGTGGAGGCGGGTATTAGCATTTTCAAAGTGAAGAACTTTGCCGGTATCCGCATCAATAACGATGGCTGCATATGGGGCAGCAAAGCTAATGGCCGCGTTGCACCAGATTACAACGGCAAAGAATATTATTTTGATAGTAATCATAGAGTCGTGTTAAATGAGAGAGCGTTCAAACTCTAGGTAAATATTTTTTTGCTTTTTTAAATAGAAAGGGAGCTTTCATGCAAAGGCTATGTCTTGTCGCTATGATCACCATAGCGTTCTCAATGCTACAATCTTTGGCTTTGGCAAAAGCGATGGAGTGCTCCTACAACTACACTACTTGGAAAACTACATTTTATCTGGAAGAGGATAGCGGGCCTGCAAGCTCAATAGAATATTCATTTAGAAGAACTGATAGCGGATATGATGACTATAAATTCAATGGATCAACGGAACTTCAAGACGGTGTCTCTCCATTGGTTAAAATGTGGGATAAAATGTATTATAGCTCCGGAGAATCTGGTAGGTATATCCCCGCTTTATATTTTATTGATTTTGAACGGGCTAAAATGCACGAGTTTCAAGCTCCAAGCGCGTACATGGAACAACTTAAAAATGAACCAAAGTTTTATACTGAGCAGTCAGCAAGTTTGAGGGTGCCTGTTCAAATTTGGAGCTGCAAAAGAACTGACTAGTTGATTAATTGATCGGTAAGAACTTAGGCGTACAACTTTTATAGTTTTCGTTGCTTTAGCAGCTACTGAAAAAGCTTAGGTGGTAACTTTGGACGGTAGTGAAGAATTGCAGTTAAAGTTGCACATTTTCAAAAGCTGGCTACCATTAAATTTTTTGAAGTTTGAAGAACGAAACAATCTAATTTCCATAACAACTCAGCAAGACTAGGCTTTTACCGTTAGCCCATTTAATCAGATACTTTTTGTTACCTGTAGACTGCAACTTCTCTAGATTAGTAAGCCTCCGATCAAACCCCCGCATATGCGTTCTCCAAGGCCAATAGACGGTTTTCTATTTCTGTGAGCTCAAGAGTGCGCCTGTAGCTGTCTATTAGGCCCATCACACGCGTTGCCTCAATAGGAGTGATATCACCATTGCCTACGGCCCTTAGGATGCCCCCTGCGGCTTCTGAGGCGTCTCTGGCGCAGTGCATGTCAGGTAAGGAGAAACTAATTGGCTTATCTTTTGGAGAAGGGGCTATTCTGTCCATACAAAGCTTTAGCGCGACTGTATCTCCAGTCAGTGCTGATGATATTGCTTTTTGCGTTAAGGCTTCTGCTTGGCCCTCTAGGAGGCTCTCAATAGCCACTGTGGCTTTGTTTCTGGAACCTCTTGGTTTTCCAGCATTGCCGCTAGTAAAAGAACCATCCGTATTTCTACCGTATTTCATGCTTTGGACTATAACAAACTTGTCTAGTTCTTGGAATCCTTCCTGATTGCAAAAACACCAAATCTCCCGTATCACGATGAACAGGCAGTTAAACTTCAAATTGTGCGCCTTGGCATCCCGCCTAAAGCACTAAAGCGGAGGTTCAATCTCATGTTAAGTTCAAAGCAATTAGACGATCTCATCAGAGCATGGCCTGATGAAAATGGCGTATCCAGTGATCCAGAGACCTATGCTGCGTGGATAAGAGCGCAGCGAGAACATGCTGGAAAGTTCATTGGAATGGCGCTGGGCAAAAAGCGCTTAGAAAGCCTCACCGAAGAGCAATCTAAGCAGCTTTATGACGTTTACCAAAAGCTTCTTGAAGAGCGTATTATTTCGGAAATCGGCGATGATGAAATCATAGCCCACTATGAAATTGTGACGCAGCAAAAAAAGCTTCACTGATCATTTACCCGACAATCGGATATTTCATCAATGAATATAAGAAAGGGATACTATGGCAATTGCTGTAATGCCTTACTATGCCTTGGTTTTGAGACCCATTGTTTCACAAGAAATTTCCAATGAGACCTTAAAGTGGCTACTTACATACACGGATCGTAGCTGAAATTTGACGGTGAGATCATGGTTTTGTAGCTATGGAGAATGGAGCAATCTTGGCTAAGGCGTAAAAGCTAGAGTAGGCAGGCTATAGGGGTCTTCTGCAGGTGATGAAGCAGATTTTGCCCTTGTGCTTCATGGCAGAAAGGTGCTGTGCGCCGATATAAAGAAAGAAATTAAACTGGTGGCTCATGATGGATGATGTTGCCAATTTGTGATTTTGGTGGTGTCATCCATGGATCAACACCGCTTATGGAGTTTGTCAGGTGGAAATGAAACTGAAACTCTTTCACGACGCCAAAGCTCCATTAGCAAATGGCCATAAGCGAGACAGCTTACTTATGATGCCGGATGACGAGTTTGAGAGTAATCATGGCTTTATTCAATGGGCGTTTCCAACAGCGAAAAAAAGCAATCAAAATTTCAATGCGCCAGTTCTAGACTTAGGTTCAGCAATTTGGCTTGCCGAACGAAATGATGTTTCTGAATTTTTGGAAGACATGTCGGTGCGTTTTCTTGAATTTTTAAAAAAGAACGATCACTGGAAATCCCGCTACAATCACAATCACCTCCGGATCAGCCGTGCAATTGATAGCTTACGGCTTCTGCATAGCTGGGAGCTTGCAGATTGGTTTTATGGACAGGTCAAAACGTTCGCAGGGCAATCATTGGAACTGATGCCTGACGCCACAGTTCATTGGGAAGCAAAGGCATCATCAAAGCATGATCGTGTGGCCGGTGCATTCGTTGGTCTAGCTGTGGGCGACGCCTTAGGCGCCCCTGTGGAGTTCTGTAGGCGTGGTACGTTCCCTGAGGTTACGGAGTATAGGGCAGGCGGCAAATTTGATCTCCCAGCAGGCGCTTGGACTGATGATACCGCGATGGCGCTTTGTTTAGCCCATAGCTTAATTGAAGGAGATGGCTTTAATGCTAAAGACCTTCTCACGCGCTTTAGCCGTTGGCTTGAAAAGGGTGAAAACACAAGCACAGGTGTAAGTGTCGGAGTTGGCCAAAATACGCTTCGGACGCTAGGAGATTTCTGGCGCAAAGGAACATTGGTGGCTGAACGGTTTGGCTCCAAAAATGAGGGGAATGGCTCCTTGATGCGTTTGTCGCCAGTTGCCTGCCATGCATACACGGATTTGCAAAAGGTTCGTGATTTGGCAAGCGCACAATCCAGAACGACCCACGCTTCAGATATCGCAGATGAGTGCTGTCAATATTTAGGCGAATTATTGGCTCGTATGATTGATGGACAAACATACCAAGTCGTTAAGGGAGAATTGCTTAAATCCGAATGGAACTATCCCGTGAAATCTGTGCTTGAAGCCGATTATAAAGACACAAGTGAGGGCAAAATAAAATCTACCGGCTACGTTGTTGATACATTGCAAGCATCAATATGGGCAGTTGAAAACAGCAAGTCATTTGAAGGTGCAGTATTGAAAGCTGTTAACCTTGGCGATGACGCAGATACAGTTGGAGCTGTCGCCGGTCAAATTGCAGGCGCAATGTATGGCTATTCAGAGGTTGCAAGGCATCTAAAAACGGGTTTGGTAGATGAACGGAAGATTTATGTTACGTCTCAATTTTTGTTTTTATAAAAATCCTTAAACGGCGGATTGTTTCATTAGCGCCTAAAGGAGGCGTGTTTAATGAATGATGTAGATGATGATCTGGAGTTAACCATTCCGTGTTGGCTTGAATACTATCTCTAGCTTTACTCATCCAATGGAGAGACGATTATTTCCCGCCCCACATCATGGAATTAATTCGGGATATAGTTGATTGAGAGTGCAATTTCTGGTTGTTTTCATTTGTCTGGCAGCGCTACCCATTCAAAATTAATCCGCCGTATTTTAGTTGCCACTTTCAAAAAATATCGTATTGAGTTGCATATTGACACAACTACTTCTGATCTGATCTGGTTTATATAGGAGGAAATTTATGACGAGAACTTTACCAATTGTATTAAGTTGTATGCTCCTAGGGGCCTGTGGATCTGATTTGGATTTCCAACAGATGGCTAGGGCTTCCTGCGCACTTACAGAAGAATGTTATGCACCGGGAGTGGCTCCGGGAACAAACCCGTATCGTAGTGAAAGTTTATTTCAAAAGACACAAAAGAAAGCACCAAAATATATCATTCCTGTAAAAGGGGGGTGTCCTAACAGATACAATTATGAGCTACTAACAGGCCAGCGAAATGGTAGAGTTTTAGGCGAAAGAATATGCGAATATGGTTAAAATTCAGTTTCTTATATGACATTTCAGGATGCGAATGTCTTGCTGACGATTTGCAATGTATGTGGCATGGATGATGTCCAAAGCGCCTGTGATAGACTTGATGATGTAGGTTATCCTTCATGGGTTCAGATGACGGACTATATTAACGAAATGTCAAAAACCTCAGAGTTCTCTATGTATTGGGACAATCGCTCAACAGTTTACAGCGTTGAAGCTTTGAAAGACTTGACTGGACGATTTCTGAAAACTGAGATTGTTTCTTTAGAAGAAATCTTAAATGGACTGAGCCTTTAAATTTGTGCTTTGTTTACAATTGCGGGTAGAGCTTTCAAATGAAAACAGTCTTTGAGGAGATGCTTTACGTTAAAGCAGTGCTTCTTGCAGTATTTATTACCTCTTTCTCATCAGCTGCCCTGTCTGATCACTTTAATACGAGAAATCTTTTAGGTGTTTGTAAAGAGGATGCTTCCTTTAACGGTAATTGCTTCACCTATATAGCTGCATATAAAGATCTTCTTGGGTTCTTTGGCTCCTCCAGCCCTGAAGAAAGAATTGCCGTATTTTGCTTATTAGATGTTCCAACCAACGAAATTTCCGCGGCGTTGCAAAGCTTTCAGTTAAGACCGAACGATCACTCTAGAATTGCCGACTTTTTGATTGCAGAGTTTTGCGAGGTTTAATTGATAAAGCGTTGTTATTAAGATTTTAGGACATTGAATTCAGTTTTTGGGCGATGACTATATTGGAATAGCCAAGAAATTAAGGTTCTGATTATTAGGAGAGAAATGTGTTCGGAAATATAACAGGCACAAAAGTAGGGCAAATTTTTGCTGATCGTCGCCACCTCAGGTCTGCTGGTATCCATGCCCCAACTATCGCCGGTATTTGGGGAGCTCAGGAGGGTGCATATTCCATAGTTCTATCTGGCGGATATGAGGATGATATAGATGAGCTAGATTATATTTTATATACGGGTCAAGGAGGGCAAGACGCACCCGGCGGGAAGCAAATAGCCGATCAAACTTTCACCAAGGGCAACTTGGGCTTGAAATTAAGCTGTGAGTATCAGCTTCCGGTTAGAGTGACACGCGGGCATCAGATAAAGAATGGGCCCAATTCTGGCTATAGATATGATGGATTATATAGAGTTCAAAAATTTGAACGAGTTTTGGGAAAGCGGGGTTTTTTAATTTGTCGCTTTCACCTGATAAGTGAACAATCAATGGAGGTACTTGAGGGATCGTTATCTTCTAGCTTTAAACCCGAATACAAGTCCCTTGAGCGTAAACAATCTGTAACAAACCGCTTGAAAAGAAATCCAAAACTGGGTGAAAAAATTAAGAGCTTATATGGTTTTCGCTGTCAGGTCTGTGATGTATTTTTAACGGCTCCTACGGGCCCCATTGCTATAGGAGCTCATATAAAGCCTTTGGGTCATCCTCATAATGGCCCTGACGTAATAGAGAATATGTTATGTCTGTGCCCTAACCATCATGATCAATTTGATGCTTTGGCTTTTTCAATAGAACCGGAGACTAAAAAAATCTGTGGTTTAGAGGATTTGGCGACAAATCAGCTTACTGTAAATTTTAAGCATAGCCTTGAACAGGATTTTCTGAGCCATCATTGGGATCGTTGGTCAGTGGTAAAAAACTGTGGGTGACTTGCTTAATCTTTTACTTACTTATAGGCCCTTAGGGCACTTTGTTGATGTTACAGATGACGCTGCAACACATCATTCCGTTTGGTGAGATCACGGAATTTAAGGCATAGGACGACTAGCCCCACCATGTAGGTGAGGTAGTCCCCATGCGCTTGATACATTCCGTTCTGAGCCGACCGCCGCATCAAGGCCCAAAGGTCGCGCACATACGCCTTCAGTTGACCGCTACTTACGACACCTAGTGTGCGTGCCGTGGATCAGGCTTCGGTCTTTCAGACTGCCTTTGGCGTGTGATCCAGCCCCGTGGTATGCCTTGCAATGATGCCGCCACTGTCTAGTAACCCTCCAGCATCATCGTCGTTCCTTATGTCCGTGAAGACAGTCATCACTCAATTAGAATGACGTCTAAGTCCCCCTCTGATCTTTCTCTGTGGATTTGACGGATAAAATGAGCCTGCTTAAGTGTTGGCCGCCATCTTGGATCTGCTGACAGTTCCCAAATGTCTTCAGTAAATTGCCTCGCCCATGGAGAGGAAACCTGTCTCATGATTTTCGGCCAATCCAGTAATAACTCATTAAGTTCATACCGTTTCATCGGCCCAGTAGGGTAATAGGAAAGCGTAACCATTTTCAGGCCTGCTTGTAGGTTGGAGCTTGCTGGACTTTTAATTGGGCAAACTTCAAAACCTCTTCTACTTCATAGATAACAGCACGGTTAGGTTTCCTTGCCACCAATGGCCATGTTGCAAGCGTTCTGGGCATTACTGGGAAATGGAAATGAGTTACGATGGCTGCAGAG
>Ga0213863_10003210_pt1 | contig 11315 bp, 12 predicted proteins | sample PICome_8_FD_160128 | JGI IMG/M metagenome (GOLD analysis project Ga0213863, IMG submission 160128) | Coastal seawater microbial communities near Pivers Island, North Carolina, United States - PICO497 | ecosystem: Environmental > Aquatic > Marine > Coastal | place: USA: North Carolina... | reverse complement strand
TCACTCTCAAGAACAGGCGGCAGAGGTCATGCAGCACCTCGCAGACCCCGACTGTGATTTGGCCCAGCTAGAGCGCGATAAAATACGGGGCGCCGTGCGCACAGACTTCATCTTGTCAGCAGAGATCATTGTTCTTACGCTAGGAGTGGTAGAGGGGCAGGCATATCTCACGCAGCTCATTGTGCTGGCAGGTATCGCAACGTTAATGACCATCGGGGTCTATGGTTTGGTGGCAGGGATCGTCAAGATTGATGACCTCGGACTTTTATTAAACCAGCAGGCAGGCTCTAGTTTTTGGCATCGTGGGTTGCGTCGAATAGGTGCGGCATTGCTCTGGTTTGCGCCTAGACTTATGAAGGGTTTATCCGTGGTGGGCACCGTCGCAATGTTTTTGGTAGGTGGCGGTATTCTTGTGCACGCAATGCCATCGGTTGCGCACGGTATCGAGGATTTGGCGGGAGAATGGGGCGCATTAGGGAGTCTTGTGCCCACGCTGTGTGGTGGGGTTTTAGGACTCGGTTCGGGTTATATCATGGTTAAGATTTTTGCCGGTATTGCTACTCTGCGAGCTTGACGGCGGTTAACTTGATCTAGGATTCAGCTGATCGAGATCACTAGACGATGCGCCGGGTGCGGTGTATTGAGTTTTAAATTTTAAGCACAATCCCAACGCCGTGACGTGTATGGGAAGGGCGGGCTGAAAGGTTTAAACGCTCACGAGCCGTAAAAACAAATTTCCATTTTGAGGCCTTGGTCATCTTCTTCGGGTGCTGTTGGGAGTGTCTGAAGTCGACCGGCGAGGGGCATAACGGCTAAACAGCAAGCGTCTAGAATATCGTCTGCGGCGATATCCTTGCGCCGAGTTGTTGTCAATATGACTTGTGTCAATTCAGCCACGCGCCTATCCAGCTGACAGAGTAACTGCAGTCGCTCTTTAAACCCTTCGGCCGTCTTTTTTTTGTAACTCAGCGATGTGCCCTTGATGGCGTTAAATGCAACCTCGGGATGGGCCTCTCGGAGCAGCCCGGTCGGGTGAGAAGGGTCCCGTAGCCAACCATCAACTTCACGAATTTTTGGCAGTAGGTAGTAGGTTTGTTTGCTGAGGCCACTACCGGTTTGTTGTCGATTAAGCGCATTGGCTTGTGGGTATTCTGTGGCGTTCAACGCTAGCCGAGCAGGTGTCGGAAATACGGAGCTTGAAAATTTTCGCCCCAGCATTTGACGGGCCGCACGATCACACAACCTCGGTCCTTTGCTAGAGAGCCCGATGGGCATGTCGATGAATGCACGGGTGGGGATATGTTGTGTCATTAGGTCGTCTAGTGAGGGGCTGAAGTACCAGTCAAGGGCTTTAGTGCTGTACCAAATGCCGATCCAGCCCCCTCGGCAACCGTCAATGCCTAGTATTCGCATAGCACACCTCTAAAAAAACGGCCCACCGAGGTGAGCCGCTAGCTGTTCTTCGAGGCGTTCAGTTTAGCGGAAGTCACCACTTCGCACGTTGTAAAAAGGTCGGGTCGAGCCATCCTCCTCAATCGCCATGAACTCTGTGCGTTCGGGATTCTGGATGACCACTTCGACGTCCTGAAATAGTGGTCGTCGCACAAAAGCAAGGGTCCATCCAAACTGGCTCTTGGCTGTGAGCGTTACTGACTGCTCAAAGCTTAATAGTTTTTCAAGCTGTTCGGGAACGGCAGAATGTCGGCCTCGCCGTTCAGAGGCGGCAGTATGGGCATTGAGCGCCGCTGATGCGTTCATAGATATCTCGGAGTTATTAACTTGATTAAGGCCTTCCAATCTAGCCAACGAGTGCTGCATTACAAAGCTTGAGTGCTAGTTTGTGTGAGGTCGCTCACAAAACTTCATGGTTATGCCAACAGTTCACTGAGTCACAGAGCAGCAACGCCCTAGAACAGCCAGTCTGAAATATCGTCTTTGTTTGCAATAATGACCTGTTGGGCTTTAGGGTCAGACAAGGGGTCACCGGTTTCGATGTTGAGTAGTTGCAACAAATAGTTGGCCAATCTTGCACGCACATGAACATTGAGGCGCCCCTTATCCATACCAAAATCTGTGGCGACAACAGCGCGTTGGGCCTCGGAGAGGCGAGGATCGGGCATGAGTATTATCTCAATAGTTCTATGCCAATCTTTATCATCATCACTGCATTGTGTTGCTGGTCCTAGCAGTTCGGGGATGCCTCTGAATCGACTGAGGACAAAATCTCTAAACCCCTGGTTTTGTTCACACCAGCCTCGAACATGCCAGCGCAGTCCGGTCCAAACTAAAGTATGAGGAGCGATGATTCGTCCCTCTCTACTGGGGTTGTTAAGTGATACGTAATCAACCTCTAAGCGTTGCTGCTCCCTAGCTGCTTGCAGAAGCGGTCGCAGCAGTTCTGGCGCAACGGGACGAATCGGCGGCTCTAAAACTTCCGTGTTTCCTTGGGGTAAGGCGACAGAAGAAAACGTACGGTGCAGTTCGCTACGATTGGCTAATAACTGCAGGTATTCTTCCGCAAGGCCACGGGTAACCGTCGGTTTAAAATGCGCATTGGGTTCATAGCCCTTTAAAAATTTGTCGTAGCGTAGGTTGTCTGGAGCAACGCTGCGATTATAGGTATTGATGTCCTTGCTAGCTTGTTGTCGCCCAATACCGAAGGTTTCCACCAGATGGCGAGTGGTGAGTCGACCCTCCCAGAGTGCGATGCACTCAATAAATCGATAACGCAGTAAAAGATCCCATCGATAGGGTAGTGCCTGCTCCACGGTTACAACGTATCTAAAATCATGCGGATATCATCGACGCCCGTACGAGGATTGACGATACAAAATCGGAGTACCGTTTCTCCCTCATGTTTTGTCGGGGTGACAAATCCAAGTCCATCATTCAGCAGCTTGTCGCTCCAGGCACTGTAGTCCTCAGGCGTCCAACCGGGTCGCCTAAAAACACAAATCGATAGCTGAGAAGGGACCACCATTTCAAGATTGGGGTGTGCCTCTATCAGCTTAACGGCTTCGTGAGTGACTTGAAGGCTGCGCTCTACAGCTTCTGTGTAAGCATGGGTGCCATGAGTCGCTAGGCTAAACCACAGAGGTAGTCCCCGCGCGCGTCGGGATAAATGGTGGGCATAATCAGAAGGATTCCACTCGCCGTCGTACAGGACTTCAAGATAGTCACCTTTTTGCTGATGCGCACGGCGAGCAGTTGCGGGATCGCGGTAAATGAGGGCGCAGCAATCAAAGGGAGCAAACAGCCATTTGTGCGGATCAACAATAAAGGTGTCGGCGCGTTCAATACCGGCGTATTGATCGCGAACCGAAGGTGCCGCCAGGCCTGCACCACCGTAGGCGCCGTCCACATGCATCCACAGCGATTCTTGCTCGCAAACATCAGCGATAGATGCCATATCATCAATGATGCCAAGATTAGTGGTACCTGCAGTACAGGCCACTGCAAATAGGCGCGAGCGATCCTCTGCGGTCAATGTATTGATCGTGGTAGCAACGTCCTCACCGGTCAGTCGATGAGCTCCAGTTTCAACAAGGTCTGCATCCATGACATGAGCGGCTTGAGCAATTGAGGCGTGCGCGCCTTTCGAAGAAACGATAAGACCGCGCACCGAGCGCTTGCTGGCGTCCTTGCGTCGCCATTCGTGGCGAGCAGCGGTGAGGGCCGAGAGATTACCTGCAGTGCCTCCGCTGACAAACACACCGCCCGCTTCTTCCGGAAAACCAGCGAGATCAGAGATCCAGCGCAATGCCTGATTTTCAGCGTAGACAGCTCCAGACCCTTCCATCCATGTCCCGCCAAAAATACTGGAAGCACCCACGACCAAGTCAAACAAGGTAGCGGCTTCTGTAGGTGCTGCTGGTACAAATGCGAGTAAGCGAGGGTGATCGACTGATAGACACGCGGGAGCCAATACATCGGTGAAGACGCGCAGTGCCTCAAGTCCACCTAAGCCGTCGGCTGTAACCGTTTGTCCTGCCATAGCTTGCAGTTCAGATTCGGGTCGGGCGCTGTCCAAGGTTGGTGGGTCCATTCGCACTCTTTCGATGGCGTAGCGAACGATGGCCTGGGTGAGAACTTCCATGTCCTTGTTAATTTCGTGCACAGTGATCTCCTTTGAACAACAGCGCCCTCGGGAAGGGCCGCCTCATTTTGATATTATCTGCTTCTAGGCCGAATCCAGCTACTCCCCCTTACGGGTATTTGAGCTTTTGCCAAGGGCAGGCCCAGCATGCCGATACCAGCACAGATCAGCATGATATTGGTCACCGAGGTCAATGACCCATCGTAAAAGTAGCCGGCGCAGAGTCCTACAAGAGCGGCAACAGACGACTGGGTGAAGCCAAAAACGGCAGAAGCAGAGCCGGCATGATCGGGGAAAAGTGACAAAGCGCCCATGGTAGCGTTTGCCGAGGTGAAGCCTACACCCAGAAACATCACAAAAGAGCAGCCTGCTAGCAGGATAATGGGAGGGTCGGTAAAACTTGCGCTCAAGGTTTGCCCTATGGCGCCCAGCAGTGACAGTGTGGTGCCCAATGCTAACGTGCGGTTAATGCCCAGGTGGATAACAATACGGGCACACAAAAGAGCGCCCACCATAAATCCTGCCACGGTCACTGCAAAGGCATACCCAAAATACTGTGTGGGTAGTGCGAAGACATCTTGCATAAAGAAGGAGACCGTAGAGAGGTAAGCAAGGATGGCTGAGAAAGCGGCTGTTCCACAGATCTGGTAGCCCACAAAACGTCGGTTTTTCAAACAGGTTGAAAAGTGTTTGAGTACCCGTCCGATGCCAATACTACCTTCACGAATATTCGGGGCCGATTCCTCGAAACTACGTAGCCCTAAAAGCACGAGGAAAGCAAAAACTGCCAGTGCGATGTAGGTGGCACGCCAGCTCACCAAAATTAGCAGCCAAGCACCCGCGGTTGGCGCCATTAAGGGGACGACAGCCATGGCACCCGACAGAATGGCCATGATTTGTGCGGCCTGTGGGCCCTCATAGCGGTCTCGGACAATAGCCCTGGCGATAACGGGACCGCTGGCTGCGGCTAAGCCTTGAGCGAGTCTCGCGAGCCACATGAATTCCATTGACGAGGCTAGCGCACAGGCTACCGAAGTCGCCAAGAATAGAGCGGTACCCAGCTTAACGATAGGCAAACGCCCGTAGTAATCTGAAAGGGGACCAAAGATCAGTTGTCCTACCGCGATGCCTAGCATGAAGGTCGAGAGTGTTAGCTGGCCATCAGAAGCTGTGGCGCCAAATTCGGCCACCATCGCGGGAATCGCGGGCAAGTAAAGGTCAGTGGCAATGGCCGCATAGGCGACCAGAGCGACAAGGGTAGTGAAGGTAATACGTTCCTTCACATGGGCTTCAGTTGAGTGTGGGTTCGGCGAGTTGGCAAATTGGGCAAGATTCTGGAATGAAAAACTGCCCATTCTCGGCGTCCATAATATCCAAGCCGATCGCTTGACGGTTCTCAAATAGCGCAAAACGCATGACGTAGGTCGATTCGCTGCTGCTAAGTTGTACCATTTGAAACAGTTCAATATCGGTTCGGTTGTCGGTAGCGGTGCGAACAGCGACCTGCTCCATGTATTTTTGCGCTGCGGCAGGTTCCATTGGCACTAAGGGCTCTAACAGCGCCTTTTCCAGCATTTTTGCGAGTAGGTCTTTGTTTTCATTGGTAAAAAGTGTGGCGTTTGCCACATTATTCAGGTCTGACACGCTCAACCCCCTGTCATTTAACTAGGTCAGTGTATCTGCGGTTTTTATTGTTGTTGGTGCGCAGCGGGCGGCGAGTGTACACCCTAACGCCTCGGGGTGTCGATTGAATCGATGCAAAGCCTCAGCGCCAGTTAATCTTATCGAAGTCAGTGCTGCTGTGACGCTCAAGCAGCTGCTTGTCTTCGTCTCCCCAAGCCTTGTTTACCAACCTTCCGCGCTTAGCTGCAGGTCGCTCACTGATTAAATCAGCCCAGCGCTGCACATGCGTGTAGCTCTCGACCTCGAGAAACTCTCCTGCCCCGTACAGCAGGCCCTTTGCCAGAGCTCCGTACCAGGGCCAAGTGGCAATATCAGCAATCGTATAATCTTCACCGGCTAGATAGGTATGCTCTTCAAGTCTTTGATTTAAAAGGTCAAGATGCCTTTTTATTTCCATGCTAAAGCGGTTAATCGGGTACTCCATTTTGAAGGGTGCATAGGCATAAAAATGCCCAAACCCTCCCCCTAAGTAGGGGGCTGAACCCTGTAGCCAGAACAGCCAGCTGAGAACTTCGGCCCGGGAGTCACCGTCTGTAGGCATGTAATGACCAAACTTATCAGCCAAATGAAGCAAGATTGCTCCCGATTCGAATACTCTAACGGGTTTGTCCCCGCTGCGATCAAGGAGCGCGGGTATTTTTGAGTTGGGATTGACGCCAACGAAGCCGGATGAAAATTGTGCGCCGTCTTGAATATTGATCAGCCAAGCATCGTATTCGGCATCGGCTTCACCGAGCTCGAGTAGCTCCTCGAGCATGATGGTGACTTTAACGCCATTGGGAGTTCCCAGAGAATAAAGCTGCTGGGGGTGCTCTCCCAAGGGTAAAGCCTTTTCAGACTGGGCACCGGCTGTGGGGCGATTGATGTTAGCGAAACGCCCACCGTTCTCGTTATTCCACGTCCATACTGTCGGTGGTACGTATTCAGAGTCGTCTGCCACGGTAAAGCTCCTTTTGAATGCCATCGATAAAATTGTGACTCGACATACTGATGATATTGGGCATTATTTTCCACCCTGTTTTTCTTGCAAACACTAGCCGGTAATTTTGCGCCTAGACGGGCGCTAGTGAGGGTGACGGGTTGAGTCATCAGAGGCGGTTGATTGGTGGTGGGTGAGTAAAAATATCAGCACCTCGGGTAGTGATTGTGCCCAGACCTGCCATTCGTGTGCGCCGTCGACGATGCGTAGCTCGACGGCATCGGGCTGGTGGGCACGCAGCATGCTGAACAATGCGGTGGCCTCATGGGCGATATTAAATTCATCGTGATCGCCACTGTTAATGTAAAAAGGCACAGTGATGTTCTTGGTGAGATAGTCAGCCCAATAAACAGGATAGTTACTCTCTTGCCATAGCGCCCTGTCAAATTGACCCTCTCGGTTGAGAAAAGCGGGATGCCTGTAGGCGGATGAGTTTTGGGGGGGGAGCGGTACATACGTCGCTGGACTTAGTGCTGCAGCGGCGCCAAACCGTTCGGGATACATTAGAGCGAAACGGGTTGCGCCATAGCCACCTGCGGATAGTCCGGCAATGAAGCGCCCCGCTCGATGACTGGCCACCGGATAATTAGCCTCAACGAAGGGGAGCAGATCCTCGAAAAATGCACTTTCAGCGGGCTCGTTGTGGCCATTGAGCCACCAGCTTTGAGATCCCGGCATGACAATAAGTGTGGGTGGGATGTCGCCCGACGCGATGAGTCGGTCGGCAGTGACTTGGAGATCACCATGGGTCAGCCAGTCATTTTCCGAGCCAAAGGACCCGTGCAGTAAATAAACTACTGGATACGCAGATCCAGATTTCGGCGGTACATCGGGAACATAGAGGGTCATGGGGTAGGGCGCTTGCAGGACAGTTGAATCAAATGTCGCCTGCAAAACTGTCCCTGCCTGGGACATGGGGGCGCCTACCAGTGCTACAAAAAATGTCGTAAGCAGTAAGCTGAAAGAAAAGCGGTTGAGAGCTTGGCTCATCACAATCATCTACCCGTCAAAAGTGAGAGCAGCATAACGGCTTTTCTAAATTTCCGATGGGAAACCTCCTTGGGCGTTCAAGATGCTAGCAAAGCCGGCTCTGCTGAAAAGACTGACCCCTCGCCTTATTGAATGGCCATAAGATAGACATACTGGCTCTGCAGCCCGCCTTAGTCAGTCTTCGGGCGATGAATCTCAATGCTGCCGGGGGGCTTGGAGTAACTGATCTCGTCACTATTTAGGGCTTTAAGGGCTAACTGCCGATCCTTCTCGCTGAATTGGCCGGTAGTCGTACAGAACTCCACCATATTACCGTTGGGGTCCTTGGTGTAAATGGAATGGCACCAGTTGTGGTCCACTTCTAGCACCGACAGGCCCGCTTTCTGCCAGACGTCTCTGCGATGGCGCAAGCTCTCTAAGTCGGGGGCATTGAAGGCTAAGTGGTTGATTTGGTCTGGTACCCCTGCCGCCTTGGACAGTGATGTCTCGACCTTGTCGCACCCCGGTACCTCGTGGAGCTCCCAAAAGGCAATAAAAGCAGAGTCGTCCCCGCCCATTCGATAGAAAAAATGTTTTGCCCAACCCCCATCGGGGACAGGCCCCACTTCGACCTTAACCAGTTCAAACTCTAAAAGAGTTTCATAAAAGTGATGAATTGCAGTCATATCTGCTGCTGCCATGGCGAGATGATGATAAGCCATCAGTGTGTCTCCTTATCGATCATAGCCATGACGTCACGGTTTGCGGCTTCCGTCGGTGCAGCAATTTCAGTGATACGCTCATCTACATCGTCATATTCTAGGCGTAGCGCTCGTGAGATTGTGGCGTGCATATCGTAAAGTGTTGTGATGTAAGTTAGCTCTAATATGGCTTCGTCTGATAGGTCTTTTTTAAGCTCGGCAAAGAGGCCATCAGAAACGCGGCCGCCCTCCAGAACTAGTGCATCGGTGTAGGCGAGTACAGATCGCTCGAGGTCGGAGTAAACAGCGCTGGTTGACCAGTGGGGCAACGCGGTAATTTTATCTTCCGAAAGGCCCACAGACCGACAGGATTTACTGTGTTGAGAAAAAACAAATTGGGAGCCACGGGCATAGCCTGCTCTCGTTTGGGCCAGTTCTCTGAGCTGCGGATCTATTTTTCGCCCGGGGTCTCGATAGAACTCGAACCCGTGCAGGGCGTGCTTTAAGCATTGGGGTACTAGGGCAAAAACGGTCCACCAGTTGCCGGGAGTGCCCGTTGCTGTTCCCGGTGATGTCACGGGGTCGCGGGCCCCGAAAATCATATCGTACAGTTTGATCGCGATGGGGTCAGCTGCGGATCGAGGTACCTCGCGAAGTCTGGGCATAAAACATCCCTCTTTTGTTGTAATGGCAAGCTTAACGTTAGAGCGGATTTCAGCGTTTTTCGATAGCAATGAACCCCTTTAACAACAGTCAGACTAGCCTGCTTTCTCTCAAAGGTTAAGGCTGGGCAAAAAATATCAAAGTACTATCGGTTTTTCTCAAGCACTCGTCTCACCTCGTGTTTTATATCAGTGCGCCTGATTTGGCGCTATTTTTCGGGTAGCGAGGTGAATGTATTCTTCTTCGAGCTTGACCTGAATTCTATGCATCCCTATGATCGACGGCCTCCGCCCGTAGCTCAGCTGGATAGAGCACCAGGCTTCGAACCTGGGTGTCGGGAGTTCGAATCTCTCCGGGCGGGCCACTCCTGATTTTTGCGATGTTTTTTAACCCCACTTCTTGAATAAATCCTAGCGGACTTGTGTTCCTGTGAGCATCGTTTTCGTGTGTTAATGTTTTCCCTAGCCTCTCGCCTAAACAACGCCGACTGGACGGTGATAGGTCGGTGGTCGCGTCTTTGGCCGGAGGTAATAAATTAGGAGATAACACATGGATCTTGGAATCATCTTAACCTTGGTATTCTTTGCTTTCGCTATTTTAGTTGCGGCCAAAAGCGTTGCCATAGTGCCCCAGTCAGACGAGTATGTTGTCGAGCGTTTTGGGAAATATCGTGAAACCCTTTCTGCGGGAATTAACCTTTTAATTCCCTTTTTAGATCGAATTGAACATAAGGTCGTGGTTTTAGAGCGTCAGCTTGATGCCTTCGATATTTCTGTCATTACCCGGGATAACGTCGAGATTGTTTTGGAAACGACGGTCTTCTTTCGCGTCATTGATGCCGCCAAATCTGTCTATAGAATTCGGGATGTGCCCCTCGCATTGAGGACAACGGCGGAGTCTATTATTCGTAGTGCCGCGGGCAAGTTGGAGCTCGACGATATTCAGAGTAGCCGTCAGCAGATGAACGACGAAATTCTGAAAAATTTACGAGACGCATCAGAAGTATGGGGTCTTGAGATCACCCGCTCGGAGATCACAGATGTCAGGGTTGATGAGGCGACCAAGCAGGCTCAGCGCCAGCAGCTCAATGCAGAGCGGGAGCGCAGAGCCACGGTTGCCAAGGCTGAGGGCGAACGTTCTCGAGTAGAATTGGAGGCCGATGCGGAACTCTACGAGGCTACAAAAAAGGCGGAGGCGATAAAACTGACGGCCGACGCCGATGCTTATGCGATTATTAAAAAGGCTGAAGCTGATGCGCAGCAAACTAAGGTGATTGCCGAAGCGATTGCAAATAATGGACAGCCCGCGGTTGATTTTGAGATCTTAAAGCGACAGGTAGATGCTATCTCGCGGATGGCGTCCTCTGACAATACTAAGACCATCGTACTCCCTTCAGATGTCACCAAAACCCTGGGTGGGCTCGCAGGTCTTCAGGAAGTACTACGACGCACGGATGGGGCCTGAGATGAGTTTATTGTTAAGTTATGAGGTTTGGTTTATTGCGGCACTTTTGCTGGTGGCTTTAGATGTTGTTCTGGGGTTGGATTTTATTCTCTTATCTTTTGGCATTGGTGCGGCGGTCACCGGAAGCTCGCTACTAATGAAAGACGTCTTGCCAATGCCTTTTACGGGTAGTTGGGAAGCTTTGTTGACGTTTTTTGCGGTTCTTAGCCTCGTGATTTTAGTGCCTCTACGCCGATGGACAAAAAAACCTGCGACGGGCCAGAAAGATACTGATATCAATAAATATTAACCGCGGTTCCATGCCCCCTGTGCTGGGGCGCTGTCCCTTTCAGTGTGGCCAGAGGTGATGACGTCACTTGTTTGACAGCCGGAGTATCCATAGGGACCCCTGACGATGGGCTCCCTTGATTCGTCGCTGACTTAGCAGTGTGCACTGTGGATTTGAGCCTGCTGTATTTAGCGGCCGGGTCACCTCCGTCGGCTTATTAAATGAGGTTGATGGGGCAGCAACCTAGTGTGGTGGGTTTAGAAAGCCTTACGGAGATGAAGGGTTAGGGGTTGGCGCTTTGATGACAGCGCCCTCTAGAACGCCCTTGCATTCCCTCGCGGTCCAAAAACTGAGCACGACAAAACCAAGAAAGAAATAAAATCCCATGCCCAGTTCAGAAGCTGAGGCAGCCTGCACAAACTGTGCCTCTGCAAATAAAGCGTTCATGGCGCTGGTATGACTCGATACCAGTTGATCCATACCGATATAGGC
>Ga0213863_10003206_pt1 | contig 11319 bp, 7 predicted proteins | sample PICome_8_FD_160128 | JGI IMG/M metagenome (GOLD analysis project Ga0213863, IMG submission 160128) | Coastal seawater microbial communities near Pivers Island, North Carolina, United States - PICO497 | ecosystem: Environmental > Aquatic > Marine > Coastal | place: USA: North Carolina | collected... | reverse complement strand
ACCACCAGATCCATCATCTGACTGAAATAGTATATCTTTATCGTCGGTAGTTTGTTGTAGTATTAAATCCCCTGTGCCTTTGGCTACAACGTAGCTATTTGAACCATCGTGATAAACTTCTAAATCGTTGCTAGCACCATAGTGTGTTTTACCGTTATCTGCTAAAAATATATCTGAACCACCAGTTATAGTTAAGTGACCAGCAAGATTTGTAGCTTTTGCAATTTCAACTGTAGCTGCACTACCATCTATAGTTATATACTCAGTTATACCTCCACTACCATCGTCACTATAAAATATTATATCACCGTCGTCTTGGTAATTTATTAATTTTAAATCACCAGTGTGAGATTTTATTAGGTTGTGTGTTCCGTTGTGCTGAAAAGCAAAATCACCATCGGTTGCGCCACCAAATCTAAGCTCAGTACTATCTGGTATGTTTACTTGCCCTGCAAAATATGCCTCACTTAAAACAGAAAATTGCTCAGTTGCAGCTACAAAATTAGTTGGTTCAGTTGATGAAGAAGTGCTTGTAGATTCCGGGTAAATGTGACCATTTGATATACTTGCTGTTATAGCTAATTCTGCAAATGTATTTAGCTTTACATACAAGTCTGTGCTAGCGGTGTCTACGTCAACTTGACCAAAACCAAGAACAGGGCTTCCACCTTGACCACTTTTTTCAAGTTGGTGAAATATTAAATCATAGTTGTTGTCATTATTTAACTGGCCATAAACATTAACCTCACTTGAAAAATAACCATCGCTATAAGAATGTCCACCAACCATTTGTAGTTTTAATCTTGCAGATTGAGAAGATGTTACTCTAGCTATTTTATACCAATGACCGTCATTAGAACTTGTGTTTGGCACTGCCCAAGTATAAGACTTTGCAATACCATCTGATCCTATACCTCCTGCAAAAGTTGTATTACCACTTGTATCAATAATAATTTTATCCCATGCTCCATTAGAACCCAGACTTAAAGCGTTACCACTTTCTGCTCTAATACCAAATCCAGTTCCTCCACCGATAGAGCCCCAAGATATTATACCTCTATTTGAAAAATATGATGAATCATTAAATGTTGTAGTTCCTGCAAAAGTTGCGTTACCGTTGTTTAGAATTGTTAATAATGAAGTTGCAGTATCAATATCTGTCGTGCCAGTCATAAATGCATGAGCAACTGCAGTTGCTCCGTCGTTTCCATTTGTATCTGCTATATAGTTAACTCTAGCTATACTTGCAAGAGTAGTATTGTTTATACTTGCAGTTTCATCATAGTCAAAATCAAGAAATGAATTACTAGAATAAGTGCTACCTTTTATTTTGTCAACAGTGACATCACCTCTTATTTCTGTATCACCACCTGTATTTACTCTAAAATAATGTCCTGTTGCATCTTCTAATCTTAATCCATAACTACTGTCTTCTCTAATTACTAATTTAGCAGATGTTGGATTTGAATTTCCTATACCAACGTTACCGGTACTTTCAGCTATTGTAAGTCTAATATCATCACCAGAATCACCACCTACAGTTTCTTTTATCATAAAACCAACACCTTCATCTGAAATAAGATCAAAAGCTAAATTACTATTATCTGAATCTTCTAATCTAATAATAGCTCCGCCACTATTTTTAATGTGTAACTGTCCAGTATTTGTAGTGTTAGATATACTACTATCACCAATCATCATAGTACCGTTTACTCTAGCTTGACCATGAACTTCTAGTTTATTAGCAGCATTAACACTTGTAGAGTTTACTGCTAGTTGAGCATTAATAAGAGTATTACCACCAGCAATAGTTAAAGCATTGCTACTATGCGTTAAAGTAACGTCATTACCGTTAAAATTAATAACAGCACCTGATGCTAAATGAAGGTCAGAAAATCCATTATCTATATAACCTAAAGCTAAACCATCATCTGTTGTAGGGTATAGTTGATTTGCATCTAAAGACAATTCATTACCACCATTTAATCGGAATATAATCTGATTATCTGAAGAAAAATCTAAAAGGTTATCTGCATCTCTACCTATTTTATTAGCGCCAACTGTTATATCACCTGCAAAAGTTGAGTTACCACTAGTGTCAATTGTCATGGCAGATGTTGTGCTATTTACAACAAACTGCAAACCTGTTGAAGACCTAAGATACCCGTGGTTAACTAAAGCGTTTGTGAAAGGATTGTTAACATTACCAGTAGTACCTGCATGCATAAATACAGCACCACCGTCTTGTTTAAACTCTAATCTTGGATTATCATTTTCGTCATTATTATCTGTATCTGATTCTATTATTACAACAGTATCACCAACTGATTTAGAAATTGTTAAATCACCTGTCATTGTACCACCAGCTAAAGGTAGTGCATTCGCCGTATAACTGTAACCTAATATTTTATCTTCAATAGCAGCAGATGTCATTATATGATCGTCTGCGTTAGTAAAGTTTTCTTGATTATCAATACCTGTTATAGATTTACCATCTAACAAAAGGCCGCCAAGCTTTAAGTTTCCACCCGCAACAACTATACTACCACCAGTAGACGAAGCATCAGAAGCCGTAGTACCTAGTACAAAATGATCGTCCCCTTCGTCCCATATAAGAGCGGCATTGTTACCAACATCACCTCTTTCAATTATAATACCAGAGTCGTTTGTGTTAGAAGCTGAACCTCTATTTAAACCTATAATATTATCTGCTACATCTAAATTTGTTTGGTTAACTGTAGTTGTTGTTCCACTAACAGTTAAATCACCTGATATATTAGCATTACCGTTTATGTCTAGTGAAGCGGCTTCTACCTCACCGTCAAATGTAGCTTGACCATTGCTTATAGTAAGAACGTTCCCATTTGTACCATCATTAAAAGTAAATGTACCACCCGCAGTAGTATTAAAACCTAAGCTATTAGCAGCTGTTTGCCCTATACCAACATCATTATGTGTGCCACCTACATCTTGAAACTTAATTCTAAAAAAGTCTTCACTATCAAAAGCGCCATAAGTAGTAGATGCAAATTTAACTATTTTATGACCGCTCATAGTTAAATCACCTGATATATCAGCGTTACCGTTTATATCTAGGCTTGTTCCTTCTAGTTCTGTACCAGTTATCTTACCAGTAGATGTTATCGCACCTGACCCTATTGTACCTGCAAAAGTTGCATTACCGTCAACTTTAATATGATGTTTTGTAGTTCCGCCACCTGTTTTATCTTTAAAATATGTTGTAAAATTTGCTGTACCACTTCCAGGCGCAGTTGTTGGTTGAATCTCCATTGTCCCATTTCCTATCACAGAACTTGGACTTGTGTCAAATAATACAGTTTGATAAGACCCATCACCTAAAGTAAGCTCATCGCCCTGAACAGTTGCTGTTCCTGTAAAAGTTGCGTCACCACTAGAATCAATTTGTAACTGCATAGTGCTGGAAGTATACAACCTAAAAGCATCATTACCTTCAAATCCAAACTTAGTACCAGAATCACCAGCATGATTTATATAACCAGGTATAGTTAAATCTCCTGCAAAAGTTGCGCTTGAACTATTTAACACAAGCCAGTTTTGATCAAGTGGGGCTGATCCTGACGTTAATTCAGGAGCTCCAGTTTCAACATCAGTTTGACCAAAAGCAATAACACTGTCTCCAATAAAAGCAACACCATGATCGTTACCACTATTACCAGGTGCTTTTAAATATATATAATCACCTGTGTTTGTGTTCCAACCTTGATATAATATATCGTGATTTGTTGCTGTGCTCCAGGTACTTACATACTGCTCAAGTAAGGAGCCACCAGCTGTTGTTATTATTTCATCGTGAACATTTAAGGTACCAGATATATCAGCATTACCGTTTATGTCTAAAGAAGTAGCTTCTAGTTCTCCAGCTATAGTTGTTTGGCCAGAAGCTATAGTTGCCATTAAAGTGCCAGCTCTATGGAAAGTTAATAAAGACCCGCCGGCAGAACTTGTACCTTCCATTATAAAGTCATGACCATAAGTAGCTAAAACTAAAGCAGCGCCAGCATCAGCGTGGTTAGTTTGGTTAGAAACTACTACGTCTTGTCTATCGTTACCACTTCCTGTAAAAGTTGCTAAAGTATCACCCCCACCAGTTGGTGAGTATTGAGAAGCTTGCCCTACCAATACACTAGCACCTTTTACAATCCCTGCAAAAGTTGCATTTCCACCTGCTGCAATAGTAAATTGATCACCTACACTATCTTCATGTATTGCAAAATTTCCATTAGTATATGCTTTGAACCACCATTGATCTGTACCATTAGAATCATTTAATCCAATAACGTAATCATTACTAGATTGGAATTTTGTATAAAAACTAGAGCCAGGTGAATTGACTTGAATACCACCTGCAAAAGTTGCGTTTTGTGAACTGTTAATATCTAAAGCAGCCGTGCCACCCGTAACAAATCTAAGAGCGTCGGCCCCCGACCTCATCATACCAGTATTAAAATCGTCTACAAACCCGTAGTCAACTTCACTATTACTACTATGAGCTGTAGCAACTATTCTACCACCAACGTTGAGAACCATGTCAGCTTCAGTTGATGATATTATAAAACTAGCACCACCACCTTGAGAAGCACCGTCAGAGTGTTGAAAGTCTATAGTACCATTTTGTGCACCGTTTGTTTGATCGCTAAAATTAATTGAAGCACCACTAGCATTAGTGGTATTGTGTAAAGTTAGCAAGTGCGCAGTACCAGCAGCACTTGTTATATTTGCAATACCGTTTATGTCTAAAGCGCCATCAACAATTAATGTGTCAGCACTTTCGTCCCATTGCATTTTTTTACCAGAAGTAGCTCCATAAAATATAACATCATGACCCGTGTCGTCGACTCCAACTTGAACGGTTCCAGCTACGTGGAGTTTACTTGCCGGCGAAGTCGTACCTATACCCACGTTTCCAGTAGCAGAAATGTTCAAGTTATTAGCATGTAAGTCGCTTTGAGACCCCATAGATAAATAACTGTCTTTAGAGTGAATATAATTTAATGTATCATCATCTTCTATTAAAATAGATGCTTTATCATCTGTACTTGTAAATTGAGCAACAAAGTTTTCTGCACCAGAATTAACTGTTAAATACCTACTAGGACTTGTTGTTCCAATACCCAATTTACCTGCACTACCAATAGTCATTCTAGTAGTGTTGTTAGTTCTAAAAAAGAAACTTCCATTTGACATATTTGACAAATAAGCGTGATCTCCTAAAAACTGTAAAAAACCAACATTGGTTCCATTTTCAACCCACCTTATATAAGGGTTAGCGTCTGCCTCTATTTTTAAAACTTCAGAGTTGGTTGCACCATCTATGTGCAAAGGTGCACTCGGCGAAGCCGTACCTATACCGACGTTACCAGCTGAAAAATAAGAATGTGTTGTGCTACCATCTAAAGTAAGATAAGCTGTAGTTCCGCCTGAGCCGTTGTCGCATTGTAATACTAAATCCGCACCATTAACATTTTGTTGGATATATAAATTACCCCCGTCATTCTGTGAAATATAACTATTGGAACCATCGTGTTTTATTTGCAAGTCTGATCCACTACCGATTTTCAATGTAGTATTGTCTCTAAACTTTAAAGCATCTTCGCTTTCATCCCACTGCAAATATCTACTACTAGTAGCTCCGTAAAACACAACGTCATGACCAGTGTTGTCAACGCCTACAGTTAAAGTACCAGTTACAGCAACAGCGCCAGCTTGAACTCCAAGAACTAAATTTTCTGAAGCGTCCATTAGCTTTAAATGGCTACTCATTAGTCTTAAATCACCGGTTCCTGAATCTTGAATAAAGCTATTACTGCCGTTATGATATATTCTAAGATCACTACCAGTGCCAAGCCTAAGCTGATTATTATCAGCAAAGAGTAAATTACTGTATGATATTTTACCCATATAATTTTATTTAATTAGTTAATTCTATGTATATGCTACTGTACCAGACGCTGTTGCTCCTTTTAACGATGTTATTAAAGCTCTACAGTCATTTGGAGGTGCAGTTCCAAAGTCAATTGAAACAACACTTGTGCTAGCTGTACTGAAGTCATCAGTAGTTCTAGCTATGTCACACATGATATTTGCTTCAGTTGTTTTGTCATATACCTGAACCATTATATCTGCCGTGCCTAAGTTATGTGTTATTGTTACTATATTTGCATCTGTTAATTCACTCACATCAATATCAGCCACTACAGATTTAGCAGCTAGAGTGTCAGGAGTTACAGCTCTTGATGTATCAGTACCAGTTTGTACTTCTTCAGCAGTTGCTAATTCAACAGCACCTTGTGCACTGGCAGTTGCTACAGCTAATACCGCTGTTCCGTTAATTGTAAGCGCGTCTGTCTCTAATGTACCATCAATATCAGCATTACCACTAATATCAAGAGATGCAGCATCTAATTCACCAGCAACAGTTAACACACCAGATGTTAATGTCATTAAATCAGCATCACTTGCAATACCTATTGTTTTGCCATCACCAATAACAAGATCGTCTTGAAGAGTAAGTTTACCAAATAAATCTAAAACCATGTCTTTAGTAACACCGTCTAAAGATCCAGATGTTTGACCAGCAGTTTCACTAGAACCTGTTGTAAATACTAAACTAGTTCTATTTGATGCTGCTCCAAAAGCATCTGTTGCTACAGCAAATATACCAGCACCAACCGTTGCAGCGTCAGTACCATCTGAATCACCAGCTTTAAACTCAATACCAGCAATTATGTCATCACTAGCTATAGCGTCTTCTTCAGACTCTAATGTTAATATCATTGGTTTTGCAGCGCCAGTATTTTCGTTAGATATTTTAAGGCCTTTATCAGCTTCGTGAGTTATTATAATATCTTGATCATTACCAAACTGTATTGTACCACCATCACCTAAAAAGAAATCACCAAACTCTGCAGACGCGGTACCAATTGTAGCTGAGTTTGCAGATGCAGGAACAACAGATGTTTCAACTGTAAATGTATCTGTTCTAATACCTGAAGTACCATTGTCAATAGCACCAAAGCCAGAAGTTATACTACCAGCATTTAAGGCACCTACTTCTGTAAAGTTTGATCCAAACAACGAAATCATATTAGATAATAATACTTTTTTCGTAGCATTAGAAGCAGATGTATCACCAATAATAATTGTATCGTTAGTTGCTAGAGTGACACTTGAACCAGCTGTACCAGCATCAAGCAAGTTAAGCTCAGCAGCCGTAGAGCTTACAGCTGTTCCGTTTATAGATAATGCATCGGTTTCTAGCGTACCATCAACATCAACATCACCTGAAATATCTAAAGAGTTAAATGTACCTACTCCAAACTTAGCATTACCAAGAGTACCACTAAACACCTCAGAGCTATTTGTAGCAGCAGTAAACATTGTAAAGTTACCAGTACTATCGTCAAAACCAAAGAAACCTAGTTTAGCAGCAGAACCATCGTGGTATCTAAACTCAATACCTCTATCTTTATTATCATCAGAACCAGGGGCAGAATCACCACCTAGCGTAAATATAGGATCATCAACTGTTACTGTAGAAGAATTTACTGTTGTAGTTGTACCGTTAACTGTTAAATCACCAGTTACAACAAAGTTGTTAGAAACCGTAGATGTTGCGTCTGTAATTGTTAATCTAGCAGTACCTCCAGTTGTAAATGTCTGTGTATCTGTGCCAAAGCTAATTTTATTGTTAGTATCATCTTTGTGTATTATATCACTAACTATTGTAAGAGTTGAATTAAATATTGTTGGTGAACCAAGTGTAACTGCATTAGTAGCAAACCCAATCATTAAGTTATCACTATCATCATTAATGTTAGCACCATTTGTCATTACATGATCTTGCGCCGCAAAGTTTGCAACACCATCAATATCAACATTATCTAAGTTAGCAGTTCCATCAATATCAATATCACCAGATATGTCTAAGCTAGTAGCTTCAATCTCACCAGAAGCTTTAAATATAACATTGTCACCACCACCAACTCTAAATATTATTTGATTGTCTGTAGCAAACTTAATTTGGTTGTCAGCATCTCTACCTACAACTAAACCTGTATTCAAAACAGATGTTATAGTTGTTTGAGCAGCTGTAATAGCAACGTCATCTGCATTAGCAGTTATACCATCACCACCTACAACATTTAAAGTTACAGCACCAGTAGTACCACCACCAGTTAAACCATCACCAGCTGTAACACCTGTTATATCACCACCGACATTAATCCATGCAGAACCATTGTAAAAGTTTAGTGTATTACTAGAACTGTTGTAGTACATTTGACCAGCAACCGCAGCTGGGCTTGTAGGCGCAGAACCTACTTTGTGTATTACTGGAAACTGAAGTTCGTTTTGATTTAAATTTATACTACTATAATATTCTATAGCCATTTTTTTTATTTTTTAATTAAGATATGCTTTTCCAGAAAAAGATAGAGCGCTTCCTCCAGAAAAAAATGTTATTGTTAGTTGTTTATTAGAGTTATATGTAACACTGCCTTGCACTATTGTATTTCCAGAATCTATAACTGTAACAGAAGGAAACCTATGTAAATTGTGATTTACAACCCACGTGTCAGATGTACTGCTCTGATTATGTGTGTACGTAATGTTACCTATAATAGGCTTGTGCATTACAGTTTCCCCAATATATTTCATTTAATTAAATTATTTCGTAGTTAGTCTTACCACTTTTTTTGTAAGCTTTTAAACATCTGTTTCTGTTTTGATCTGGTGAGACGTAGCTTACATGCACCCAGTCAGGGTTATCGTCATCACCAAATTCCCATATCATTTGGTCAAAGTCTAAGTTTTTTTTTATAAAGTTATACATTTCAGCGTTAGTAGCTTTACCAAAAGTATCGTCTAGATCTATGGCTTGTCCATGACAATGCTGTGATTTACCACTACCACCTATTGCTTTGTTTAATTCTGGTGATCTAAAAAAACTATTAATTTTTATAGGTCCACCTACCCACGCACGTAAAGGTTCAAAAACTTCTTCTGCAATAGCAACCATGTTTTCCATTTGCTCTGCGTTAGGATTATTTTTAATACCACGGCGCATAGCTGTCCTGCTATACACACCTTCCTTATAGCTTATGTGTTTACTTATACTCATTATCCTCGTTTTAATATTACATCTACATTTACAGCTGTTGTACTACCATCATCTACTTGTATTCTCATAGAATAACCACTAGCACCATTGTTAAAAGATATATTATCTTCAGCACCTAGCACCAACGTGCTTTCCTGCGGTACTAATACATTTTTTAATATGTAAAAGTTATCAGTTCCTTTGTTTAAGAAAAGATCAACCTTAGCGTCATTAGTTGCATCGACGTTAGCTATAGTAATAGATTTTAAATTACTAATACCTTCACCAACCTCTAACAAATTTTGTGTTAACGTTGTAGTTATATTATGAAAAAAAGTAGCCATGTTTAGCTAAATACCATATACTCTACAGTCATATCGTCTGAAGTGCTTGGTGTAATACAAATGTCGTCATCTACGTCCCAAGGCATCCACATAAAGTCACCACCATATAATCTACCTATTTCCTCAGTATCAGTTGGTGATCCAGCACCAGCGTTACCAATAGTTATTTTAAAGTGTTGAGTTTCATCAGTTGAAGGGTTGTTGATATAAACATAAGCATGAGTTGTTGATACACTACCAGTAGTTATTAAATCTACTTGGTTTGTGCTCGCTAAAACTTTAGTCACAGATGTCATTGTGTTAACACCAGTAGTTGTCCCAGCAGTGTTTAATTGTGTTGTGTTAGAAACAGATAGTGCGTTATCAGTAACGTCACTTGCTATATCTATTGTTGCGTTAGTTGTTGCCATATTTATTATTATTATGCGTTAGTTAAAAAATCTGTGTCTTCGTGAAATAGCGCGTATTCTACAGGTATATCACCAGTTGATGATGTCCAGTTTGTAGCTGCTACTTCTATATCAGCATCTGTGTCAGTTTGACTCCAAGGTATGAATAGGAAATCACCACCGTAAAGTTTACCAATTGTTTGTGCGTTGATAGTTACTGTAACATAAAGTGAAGCATCTTCAGATTTATTTATAATATACACCTTAGCTGCTAAATCATTACCCTCTGCGTTTGCAGCTAGTAATACTTTGTTAGTTGTTGATCTTAAATGAACTCTATTTAATCCTGACGATTGGTCAAGATCATTAGTTGTTCCTGCTTTTGTTAGCGTCATTAGTTTAGTAACATTTACTGGATCCCCAGCAATGTCTCCACTGTTTAACGTTAATTGTGCTGTTGTTGCCATAGTTTTGTTTTATTTATTTAGTTATTAATCGTCTGTAAATAGCATGTACTCTAATGTCATATTACTAGCAGACGGAGTTATGTCTATATCACAGTTTGTACCTGTTGAATCTGCTGACCAAGGTAAAAAAGCCCAATCACCAGCATATATTCTACCAACAACAGTCCCAGCTACTTGAATCTCAAAATATTCAGCCGCAGTTGTTGATAGGTTTTTTAAATATACTTTATGAGCTTTGTCGTCTGTGTAATCAGCTGCTGCAAACAAAGTGTATTCAGTTGTATTTGCCGTTTTCTTTCTGCCTAAGCCTTCTGTACCTGTTAAGCCAGTTGAAGAGCCTGCAGTTGTTAGTGTTGCTATAGCTGATAATGATAAAGAGTCAGATAATAGATCTGTACTTGTCAATACTAGCTGTGCTGTAGTTGTTGCCATATTATTTTTGTTATTTGTTTTTTAAATATTTTTTTATTGTACCGTCATTGTAAATGTAAATTAACACTCCTGACTGATTGTTTTTTGCTGGACGTCCTAATATATCAGTTACTTGTACTAAGTGTCTCTCTACACCTCTAATTGGCAGAGGACCAACCCAAGTACCTTCACAATAGTTATATGTAGCTTGACATATTGTGTCCCACTCATTTTCGCAGCAGTATTCGTCTATATCTATTACCCAAGCATAGCAAGGATCGTTTAGCCAATAGGGTATACTATCGCCAGTAATACAACCTGCACTATAACGACAAGATAAAGAATCGTTAATATTAGCATTTGCGTTAAAGTTATATGCCGATTGATCCATGCAACCCATAACGACAGTGATACACGAACCGTTATCCGTGTTAGCCAATGGATTGTAGTTAAGAGCCAAACTATCCATACACCCATAAACATAAGCAATACAACTAAAGTCCTCCGTGTTTGCCGATGGGTTATAGTTAAGCGCAGAAGGGTCCGTGCAACCATATATGTAAGGAACA
>Ga0213863_10003205_pt1 | contig 11320 bp, 14 predicted proteins | sample PICome_8_FD_160128 | JGI IMG/M metagenome (GOLD analysis project Ga0213863, IMG submission 160128) | Coastal seawater microbial communities near Pivers Island, North Carolina, United States - PICO497 | ecosystem: Environmental > Aquatic > Marine > Coastal | place: USA: North Carolina... | reverse complement strand
GCCTGGATAGACTATATACCGTGTTACGTAGTTACGGGGAGATCATCTCCTTTTAGTGTTAGCCCTGACGGGTATATCAGTGTGTCTGCTGAAGTAGGTACTTTAGGACTAACACCTCTTTTTGAGTGGATTGGAACTAACAGCCTAGAAGCCGCAATTGGAACAGACCCAACTTTCACCCGCTCCACTTCGGCCACTGTTGAAGACTTTGAGGGTTTGATCAGAACGGTCAAGATTAATGAATCACGATTTCAAGGTGCTAGGCGGGTTGGGAATTACATTGGAAACTCAGAAGATCTTTCTGCTTCTTCTTGGTTGACAATTCCTTCAGTAATCCTTACCTCAGGTCATACAGACCCGTTAGGAGGAACAACTGCTTTTAGATTGGGTTCGTCAAATAATCAAGCTTATATACTTGACCAACAGACCCCGTCTGAAATTCCCGTAGGAGCTAAAACTTTAAGCAGCATCTGGATAAAGAGAGTTACTGGCACAGGCCTTATTCAATGTTATTCGGCCAAAAGCGGCGGGAACCGGCAAACTATAACCGGCGTCACAACCGAGTGGAAAAGGTTTGTACTTAACCCAGAAGTAAAATCGACATCTAACAGTCTTTTTGGTCCGGTTATACATGTGACCGGAGATGAGATTGACATATGGCACCCCCAAGTAGAGATCATATCTGGACAAGCTAATCAAAACCCATCCGAGTACGTGTCAACAGGAACCGCTTCAGCTACTGCGACCAATCTGATAGAAGGGGTGCAAGCCTCTGACTTTTCGCTTTCAGCCAACAATTTTGCTACGGACCAAGCAGATGGATCAATAAAATTTACTAAAACAACGGGTGGAGACGGGGTAGGCGCAACATTAACATTTTCTGCCTACGGAGTACCTACGACACCAAACGTTGAGTATGAAATTTCAGGGAAAGCTAAAGTTTCTTCTGGAAGCAGTGTTCTGGTAGAGGTTATTTATGAAGTTGGCGCATGGACTAAAACTATCACTGGAACGGATTACGTTGATTTTTCAATTGTCGTGCAAGCGCAAGGGAACAATAATTTAGGGATTAGAACAAACCACATGGCCGCTGGTGAAGAAATATTTCTTAAGGATTTGTCTTTCAAAATTGCTGAACACGGCGCAAACCGAGACGGTGTCCAGTATTTCAACACGCTCAACGGTAACACAGTCACCGGCAACGTGGTCACGGAGGCCGATGGTTCTCCGCTGACAAATGCTAACACTCAGTTTGGTGAGTTGGATGGGGGAGCCGGTGATTACTTCTCCACGCCTAATGTCGTGACAACTTGGCCTGAGTTGGATATTAGGGTTAGGTGTGCAGTGTTGGGGGACGGCACTGAAAACAATTTAGTGACGAAAGACGGAGGTGGTGGGAGGCAGTTTATTCTGGTTGGTAAAGGTAACGGGTATCTTGGCTTTACACATTTTACGACAGCAGGGGGTTCGTTTGTCGTAACTAGCTCCTTATCTTTGCCTCAGTTTACTACAGGGGAAAGAGTATGGATCAGAGCGACTTTAGATACAACAACAGGTGACACTAAGTTTTACACGGCTGATGGTAACCTAGAAACACCTACTACCAGTGACTATGTGCAATTAGGGACAACTCAAAATTCAAGCGGCGCAACAACGATAAGAGTAACCAATGAACTGTTTAGGGTAGGTGCCAGCGGGTACGGTAATCCAACACCGGGTAAATTCTACAGAGCACAGGTATACAACGAGATCGACGGCACAACTCCTGTTGTTGACTTTGACTTTGGCGACTACGTGTCAGGGTCAACGTGGGTTGGTATTCCGAAAGGCCCTGAGCTGTGGACTAACCCTGCTCAAACATTGCAGGGGCCGTGGGTATCCGCTGGTTCTGGGGTTTACACCATAGACGGCTCTCAAAGCGGCACAGTCGGAGTTATAGATGATGACTTTGTTGTTATAGGCAAGTCCTACTCTATTACATATACCGTCTCCAATCGGTCTGCCGGAGGCGTTACAGGCCAAGTAGGCTCTGTAAGCGGTAATACAAATAGCTCTGATGGCACTTATACGGATATTATTGTGGCAACAGCTACTAACAAGCCCAGAGTAAATGCAAATTCATCTTTTATCGGAACCGTGTCAAACATATCAGTCAAAGAGAACCAGATATTCACCCTAGAAGGCAATGCTTCTGTCTTCCAGCCGCCGGTAGATGCTAAAGGGCCATTTGGGTATCTGGCGGAAAAGGCTGTTACGAATTTGGTTACTTATTCGCAAGACTTTACTGATTCTAGTTGGGTCAAAGGTAACACAGCAACCTTGGCTTTAGATTCAGTTGGGCCAGACGGACAAGCAAACTCAGCTGTTAAGCTGATCGATAGTAACGATTCGGGTACAGGGAGCGTAATTGCTTATACCAATTTAACTTTAGCCACAACCACTGCTCATACTTTTTCGTGCTATCTAAAAGCTGACCAGCTGAGTTGGGGATACTTACGGGTAGCTGGTTATGCAACACTGCCTAATGGTGGTGCCTATTTTGATTTATCAAGCGGCACTGTCGGAACAGTCGAAGACGCAGCTTACTCTGCGACGATTCAGGATGTAGGCAACGGCTGGTATCGCTGCGCTTTGTCTTTTACAACCGAAGCAGATGGAACTGGGCGGTTAGACATATTTGTTGCGCAGGATGACTTAGATCCAAACGTCGCGCGGGATGGTACGTCATCCATATTAATCTACGGTGCCCAGATGGAAGTTAACACCTTCCCCACATCCTACATAGCTACGACAGGTGCAGCCGTCACAAGGAATGGTGATTTATTAACTGTTCCGGGCGGGATAATTAGTCCTAGTGAGGCATCAATATCGTTGGAAGCTAGTTCGGGGCATAATGTAAATGGTGGGACAGCTCACACATTATTTTCGTTTAATGGTGCTTTTAGAATGTATGCCTATTCTGCAAGCGGGTCTGGCTATTACCCAGTTAACAGTACTCCAATGACAGTTACCGGTGCTTCTCGGTATAACACAGCTGTGCGGTCCACGCTCACTTACAAGGGAGATGATGTGGCTCTCTATCACGGAGACGCAAGTGTTGCAGGGAATTTTGGTTCGACACCGATTATTGTATCCAACACTCCAACATTAGGTGCGTATAATAGTGGTAACCAGCCGGGCTACAGTTTTCGCAACGTCAAAATATTTGACAAGGAGTTAACAGAAGATCAGGTGGGTGACTTATGAGTTTTTTTATCAGCATATGCGAAGACTTAAACGCTTTAAAAGCTACCGGATTGGTTGACGAGGAATCACTTTTGCGGGGCATGATAGACAGCAGAAGTGGCAGCTATGTCTGCCACAACCTCCCCGTAGACCCGACAAAATCTATGATTATCATATCAAGCCTTGAGGGGCTGGAGCAGATCGAGGCGCTAGATTACATCACAATTACCACCCCCGAAGTTGTCTTTGGCTACAAAGAGCAAGAGACTGACGAAAATGGCGACTTATTGTGGGGGCCGTACTATTGGGTGCAGCCACCGTCATACACGATCACTACTGATAATTGGGTGGACACGGGGCGGGTGGACGAGAACGGATTTACTATTTACGAGAATGATCCGACAACGGAAACTATCACGCCACCGCCCTACGAAACCCGTGACCCTCTGACATATGACGTTCCACCGGATACCGAGATGAGGTCGCTGTACGATTCAATCTATGATCAGTCACCCATTCTAAACCCTGAAGACCCAACTGCCCCACCTACAATCCCGTCTCAGTTTTTTGCGTTGCCTTTTGGTTTCGACTCTAGCGGGTTGTTGTGATGCTAATAACCTAATTTTCGTATAGCACAATAACCTAATATGCGTTTAATAATGGTATTACTTGTTCTGTTGCTTTCGGGTTGCAATAATAAACCTACTCCTTTTATACTAGGAGAAGAAGTAGAACCGCCATATGGATGTATAGAAGCCAGAAGGAGAGAAGTTGACTGTTAAAAAGACGTTAGAGGCAGTATTGTCAGACGTACATGCTTTGCATAAGTATACATCTGATATATCTAAATACGGCAAGAAAGAACATTGGGTAGCTGATGTTGTAGGTGATTGCGAAGACTTTGCTTTAGTGTGTAAACAAAGACTAAAAGATGTTGATATAGAATCAGACTTAGTTCTTTGTAAAACTGAAACAGGAGGGCATCATTTAGTTTGTAGTGTAGACGGGTGGATATTAGACAATAGATATCCTGATGTTATTAACAAAGACCATCTTAATTATACTTGGTTAAAAATAGGTAGAGATGGCGTGTGGTTTGCTGTGGCTTAGATAAGAAACGGGGGATATTGCATCCCCCTTTTTATTTACTTTATATGACCAGGATCTACTGCATTAAGAGTTTCTTTCCATTTTAAAGCCCTAAGATATTTCTTAGTCGGCTGGCCCCATCTATTTAATTGCTCTCCTTCTTCTATTACCTTTGATGTTGTTGTAGAGAACAGCCATTCTTTAGGAAATCTTCCATAATGAATAGTACCATAAGTTATATTAAATATAAAGTCAAGAACTATTCCAGGGATCAACATAACATATAGTGTTATGTATATAGATTTAGGCATATAAACTATTGTCAAGTTTTTTCTCATCCTATTAAATGATCCAATAGCCATAAACCATATAACAAGATAACCCCATCCTACTAAACTGTACGCGATGATTTGAACCATTCTAAATAATCCTTATGTATCATTCCATATTTTAATACTAATTCTATAGCGCTAATAATTACTTTGTTTTCTTCATCAAGCAAACAATCGTCATGCCATTGCTTTAGAGTTTCGACAGTAATAGCGTCCATTTGATCCGCGTCTAAATCAATCTTCATTTACAAAATCTTCAATCAATGGAAAAATAGGTGCTATTGCTTCTGCACATTGTTTAGCTACCTCCATATGTTCTTTCTGTGTTCCATTAGAACTTCGCAAGTTTATATAATGTATCCAGCTACGCAACGTTCCGTTCATATACATTCTGCTAGGAGTCATACCTTCCGGTAATACCGCTCTAGCTTGTTCTTTTGCAATACCTTTGTCTAAAGCCCATTTGTAAGCTGTGTTAGCAGCATTCCAAGCATTCTCTTGTTTAACCCTCCATTCCTCATGTATAGGACCGTCTTGTAATCTAACAGAGTTTTGTCTGTTTTTTATATCCTGACCTCTTGCCTCTTTGTACATTACATCTCCTAAAACCTCTACAGAAGCATAACGCTGGCTAAACTCTTGAAAAGAAAAAGATCTATGCCTAAGTATTTGCCTGGCTATGTCCCGTGTAGTCTCTATCTCTAAGCATAGGCTAACCATTTCAAAAGGACTCCAGTGCTTGTGTTTAATAAGATACTTTATTAACTTGTCACTTTCTGTTGTTGACGTTTGATTTTTTGGATTAGACACTCTAGCTATATAAGCTATCTCTTCCATTAAATTGCTGCCACTCCAGTTTATTAAATTAACTGACATCTACTATCTCACATGCTCCTGCTACACAAGCAAGCTCTTGGCTTGAAGTAGTTCTATCAGAGTCTTCTTGAAAATTAATAAAATCTGCATTAGGCATAATAGATAGAAGCTCTTCATACTCCTTTAATGATATTTCTTCATAGGGCGCCTGTGCATACACATGGTCAGACTTAGGCAAGAAACTAATACCGCTAACTCTATCAAAATTATTCCAAACCCAAGTACCTGCCTCCATATACTCATTATCTGTATAAGATATAGTTACACTAGGCTTATGATCACACCAGTGATCTTGGTATATCTTCCATAGTTTTAAATGCTCAATAGCAGTGTATTGTTTTGCATTACCAGGTGCTTTAATAGGAAATTCAAAAACTATGGTTTCTGGATTATAAGAGTCTTGCGCATGAGGAAAGTTTGCTTCTATCATATATTGCGTTAAAGGGTCTTTCTTATCACCACGAACTCTACGTATGTAGTAGGGGGCATGTCTCGCATGAATCCCCGATGCTGAGTTCACTAACTGGCTCACTGTCCCAGAGGGTTTCACACAAGTTATTGCAGAACTGGAGGGTACCCCCAGTAGAGAGGCGTAACTCTTGTTGGCCTCTACCGCTCCCCTCCTCAGTTTTTTCAATAGATTTTCTAGACTTTGATTGTCTTGATCCCCTAGAATTTCGTGGTCCGCTATCCCTGTCAAAGAGACTCCTAGTAGACGCTCCTCTTCTGTGTTTCTTTTCCATATCTTCCTTAATATTTTAAACTCTGTAAGAGTGGACTGTAGTGTGCCTAAAAAAGTAGCTATCTTTACTTTACGCTCTAAGTCTTTAGTACTATCCCCTTCTCGTACAACTACTTCTGATAAGTTACAAAACTGATTAGGTCTAAGTATAATTTCAGAGCAAGGGTTTGTACCCCAGTCGTAACCCGCCTCTCTACGACCTGTGGCCGCTACTTGGTAGTTGGCGGCTGCTCGATTGAACACACCTCTTTCACCGCTCTTACTTCTGTACAGTGAAAGCCACTCATCCATAAAAGTTTCTAAGTCTGGCTTTTCTGTATAAACAACAGAGTTATTAGCTAAAGAACGCTGTGGGTGTGCTTCATAAAAATTACCGTCTTTAGCATGACGCATTCTGTTTGAACTTAAATTACTTAAAGAAATTAAAGCGGATCTTCTTACACCACCGACAACTACAATTTCAGCAATTTTACAACATAAGTCATGGCACTCTAAATCATTAAGCTTTCGACCTGTAGCCTCTTTAAATAAAGCTACAGTAAATTTAAATAAATCCTGCAAAGGAGCAGGGCCGGAAGCTCTACCGCCGAAAGTCTTTAGCCGAGCACCTGCAGGGCGTACATTAGACACATCCCAATTAGGGATCTCACCGGCATACAGCATAGCAAGAAGCTGTTTAAAAGCTATAGCCCATCCTTGTTTAGAGTCTGCTACGTTAATAACAGTTTCGCTGTAATTCATTTGCTCTGCTACTTCAGGTAGCTTTTGAATAGCATTTCGCTCTACACTAAAACCAACACCTGTGCCGCACATAAGAATATAAAGAAGCTCGTGAAAAGCAGCTACGTTATCTATTGCTAAGTAACTACAGTTATAGCCCGCTACATTCTCTCGCTCAAGAGCCGGACCGGCAGTCATTAAAACTCTCATGCTAGGCATAACTTCTAAATTTAAAATAGCATTACGGGCTTCTTTTAAATCCTTATGTAAACTTTCATCAACCCTAGCTTTCCAGAAATTAATATACCTATCAACTGTTTCTTCCCAAGTCTCTCTTCTACCTTCTTCTTCTAAATACCTAGCGTATCTAGACAAAGCAATATATTTTTGATAATTATCCATTTACTAATCCTCTTTACACACTTCTTTTATAGCAATCCATTTTTTATGAGCTTTATTTACTTTATCAAGTTCTCTTTCTAATTCAAATTTTCTTTGCTCAAGCTCTTCGACTTTGTTGCTGGCGTAGGCTTCTGTGTCTTCATCAATTGATCTTTGTTCTTTTGCTTTGTATAAATTAACATCTTTACTATTATGTACGTCGTCGCTATTACTTGTATTATTACTGCCAACAGCGGGGCTGTTTCCATACCCTTCCCTCCTTGCTTTTTTCTTTGCTAAAATTTCTTCAGTATTTAATTCTTGTTTGTTTTTTATCCTGCTTCTAACTATATTACACCACCCATTTACAGTATGTAAATCAGCACTACTAGGAGCGCCTGCTTCTACTAAAAGCTCATCCCCTACAAAAAACTTCCACTTACCGTTTGCTATAATAGTGCTACTCATAATTTGCTGGTCAGAATCATAGTCTATACCAATTGAGGTTACACTCATAAACTAACTACCTCTGGTTTTTCTGCATATTTATCAGCAAGCCTTTGGCGACTCCAAGACCCGCACCCTTGACACTGATAACGCTGAAATACACTTACTTTAGTACGGTGAGTACCGCGTTTTTGAAGGTGAACAGAACCACAGGTAGGACAGTCTTTAACGTTATTAATGTTTGTTGGGTGGTTTTTAACCCAACCTTTTAACTGCAAATATATATCTTCTAATACTTTTATATCTTGCCTGTTATATTTTTCCATTAAAGCCTGTGCTTCAGGCTTGCCTTCCATAACGTCTATCCATAATTGCATACCACCTGTTTCAGTTTTACCTGCCAAACCAAGCATTTGAGCAACACTGTCCATTCTCCCATGAAACAGTCTAAAGTTCCTTTTAACTACTTTATACATGTCTATGCTTTTGTTAGGTGGAGGTGGGGCAAGATCTAGCTTCATAAGTTCCGTATTTAATACAGGAACATCAAACTTATCGCCATTGTAAGTTAGGATAGCATCAGCCTCCATTAACATAGCGTGAAGTCTTTCTATGTAATGCATACCATTAATTGTAGGCTGCCATTCTGCACCAAAATAAACAGAGTTATTACCCACCCACTTAGCCGCCCAACATATAACTCTACCGTGTTCTACCACTTGTGTAGGCGCCACGTTTTGTTTCCAGGCAGACCATACATAAGCGGTAGTAGGTCTAGTTTCTAAATCAAAACATAAAATTTTCATACTAAACTTCTTTTACCCATTCTTGTTTAAACAAGTCTTCTTCTAAGAAAGTGAAATCAGCCTGACCGTCTTTAACACGGTAAACACCAGATGCTATTTCTCTAGCAAAAAACTTATACCTGCCGCCTAATCCAGCAAAAGACAGCCCACCTTTTGAGTGATCAGTTATAACTATTTCAAGTGGTTTTGTTTTCATTAAGTATATATTCCTTTAGTAACTCAGCGTAATGAATAACTTTGTCAAGGTCTTCTATGCCGTCTTTATGTTTATGCTTATGCCTAGTTATGTATTTAACAATATTAGCCTCACAAAAACCTAATTTGTTAGCTAGTATATATTCTATAGGTTGGATTGCATTGTCTATGTAATGACTACCACCTACTTGTCTTTTTTTAGCGCTTTGCTTAGAACTCATAAAACCACTCTATATCTTTTGTTTTTTTATTAAACACGCCAGGTATTACTTCCTTGCAATACTTGTGTACATACTCAGGCCCTGTTAACTGACTGCCTCTTAGTTTGTTGCCTGATTCAAAGACAATCCTAAGACTAATGCCTTGCTTGACACACTGTTTCGAGATGTAACGGAAAAGTGTCCTTTTAGCTGGTTGCCAGTATCCTTTAAGTTCGAGGAGATAACCTCCTTTGACGTTTTTGGTTTTATCTCCCATAACATATAGATCTGAGGTATATGTCCTTTTTTGAAGTACTTTGTCGCCGCTACAGTCCAAGCACAGGCCATTTCTGACGGGTGTGCCGTAATCAACGGTATCACGTTCGTTGCACCTTCTGATATCATATCCAGAACTTTGTAAGGAGGTGTATACAAGCCACTCAAATCTACTGTCCCACTCTCTTCCTGTGTCATCAACCCACCTTTTATCTGCTCTTTTAAACCCTTTTCTATACCCACCCATCTTTAACCTCTATGTCCATTGTTTCTTCTGGTTCGTTTGGTGGTGTCCATAATTTGTTGGCTGTATCCTGCATCCAAACAGCCCTTGCTGTTTGTATCGCAAGATCTTTAACATCCATGTCTTTATATGGACAAGAAGGGTGCTCTAAAGAAACAGCATAAGCCTCTATAACTTTATCCCATATTTTAGGCTGCGTTAAACCATCCTCATACCAAGAGTCTACCATTTTCTGAGCAGTCTTTTGGCCTATCTTCCAAACACCTAATATGTTGTCTGCATTGTCACCAGACAAACATTGCTCCCAGAAAAAACGCTGTGCTTCTTCTGGGTCAACTTCATATTCTACAGCTTTAGTGTAATTCCAATGTAACCCTGGTATTTGATCTAAATCTTTATCAGGAGAGCATATAACTACAGGCTTAGAAGACTCTTTAGCATCAAGGGCTAATTGATCGTCAACTTCTTTACCGTCTACAGTTATAGCATCCCAATAAGTTATCATGTAATCCACAATAGAATCGTAATGATAAGGTTTTGCGGTTTTTCTGTTGCCTTTATACTTTTGAACGGTATACACAACATCTCTGAAGTTAACCCCATTACCTTTAACATAAACCCGCATGTTCTTTCCGTACCTGCTTTGTATCTCAGTCAATTTGTTTTTAACTACTCTAAGACTGTACTCTACAGGTAAGGGTGTAATACATAGTTCTTTATCAATCATTTCAAAGTCTTTATTAGAGTCTAAGAAAAACTTAATATCAGATACAGAATCAAACCTCATTGTATGAAGGTTTCCCGCAGCATCCTCCATAACAGTGTCGTAACTTCTTTGTTCTCCCGCATATCCTGCTAGGTAAATCATTCCGTCTATGTCTACAAGAACAAGTCTATTCATATTAACCCTTACTCGGTATCAAAAGGAGGCAGACCTATATCTGCCTTTTCTTTTTCTTCTTCAAACACTTCTATTGACTCGACAAATTTAGCTTGGATAGCAAGCAAGTAACCTAATGTTTCTGAGAAGAAAGAATTTTCATGCTCAACTACACCAGTGTGTTTGTTTTTAACTACATACACATAGCCTGTGTAGTCAATAATTGAAGATTTTTCTACATCAACGTAATAATCTTTTGTTTGAAAAGGTTCTAAAAACTCACTACCAGTCATCTACATTATCCTCAGAAATCTCTTCTTCTAAATCTGGTAAAGCAGGTGGTGTGTTTTCTTTAACGGCGCCTGAGTCTGCTACTTTCTCTAACACCCGGCTAACATCCAACGAGTCCTCAAACAACTCAACTCTAAGCTTGTTAAACAAATGCAAAAATTCATCGTAACGTTTTGCCTTGTTAGCCTTACTGCTGGCTGCTGATAGAGGAAGGGCTTCAATGTCTGCCATTTTGCAAACCAAGGTAGCTGCTACATTAGAAGCATTACCCCACTGCATACCACGCTCCCTATCACCACTATTGTAACCAGAGCTACGGGGGGCAGCAGAAGGATTAGCGCTGCTTGAATCCATATTACCGCTTCCAATAACTTTGAAGTTTTTGACATCTTTTCCATACTGACCCTCCTCAAACTGAACCTTAATATTGTCGCCTTCATTCATCTCAGGCTTCTTAAAACCAAAACTATACCACTCGCCATGAATCACGGCGCTGTACTTAGTCCAAGGACCACGTTTGCCTTGACCTGTCTTTGTGTGGATCTTTTCTACCAAACCTTCCGTTACGTTGCTCATTGAGCCTCCTGAATTTTACTTTGTGTAATGTTAAATGATA
>Ga0213863_10003200_pt1 | contig 11324 bp, 9 predicted proteins | sample PICome_8_FD_160128 | JGI IMG/M metagenome (GOLD analysis project Ga0213863, IMG submission 160128) | Coastal seawater microbial communities near Pivers Island, North Carolina, United States - PICO497 | ecosystem: Environmental > Aquatic > Marine > Coastal | place: USA: North Carolina | collected... | reverse complement strand
CATGCATGGCAACTGCACTATACCAAAACACCACTATCAATTTATCTGCACCATTTAATCACAAATATAAACATGTTATTGAGAACCCGCTATTTGCAGGTTGGCAAATCATCGAAAAACATGCAAATACAATAACAGATGTGCAAGGTTCTCAATGTGGAAAAATATTACGTATGAAAAATCTCGAAACAGCCAATGGAGTTATATCCTATAGTAAGATATGTAGTGAGGTTATTGTCCACAGCCCGCGTAAATTGTATTCTGAAGCCACATTGATCAAAAAATTGGAAGATCTCGGCATTGGGCGACCATCCACATTTGCAACAATCGTTTCTACTATACAAGAACGCGGCTATGTAAACCGCATGGATACTCCCGGCGAGAAGATTGAATGTGAGGAGATGACACTAACAGACCAAACAATAGAAACAAAGAACACGACCAAAGTATTTGGCAGCGAAAAGCAGAAATTGGTTATCCAACCAGTTGGCATAGTCGCAATAGAATTTCTAATCCAATATTTTGAAAAGTTATTTTCTTATACATATACTGAAACAATGGAGATCGCATTGGACCAGATATCAACCGGAGAGACGAGTGATTGGTCTAGTTTATGTACAAAATGTGTGGGTCAAATTAAAGAATATGCGAAATCCATTGAAAATCTACACAAACAAACATATTGTATTGCACCTGGGTATGAATATATATTTGAGAAATATGGACCTGCCATCAAGCATACATTGTCCGATGGAACGGTTGAATATATTCCAGCAAAAAAACAAATGAAGATGGATCTAGCAAAATTACAGACGGGTGGATATACTCTCGATGAACTCATTGAAATTAATAGCAAGCATATTGGCGAGTATAATAACACCCCTATATACGTGAAAAATGGTAGATATGGATTGTATGTGGAATGTGGCGATTTGCGAGAAAACGCAAAATCCGTCGATAAGCTACTTGAAGAAATCGAGTACGAAGACATCAAACATTTGTTAGAACCGAAAGAGAATAAATCAGCACAAGAACCACTGAGAGAATTGAATTACTGCATGAGTGTAAGGAAGGGTAAATTCGGACCATATGTGTATTACAAAGAAGACCACATGAAATCGCCGCGTTTTTTAAACATCAAAAAGAGTCCTCATGGATTTTTGAATTGTGAGGCGGATATATTGATTGGATGGTTGTGTGAAACATACAATATTTCCCTGAAAGACAAGAATTGAAAATTTGTATCGCTATAGTATACGAACCAACAGAATGAACCTAGTCGCTTCTATAAAAGAACGAATAGAAAATCCGACACAGTTAACGCTGATAATAAGTATAGTCAATATTATCCTATTGTATCCATTTATCAATTCGAATATTTATTTAGCCATATTTTTCATCGTCGGTATACTAAATCTCATGTATGTAGGATTGTTCACGCTTCAAACCGGATTGTCTGGGTTTAAAAACAATTTTAGTACAGTTAGTACCAATGCAATGCAATATGTCTCAGATATTTTTCTGACTGAATACAAGAATTGGAATAAAGAAAGCCGTTTTCTACCACAATGGTTATATCGTTTGTATTTATCGAGCAAGGCAATACTAAAATGGTTAGTTATCTACCTATCGAGCCCTTCTATATGGCAGTTGGTAGCCGATTTTTTCTCATCTGCCCAAGCGTTTGTGTGGTTCCTTATAACCGGCATCCTACTTAGTACTACATATGGATCCCCCGACAATTTATTTGCAAAATCCAACATTCTTCTCTCGATCGTATTGTTTTCAATTGCATTAATTATAACGGCAATAAGTGCAAGCGATCTTTACACCAAATACAGCGCAAAAAGTGATAAAAAGTTAGAATTGCCACGAGAAGATAGAATAAATCACGATAATATGAAAAGTTCTGGGTTGATAGGGGTGCTATTATGTTTTGGTATATTATGGTCTTCGCAAAAGATAACACCACGTATTGAAGAAGACGATGTGATATCATTGTTGCAACCATCTGCACCTTCTAAAATAACAGAATATTTCCGAAATGTCATAACAATTGGGTCATCTCCGATATTGTACTATGCATTAAATACGTTTTCTGGGTCTATCCATCTTCATGGTCGAACAAAGCAATTGAATTTGTAATCCAAATATCAAATAAAGAATTAACAATAATGCGTATAAAAAATACATTATTGTTCTCCATAACAAGTAAGAAATGAAGTTCTATGAATCTACCTATGAAGACTATATAAATCAAGTCCAGTTATATACAATGCATCCGGAACTCCATGATGTGTTTACGAATCTTCCCAGTGAAATTGAAGACTTTGAAAATACGATCGTTTATGGACCACCTGGCGTCGGAAAATACTCACAGGTTCTCTCTTTGTTAAAAAGATATAGTCCTACAAATCTAAAATACGACAAGCGTATTGTATCTGGACAGGACCGATTAGAGTATCAATATCGGATCAGCGACATTCATTACGAAATAGACATGGCAATGTTGGGATGCAATTCAAAAACAATATGGCACGACATCTTTTTTCAAATAGTTGATATTATTTCGGTAAAGCAAAAGAAGGTAGGGATTATTGTGTGCAAGAATTTTCATTCAATTCACTCAGAGTTATTGGACGTGTTTTATAGTTATATACAGCAATATAATCATTCACAGACGAACATACTCGTGAAATTTTGTATGATAACAGAGAACATCAGTTTTATTCCATCAAATATAACGAATTCGTGTCATATATTAAATATAAAACGGCCATCTCACGACACATACAAACATATTGCGAATATGTACAGTAAGTGTTCGAGTGTGTCCGACGAAAAGTCAAACCATAACTTTGTTTCACGTTTACAACATTATAAATCGAGTAATACAATGCAATCTACGAAAAAATGCCCAATTCTAGAAAACATATCACCTTGCGACATAACCAATATCAAGGAATTGCGCTCATTTGATTTAATAACCGACCCGTCCTCGTCGTCGTCTCTTCCATGTGATGTATTTAATACTGTATGTGATCAAATTATTCATGATACCTACCATTTCAAAACGGTAGAATACACTGCCTATAGAGATAGTCTTTACAACATGCTGACATACAATTTGGATATTTCGGAGTGCCTCTGGTATATCATAACTCATTTTATCGAGAACCAAATGCTAACAGATGAGGAAGTAAGTGATATTCTACAACAAACCTACTCCTTTTTCAAATTTTATAATAATAATTATCGACCCATATACCATTTAGAGAGTATTATGTTCTATATTATAAATAAGATTGGGTTGCTCGATGAACCGACTGGATGCATATAATATTTTGGAGATTAATCCTACCGACCCAAATATGAGAGAGACGATCAAACAGCAATATAGACTGTATGCATTAAAATATCATCCCGACAAAAATCGTGATGAAAATGCAGTTGATAAATTCATTAAAGTAAACGAGGCATATGAATATTTAATGAAGTATCATAGACAATCGCCCGCAACAAATTCTGATAATTGGTTTAACATCGATGATGATATTTTCACGAAGATCGACGAATGTATGCACACGCAAGACAACTCGTATAGCAATATTTTACTATCATTCATAAAATCCATTGTGCGAGGAGAGAGTCGTGAAACGTTATATTACACAATTCTCCAAAAGGTATCAACTATGTGCGAATCGAGTGCAATCGATATGCTGGAAAAGCTTGATAAACAAATTCTATTAAAAATATATGAGATTTTAAACAGGTACCCAGACGCTTTCCATTTTAAACAGACGTTTCTTGACAGAATAAAAACCATTATTTATCGAAAGAATGAATCATCCGAGTGTATTATCTTGAATCCAACCTTGGACGATTTATATAATAACAATTTATATCGCCTGGTGTACAAAGATGAAAATTATGTGGTACCTCTTTGGCATCATGAATTAATATATGACTACATGGACACAGATGTATATATAAAATGTTATCCAATGCTCCCCGATAACATAACAATTGACAGTAAAAACAATGTCCACGTATCTGTTAATTATAAGATTCAAGATTTATTAAACGTGGATACTATAATGGTACAATGTCATAATAAACAATTGCCCATAACTGTAAATACCCTGCGTATAACAGATAAGCAAACCATTGTATTCGCGAAACAAGGGATAACCCGCATAAATACCGACGATATATATGATATATCGAGAACAAGCGATGTAAAAATAACGATTTTACTTCAAAAGTAAAGAATACAAAAAAATACTTAATGACTTGATAATACACATTATCAAATCTGATTACAATCGGCGTGGTGAATGTTGTGGATTCAATGATTGCGAGAGAAACCGACTGCGGTGTCTATTTAAACGCCGGGAGAGAAGTGGCGGTTGCATCTACAAAATCGTTCACAAATCAATGTGTAATACTGTCTATGATTTCAATCTGGTTTTCTCAAAACCGAGGTACTGCAATACAAAAACGATGTAAGATTATCGATGGTCTACGCAACTTTTCAATGCAAGTACAGGAAATTGTTGATAAATCAATGCTGATTCGGGATATGTTAGAAGATAAATTCAAACATAGTAGTGTTTTTCTATTGGGCAAGGGAAGGGACGAAGCCATTGCAAAAGAGGGCGCACTAAAGTTAAAAGAAATTGCATATTTACATGCAGAAGGTTATTCATCAGCTGCATTAAAGCATGGGCCTTTCGCGTTAATTGAAGAGGGTCTCCCGATCATTTTATTCGATACAAACTCTGATCATCGTGGTAAAATTATGAATGCATATCAGGAAATACACGCACGTAAAGCAACTGTGATTGTTATAACCGATACCCAATTTATTACAAATGATGAAGATACCATTGTTTTCCAAGTTAGTGCAAATCATTATTTTGCAGGATTAGTTGCCAACGTATATGTTCAATTTGCCAGTTATTATTATGCAATTGCAAATAGTATCAATCCAGATTACCCAAGAAACTTAGCCAAGGTTGTTTCAGTGGAATAAATAAAGTATTTGAATTTTATGATTCAGACAGAAAAAAATAGAGAATATGTTTTTGAGATATTCTCTATCGAAATTATTTAGTTATTTACCTTACATATCAAATAATGCTCTATCTACCTATTTTTGTATTGTGATTTATGCAGCAACCTTCTTTCTGACAACCTTCTTCTTGGGTGCGGGTGTTTCCTCTGCGACATCTTCTTGGGCTGGTGCAGGTGCCTTCTTAACCACCTTCTTCTTTGGTACTGGCGCAGGCTCTGGCTCCTCCTCTTCCTCATCGTCGCTATCTGCAACCGTAGTAGAAACTGGTGCAGGAGCAGCAGCTGGTTCTTCATCGTCTCCCGCATCTGAAGTAGCGGGAGGAGTATCCATGGTTTGAATATCATCGGTAGACAATTGAATATGACACTTACCGAAGACACTAACCACTTCCTGAGGCTTAACTACACACTGGTTTACCTTCCATGTGATACCCCATCCCTTGCCGCCGAACCAAAGACCACCACACTGAAGTACGCATGCAACCTTGCTCTTCTTGGGTACGAAATCCATGGGTGTCATATTCTCATTATCGCAAGGAAAGATGATGTTAGATGCCGTATCGTAAATCTCAACACCCCATCTATTATTATAGTTGGGCACCCTTGCGCGGATAGTAGGAGCCTTAGATAGATCAATCTTCTTGGTCTGCTTATCCTTTGAGTACTTGAGGAAGGGGAAGAAATTATGCTTGACAACCTCACGAGAAAGATCCTCTCCGAACCATGCGTCGCTATATTTAACTGCGTCGTCTAGAATTTGATTCTCAAATGCCTTGAGCTTACCGAGAAACTTATCGGTAGCGTCGGTCGTGTAGTCTTCGTTAGGGAAGACCAGAGACATACTGAACTTGCCATCTGATTCACCCGTCTTCTCATCGACAAAATCAGAAATACCCCATGTCATCATAAGAGGAGTTGAGATATGAAGAGATCGATTTGATTGCGTACTGATAATGTTAATAGACTTGCCTCCGCGATCATTGATCTTAGGCTGCATATAACGAACATTTGTGGTGTTCCACTCATCAGCGGATAGGACAATAGGAGTAGATTGCTTGGACATTTTAGACTGTATAATAAGTGCTTGTGCTTATACACATCTATATGATATATTCTTTATATCAATTTTTTAGAACATATAGCTGCATATATGCAGTCGAGTACCAATATAATGCATAATATATCATTATATATTATAAACATGTTCTCGCACAAAACGTATTAAATGTAGACTGCTTGTATACTGTAATAATTGTCATGGATTGTCAAGATACGCTCGGTAGTGGCGGAGATATTATAACATCAAAGTCAACAAAGAGGTCTACATACAATGTTCGTAAAAATACGAATAAGATAACATATGAATATAATCTGCATTATCCAAATACGTTAGGTAGCTTTCGCGTGCCCCAATTGAAAGAAGCATGCCGACAACACAAAATTCCTGTTTCAGGCACTAAACCTGTACTGATCGAGCGCATATATTCTCATTTCAACATAATGGCTGCTTCAATAACCGTACAAAAGTATTATCGGCGACATATGGCTTCTAAATTATGTCATTCACGCGGATCGATAAAAGCAGATTTCGTCAACGATACTGATTTCATAACATTAGAACCGGTCGAAGAAATTCCTTGGTATTCTATGTACAGTTTTTCTGACAAAAAAGGATTCACGTATGCATTCAATATTGTTTCACTTATTCAATCTTTGCAGATGACGCCTATGTTAGTAAATCCATACACAAGAGAACATGTTGAACCTTATGTTATTGAAAACATTGTTAGTGTCTATAATATCACAATCCTCTTATGTGATGAATTTAGGAAAACAAATACAAGGTTTCAGAATAAACCATCTATTCAACCGCGGACAAATTCTCGCTCGTCGCGGGTGTATAACACCATTGTAAGTGAAGTGGCTCAACTTGCCAACGAAAATAATTCTTCATCGACAATTATAAACTATATGCCACGCATTAGTCAATCGTCTATCAGGAGCGAATCTGATGCAAACCGTTTGTATATCATGAATCAAAATCGCCGACGCCCGATAACAACCCGTGTCAATAACCTATTCATCGAATTTGATCGTCTTGGTAATTATACGAACAGTATATGGTTTTTCTCGTTAGCACAATATGATTATGTAAGATTATATCGAGCATTATATGGTATTTGGCAATCAAGAGCAGAATTATCATTTGACATTAAGATGAAAATTTGTCCATTTTATGGACCATTCGACGGGTTGTTTGATCGTCCTATACATCACCATACTCTGACATATAACGAAATAAAACATGCTTGTCTTATTGTTATGGAAAATTTGGTGTATTCTGGCATTGATGAAGAATATCGGAAAATCGGAGCATTCCACGCACTTACTGGACTAACTATTGTCTCTAGGGGAGCAAGAAACGCCATGCCATGGCTATATGAGTCAGTAGTCGCATAATTGTGTATTATGACTCATTATATCATCAAATACAACAATGCAACAATCAATTATTGTAAATGTTATGAATAGATATATGATAACATTTATCCAAGCTTCAGAACAAAATATCATTCGTTCAATCACCGATTTTATTTAGCAATTGTAGTATTTTACTTAGTTATTGATATTTTGACATTGGTTATCGAGTGAGAATATATAAATAAAACATTTAATGCTTTAAATAACTTAAAAGAGAGCTACTATAGTAGTATATAATACCGAGAATGGTTAAAGCATCCAAGTCCACCGAAAAGCCCCCTGCTACACCTGCCGCCAAGGCACCCAAGGCCACTAAGGCCACCAAGGCAGCCGCCCCTGCCCCTGCTCCCGTCAATGAGATTGTTGCTGCCCCTGCTGCTACTGAGGAGGCCGAGGCTCCTTCCATTGTTTTCAAGATGGCCGAGTTCAGTGCCAACCTTCAGCAATTGATGGGTCTCTTCTCCACCGTGAAGAAGAACTTCCAGACTCTCGAGAAGGCAGTTGCAAAGGAGATGAAGGCTGCCGCCAAGGCTTCCAGCAAGAAGAAGCGCAGCAATGTCAACCGCAAGCCATCTGGATTTGTCAAGCCTGCTGTTATCAGCGACGAGCTTGCCACTTTCCTCGGAAAGGCTCGCGGTACTGAGATGGCGCGCACTGAGGTGAGCAGTTTGCTCACCGCTTACATCCGTGCTCACAAACTGCAGGATAAGGATAATGGTCGCATCATCCATCCCGACGTCAAGCTTAACAAGCTTCTTAAGGTCGAGAAGGACACTGAGCTTACCTATTTCAATCTCCAGAGATACATGAAGCCCCACTTCAAGAAGGCTGATGTTGCTGCATAAATATGAAAAATCAACAAACAATAAAAATGTACGATAAAAATAAACAATAAATATGAAAAACAACAAACGATAAAAATGTACGATAAAACAAACGAATATGGACGATTTGTCGTGAAAACATATTACATAAATAATCACATAAAAATAGCACATGTGATTATTTAATTCAAATACTTATGTCGCCGACTATAGAAGATGCATTATCAAACAACAACGACTACAAACAGCAGGTTGTCGAACATATCAAAACACATAAGCCACATGTTTGTATATTAGCACCGTGTTTCGGTAGCATGTGTTTTGTAAACTTTGTCTCCTGTCTTATGCAAACAAAGGATTTGTTCCAGTATTTTGGGATTGGACTAACAATTGAATTTTGCAAAGGGGATAGTCTGATATCTCGGGCACGCAATAACCTCATAGCGAAGGCGATGAATAACCCAAGTATAACACACGTTATGTTTATCGATAATGACATAACATGGAATCCTTTTGATATTATCAATCTTCTACTGAGCGAAAAAGAAGTGATTGGCGGAGTGTATCCTTTGAAAAATTACAATTGGAATCGACTCTTGCCTGACAAAAAAAATATAAATCCCATTCAAACTATGATCGAAAGAAAGAATCGATCCGAATTACACAGTACATCAACAGACGAAGATATCATACAAAATAGCTTGTTAAAATATAATGTGAATTATCTATCTAGAGAAGTACATATTGAGAACAATCTAACGCAAGTGAAACATATTGCTACTGGGTTTATGATGATACAACGCAATGTTATCGAGGCCATGTCCAATGCATATAAAGAAACCAAATATACGGATGATGTAAACTTTCTGAATACAGAAGAAAACCGGTTTGCATATGCTCTCTTCGACTGTGGAGTAGAAGACGACCACTATTTATCAGAAGACTGGATGTTTTGTAATCGATGGACAAAAATCGGCGGATCAATCTGGGTAGATGTCAGTATCAACTTGTCTCATACCGGATACGAAGATTACAAAGGTAATTTCATGGCATCCCTAATACGCTGAGCATGTTGAAAATATAAATCCTTCCTTATTAAGTATTGTAGTTAGTTGTTTGAGGTCTGTTTGTTTGTTCGATAGTGTTATACTGTTAATGTCGGGCACTGTATTACATATTGTATCTGATTCATACATCGTATATATATGTGCCAATTCTTGCAGGTTGTATTTATATTGCTCATTGTTTTCTAACCATGTATAAAAGTGAATATCGGATTGACTACACGTTGACTTGATATATTCCTGATATAAGTCATAAATCGTTTCTATTGCGATTGGGGTACATTGACTTGTACTATAATCTGTTCCTGATAATATCATCATCTCGCGGAATTGCTTCTCATTTATTTTTAACTCGTTAAATATAGATGCGGTTTCGTAATATAATATGGTTCTATTCAATAAACTCAGATTCCTTAACACGCGTGGGCAGCCATACATAAACATATCCATGTCATCACTTAAACATGCATATGCCTGACCTGACCTCACCAAATAGGCACAAACCACATCTGCCTCCCCGGGCGCATTGTAGTATGAAACGCCGTATGCATCCATTAAATCCTGTACCATAGATATATCTGTATCACGGATTCGAACAAATTGCTGTCGCAATTCGCTCATTTCCTCCACAACTTCTTTCGTATTGTCGGTGGTTCCATTTGCCAGGAGTTCCTGTAATAATTTATATTTTTCTTCTGCGGACCGTTTAGCTAGACGGCGCTTCCTCAATAGTTCATATTTTTCAGGAGGAGGCTTACCATCAAACACAAACAGAGGTGTTATATCGTAAGACAGCAATACCGAAATGAGTAGATACATATTCTCCATAAGGGCACGTTCGCTCATAAATCGATACAAATAAATGCTTGTATCGATTACTATCGTTTTACCCCGAATCGTTTGCAACCCAATTTTGTTGATTGATTTAGCAGTACATTTTTTTCGCAAAAAGCCATTTAGTTGTTTTACGCCCATAAGTTGGTTATTTATGCTAACGGTATAGCCATATGGAACATGGTCAATTTTTTGTTGTCTATATAGTGTATACCCAAATACAATGGACAGGGTGGACCGTATAGTTTCCACTCTCAATAAACATATTGGTCCATTTTGTGATAATACACCAATCGTCTTTTCTGATAAAAGTAAGCTCATGATGGGCTTATTGTTGGCTAAAATTGGTATTGCGCGTAATACATGGAATGAACAAAATACGCAAATATTGTCGACACTACGTAGCACTGATTACATATGTGAAAAACACGATATATCTTATTTCCCGGAACCGGTACAACATGAACTTACACATGAGAGATTTCGAGAACATAATGTTCATTTTGATGTAGATGGTCGGAATATTAGCGTTCTGATTGTATCACATGATTCGCATAGTAGTAGTGCAATTCATGAGATGGTCTGCAAAATATACACATGGCTACTTGTAGTGTCTGACTATGCCGATCGTGCATGTTCGACAACGCTTATGATAAGAATGTATATGACAACACAAACTAAATGTCTTCCCAATATCGAAACAATAGAGATAGATAGAGAACATGTCAATTCTGCGTATACTTATGCATGTAAAACAGACAATATAATTCATGTCTATCGGAAAGAAGAGTGGTTCAAAGTATTTATCCACGAAACATTCCACGCGTTCGGGCTGGATTTCGCGAAACAAGACAATAGTCAGGTTGAACAATACATGCAATCCGTGTTCCATACAAACAATAACATTCGCTGCTATGAATCATATTGTGAGTTTTGGGCAACTATCATCAATACAGTCTTTATTGCCTATCTAAATACACCCTATGAGAACACCGTCGTAAATTGGGAAAAAAACGTTATGAAAACGGCAGGTATTATGTTAGAA